>Ga0257122_1001097_pt1 | contig 20280 bp, 20 predicted proteins | sample SI106_120metaG_FD_190146 | JGI IMG/M metagenome (GOLD analysis project Ga0257122, IMG submission 190146) | Marine microbial communities from Saanich Inlet, British Columbia, Canada - SI106_120 | ecosystem: Environmental > Aquatic > Marine > Inlet | place: Canada: British Columbia | collected... | reverse complement strand
CACAACGGTGCACGAACCATCCACCCCAATTCTGACGGTAATTGTTGTTGCAAATTCTGCCATGACTTCATCGATGGCGTTGTCAACACATTCATAGACGAGATGGTGCAGAGCACCAAGACCTGTGCCACCTACATACATTCCAGGGCGCTTACGAATGGCTTCTAAACCCTCTAATACCTGTATTTGTTCAGAGGTGTATTGGTCTTGCGCTTGTGTCATGGAATTGTGGTTCTGCCTACGTTGAAAAGTCGTGTTTTTATGGGGAAAACCTTACAAAACACTAGCTTTCCACAGGTTGTTTATTATACCTTTGAAAGCCCCGATAATGCCTCTGTTTAGCCATTATTAGTCGTGTAATTTGCCTCTTTTTGGAGCCGCAAGTACTCGCCGGACGATACACTTATACCTGCATATCTGATGACTCCTAAGAAGAATAATAATTCTGAATTGAAACGAACAAACACACTTGCTGCAAGACGCACTTTTTTGCTTGCAAGTGCTTTGTTTTTAGTTGGGTGTGGTACTAAAAAAGTAACAACAAAACTACCGAGCCCAATCTGGCCTGGGTCTCAACCTCCTCCGTTGGAGCTCCCCCCGATGGAGGCAATCCTTCCAGAACCTTCACTGATGATGGGAGCAATTTCTCGAAACACTTGGGCACAGGGGCAACCCATTCCAAGACACATGAACCGAATGTTGCCCGCAAGATATATCACCTTGCATCATGATGGCATGACTGCGTTTACTTCAACCTCAAAGTCCTCCGCTTCCTCGCGGCTTGAAACAATCCGAAAATCACACCTCCGCCGAGATGGTGGGCGGTGGGGTGACATTGGATACCACTTTGCAATCGATCCAATGGGCCGTTTGTGGCAAGCGAGGCCATTGGCGTGGCAGGGGGCACATGTACGAGCTAAGAATGAGGGAAATATTGGCATTGTTGTGCTCGGGAACTATGAACTACAGTCTGTGAACCGTGCGCAACTTGCGACAGTAACCTCAACATTGCAATCGTTGATGAAAAAGTACAAGATCCCAGTTTCTAAAGTTCGGACACACCAGGAATGGGCCGCTACAGCATGCCCTGGAAGAAGTTTGCAGCAAGCGATGGTCGGAATTCGCGGACGTACGTTGGCGTAAATTCTTCAACAAAAAAAGGGTTTTTATTCAGTTCAGAGAGATTTGTAGCGTATGATTTACAATCATGAATGAACAAGTCTTAGTTCAGTTTAAGCAAGCATTCCCAGTTGTATCATTACCTGAAACGCTGTTGTTGCCGCACTCTTTCATGCCAATCACGGTGACAGAGCCGAAATATAACCAGTTGACGAATCAGGTTCTTGATTCTAGTGGGCAGGTTGCTTTGGCATCGTTTGTTGATAACAAATCTCCTAGAGATCATGCACAGCTTAAGAAAATAGTTTGCCTTGGGCAAATAGTGCAACACGAAAAAATAGAAGAAGGGTACAACTTGATGCTGTACGGATTGTGCCGAGCAGAAATTATTCAAGAAAATCCAGCAAATGCAGACCGTTTATACCGAACAGTACTCCTTCGTCAGATTGAGAATAAAGACGAGCGAGACGATGATCTAGAGATTTACAGAGTGGAGTTACTGCACTATATGTTCCGCCCGAATATGGAAAAACTGGAACAGAACGAAACAATTCTCGACTGGGTCTCCGAATCAACCATTACGACTTCCGCCTTATTCGAACTAGTCGCTTGCTCAGTTTTCAATGATTCCAAGTTTCGATATGCATTGCTTTCGGAGCCATCGAGCGAAGCGCGTTGTTTGATGGTGCTTAAAGAACTAGAAAAATTAGATAGGTCCATTTCGGTGGCAAGCAAGCAATCTCAAGACCGTTGGGACAAGGGAATTTCCCTCAATTAATAGTTGCGATTAATTCTCGAACATCATTGGATCACCGCAAGTGTTGTTGGTTCGATAGGCTTTGCTTTTGTTTGGGTCGGTCTTCGAGAAAGCCTAGTTACAAGGTTCAAAATCGGAGTCGCCACACTAGTTCTTGCGATTTTGTTGTTTCTAATTGGGCTGTTTGTCGTAACACCAACGGAGCACGCAAAATATATTGTGAGGGGATTTGTTGATGCAGTTGCCGCAGGAAAGACTAGCCAAGTTTTGTCTTATGTAAACAAGGAGGTCATTCTCGTTGACGATTGGAAAGGCGAGTCATTTTCTGGGCACGCAGGGATTAGAAAATGCCTCGATACTCTGTACTCAAAGTATGGGATTTCTTACAACACGATTTTAAGAACTGAGATATTTGAACGTGAAAATGATGTACTTTTGGAGTTGTTCCTGTTTTCGCGGGTTAAGGGCATTGGCTCGGTTCCGTCTCGATGGCGAATTCTTGTCCATGAGCAATCCAATGGGCAATGGTTGATATATTCAATCGATGCCATTGAAATTGCTGGCCGTTCCTACCGTTAAGCTTTGTCAACAGCCTCTTAGGGGCTGTTACAATACGTCGATGTCAAAAATTTGGATTGATGGTAAGTTCGTTGACTCATCAAAGGCGAAAGTAAGTGTCTTTGATCACGGTCTTCTGTATGGGGACGGGTGTTTTGAGGGAATCCGAATTTACAACGGTCGAATTTTGAAGTTGAGATCCCATATTGTTCGTATGTTCGAATCTGCTGCAGCAATTCGATTACAACCGGGACACTCCATTGATGAAATGGAAGAAATTGTTCGAGAAACGGTTGCTCTTAATGAGCAAAAAGATGGCTACATTCGCCTAGTGTTTACAAGAGGAAAGGGAACGCTTGGATTAAATCCTTTCCTGTGCCCAACGGCAACATGTTTTGTTATCGTAGAGAGCATAAAACTTTACCCAGACGAAATGTACGAGGACGGCATGTCGATTATCGTTGCGAAGCGACCACGCGTCCCTAAAGAATGTTTGGACCCACAAGTTAAAAGTTTGAATTATTTAAATAATATCCTTGCGAAGATCGAAGCAATTGATGCTGGGGTTCTTGAAGCGTTGATGCTCAACCTAGATGGTGAAGTTGCTGAATGCACAGGTGATAATATTTTCATCATCAAGGATGGGACCATTTCAACTCCACCGACTTCTGCAGGCATTTTGCATGGCATTACACGACGTTTAGTAATTGAAGATATTGCCCCAGAACTTGGATACACAATCCAAGAACGTTCAATTTCTCTTGAAGAAGTCTTTGATTCTGACGAGGTTTTCCTAACGGGAACAGCAGCAGAAGTCATAGGCGTAAGCCATATTGACGAAAAAGTTATTGGCTGTGGTAAAGTTGGGGCAATAACACATGCACTCGAAGATCAGTTCCGAAAAATGGTTGCGGAGAACGCGCCGGAGGATTAACCACATATAATGCGCTGCCAAGCTTGTGATTATGAACTTTGGCACTGCACTGGGCGAACGTGTCCCGAGTGCGGCGAGGGATTTTCACTTGCATATTTCACGTTTGAAAAGAAGACAGTGCTCTTTCACTGTCCGCACTGTGATCATGGTGTTGAAGGAGAGGGACCTTCGGGAAAACCACTTACAAGTCTGGAACAGTGTGAAGTATGTGGGCTAGCACTTAGTTATGAAATGTTTATTGTTCGCCCAATTGTAGGAGCGGATGTTAATTCAGCGGGTTCGCTTCTTCCAATTCAATCGCAAGAGGGAAATTGGTTTACAAGATATTTTTCTACGGTTTGGCTTGTAATGACGAAGCCGCAAATTGCAATAAGTCGTGTTCCGGTCCACGAGCCACTCTGGGAAGCATGGAAGTTTTACCTTACAACAATGTTCGTAGCGATTGTTTGTGCACTTATTACTTCAAGTCTCCTCGTTTTATTTGCAAGTGTTAATAATTATTCCAACGCTGAAATGTCCCGATTACCTGCACTGGTTTTGATCCAATGTATCCTCATGGTTTTTTTTCTCGGTCTTTACTTATTAATTTGGTCAGCGTTGACGCATGTATTACTGCAAATTACCGGTGGAAGTGCATTTACATTGAGAAGGACATTTCAGGCGGTGTTGTATAGTGGAGGAGCATCGATTGCCGGAATAGTTCCATGCCTAGGTTCATTACTCAGTTTTGTTTGGTGGCTTGTTTCAGCAACAAATATGATTACGAGAGGGCAACGCGTTCATGGCGGAAGGGCAGCGTTTGCGACATTGACAGCCCCCCTATTGATTTTCGTGTTTGTTTGTGGAGGATACATCATGTTGATGTTTTCGATAACCGCACCTTTAGTTGCAAGAGCACGTGCTACAGCGCAACAGCAAATACAACAACAATCTTCGCAAGTGGAACAACTCGAAGAAGAAGTTACTGATCAACGCTCAGAGTAACTGTAGAACAATCTTCTGTGTGTGAGATTAGCCGGTCCTTTTCAAGGATAGACCAATCATGAACAATTCTGTCTGGAGCATTGTCACCATCGTGTACTTCAAGCAAGTTGTATTGGTTGTCTCTTTTTGCAGGAGTAAAGTCAGCACCACGAATCATTCGGCACAATTTTGCTTCATCGAGGCTAAACGTGGTGCCAGCAGCGCTCACGACGTTTTCCTCAAGCATGACTGACCCAAGGTCATTTGCGCCATAGAAAAGTGCAGTTTGCCCAATGGCAGGGCCCATCGTGACCCAACTTGACCCAATAGAGTAAATGTTGTCAAGGAAAAGCCTGCTCAGTGCTTGTGTTCGTAAATAGGAACTTGAACCTGCAAGGCGAATTCGTCGCCCGAACTCAGGATGTTCAGATTTGTTACCCGAGCCATCAAGTTTTGCAACAACATCTCCTGGAAAAGCATCTAATTCCGAATCATCTGGTGTCCATTCTTTCACTCTGCCAAGAGGGGAGTTGTCAGGCTGAAATGGCCATGAGATGAAAGCGTTGTATTTTCCGCCACCCTTTAATCCGAAATCTTCGATGGATTTGTCTTGCCAAGTTCGTACTAAGTCCAAGTGGTGTATACGATCGGCGATGCCTTCTATGTGGCCGAACATCATTGTTGCACTCGTGTTCATGCCAAGTTCATGTGCGATGTGCATGACCATAAGCCAAACCTCTGCGCTGCACTTTCCAAGCCCAATTTTTTCGCGAACCGCTGGTGCAAAAATTTCTCCGCCACCCCCGGGAATAGATTGCAGCCCAGCTTCCTGCAGTTTAATTAATACCCACCTTACTTGTTCATCAAGTGTATTTCCAGGAGTGTTAAAGAAATGAACAAATTCAATAATTTCTGGAGGGCTAAAAGCATGGACGTGCACTTGTGGAAATTTTTCTCGTAACATTTTAAGTAGGTCGGTGTACCACTCGAGTGGTAACTCGGGGTTCATTCCTCCTTGCATTAAAATTTGAGTGCCTCCAATATCCACGATTTCCTGCACTTTTTGAAGTAGTGATTCGTACGTTAATGTATACGCATCACCCTCATGCCCATCGCGTCGAAATGCACAGAACGTACATTTTGCAGTACAAACATTTGTGTAATTTATATTTCGATCAACGATATATGTTCGAAGGTGGTTTCCGTGTAGTGCGCGGCAGCGCTTGTCTGCCCAACGACCTAGTTCTGGAAGTGGCATCTCGTGGTATAACTGCAATGCTTGTTCTGAAGTGATGCGCAGGTTGCCGTCCGCAACGTCTTGCAAGACTGCAGTGTCGAAAATATTCGCATTGGGTACAGTCGAAATTGCCATCGGGTGATTATACCCTAGCAGCCATCCTCAATGGAGTTGCAGATTGTCTTACAAGAGGAGATTAAAACGTCCGTTTTTTCTTGTAGTGAAGTTCGCGTGTCACACGAATCCATTTGGCTTAAATTAATTTCAACGTTCAATCGCGCTGCTCGCGCAGCAGCTTCAGCAAGGATTGCAGCAATCAATAAATCGCTCACAAGCATTGCATTCGTTTTACCTACGAGAGTTTGCAAAATGACTAATACACGTTCGCTGAGCTCCATGGTTCTAAGTGGAACTTGGATTGCTTGTTGCAGGGCATCGTCCCATTGTTCGATTCGTCGAGAATCGTCTGCGTCGAGTTTCCAAAGTGCGTTTAGAGATTCGTATGCTTCAGCATCAGCATTTCCAAGCAAGAGTGCTTCGCCAGAAGCTTTTTGTAAAAATGACAAGCAGTCATTGTGTAATGTTTCGTGTTCTGCGTATTTCTTCTTTCCTTCAGTGTAGACAAGAACCATTCGACCGAGCGAAGTAGAAAGCGCAGCAAGCAACCCGGCAACAGCACCTCCTCCAGGGGTTGGCTGTTTTGCAGCAAGGGAATCAAGAAGTTCGTTGAGTGTCAGTGAACCCAAATCCATTATGAACGAATCTCTGCTGCAAAGGTGTCGGTTAGTGTGCTTATCGCTTTGTCCACAGGACCGTTAACTTCGTCATGCGTGAGCGTTCGTTCGCTGTCACGGAACCGAAGTTTAAGTGTTAATGATTTTTTCCCGTTTTCGATATTTTTGCCTCTAAAAGTTGTTACAAAGGATACGTCTTCTAGGTGCTCGAGGTTCAATCCAATAATCGAATCTTGAATGGCTGACCACTGTTTGTCTTCGTCAATAAGGAGGGAAAGGTCACGTTCGATTGCGGGTTGTTTTGGGAGTGGGTGAGATTGAACGTCTGGCGGATACGAAGTAAGGAAAGTTTCAAGATAGAGCTGCGCAACATGCATCGTGTTTGGAAGGTTCCAGTTTTTCTGCACAGATGTATCAAGCCGGCCAAACCGACCAATCACAGTTTCTCCGATTCGCACATCGCCTCCGGGCTCCAGCCAAGGGGCGTTGTTCGAAGGAATGATGGTAATGTCATTATTTGCTGTTAACACAAAACAAATTCTGTTAATAATGCCTCGGATTTCGCCAATCGCATCATCTTCTTTTGTGTCAATTACGAGCGCCAACTCGGTACGTTCGGTGTGCGAATCTCCTTCAAGTACAAATACGGAACCCAGTTCGGCGAGGCGTAGATTTTTTGCGCCATTGTCTTCGTTGTGTTTTCTTACGGTGAGCAAGCTTGGTAGAATCGATGGGCGAAGTGCTGGTTCAGCTGAAGCGCGGTCATCATCAATGGTGAGAGGGGTTTGCCCTTCGTGCAAAAATTGTTCTGCTGCTTTTATTGAGATAAGCGAGTGGGTAACGCATTCGATAAAACCCATCCCAGCAAGTGCGTCTAGAATGACCTTTCTGCCTTCTGATTCGCCACCGGAATCAGGGACACGAACTTGAATTGCTTCTTCGATGGCAATGTTTTCGTATCCGTGCACTCTTCCAACTTCTTCAACCAGATCAATTTCGCGGTGGATGTCACCACGGAAGTATGGAACAGTTGCGGTGACAACACCATCACTGCATGAAGCCCTAAATCCAACGGACTGTAAGTGATCAGTAATCATTTCATCAGCGATTTCGTTCCCCAAACGTTCACGACAGTAATCGGTGCGCATGGTAACGACGAGTGGTTCTGGTAACGGTTTTCCATCTTGTAGCGTCCCATCACAAACTGTGCCGCCACCGAGTTCAAGCAATAATCCAGCAAGGCGATCGGCGCACGGCTCAACTTGCCGTGGGTTGACTCCGCGTTCAAAACGAAAACTCGAATCGCTAGAAAGATTATGGCGGCGACTCATTTCACGTACGACGACGGGGTCGAAGGTAGCGGATTCAATCAATATATTTTTTGTTTCAGATGTTACGGAAGTTTCTGCGCCACCTTTTACGCCAGCGAGCGCAACAGGTTTTTCTGCATCTGCAATGACAAGGTCGTCAGTCGTTAACTTGATTGGCGTTGCGTCTTCGCCCAGAGGTAAAAAAGTTTCACCATTCCGTGCCCGCCGAATTTCGATTTTATTCCCTGCAAGTTTGTCAAGGTCAAAGACATGTGTGGGTTGTCCATGTTCAAAGAGGACAAAGTTCGTAGCATCGACAACAGCGTTTCGAGGAATGTCGCCTCGGTTCTCAATTTTTGTTGCAAGCCACTCGGGGGAATCATTGACGTCAATGCCAAGAATAACTCTGGCGGTGTAGAGCGGGCAGAGTTCGTGTTCGTTATTGATGATAGAGGCAGAATCTCCGACGGGCGGTCCCGCCTCATGGACACTGTTGTCTGGGATGACTAATTCATTGTCTGTCCGTGCTGCGATTTCACGCGCTAAACCAATGTGGCAATTGCAATCGCCTCTATTTGAGGTCATTTCGAAATCTTGGCGAACGTCGCCATCGGGCAAATCATCGCGTCCTTCGAGTGGAAAACCGGCTGCTGTGAGTAGCTCGGCCTGATCCTCAGTGGAAACATTGTTACTTAAATAGTCATTGATCCAGTTTGTAGTTACCAACATGCACGCAGAATAGCTATTCTGCGTGGAATGAGACGGCTTCAAACTATCGTGCTTTCACTTTTTTCTGGAATCTTATTCGTTGGATGTACCGCTAAGCCATCTGTGGTCGATCCTTTGTCTATTGCACCGAACGACTTTTCACTCGATGTCACGGTAGTGACGACTGAGCCACACATGCTCGCTCACATGAAATCGTCTCGTTTCGTTGTTTTTCCGAATGGGGCATTGCACCATGGAGATGAGCCGGGCTGGGGGCCGAATACGTTACCTGCTAGAACTCGAACACTCTCCCGAGAACAAATTGCTACGGTTTGGAACCGCCTTGACCAGTTGGGAATGTCTACCCCAAAACTGGCTGATGAGACCGTGAATTTCCAAGTTTTACCAAAACCAACAGAGGGGTCCGTGTATATGATTGCGGTGAACGGTGACGGAAAGTATTGGAATTTTGTTCGGTACATTGCAGAAAACCAAAACGTTGAGCCGGCGTTCAAAAGTTTGATTCGGTTACTTGCTGGCTATGCGTGGGCAACCGATCAGCCAGACGCGGAGGGGTACGAAGAGCCAATTCGTTATGACCTTGGCGGGAATCCATACGAACGCTACATGGAAGGTAGAAACTCAGAGTGACACCAGAGCAAGCACTTCATGAATTGATGACAGGAAATGCTCGGTATGTTGACGGAAGGCCAACATCGACGAATGCTCCATCCGACCGTTTACCTCTTTCGCAAGGGCAAGCTCCTATCGCTGCAATTATTCGTTGCGCTGATTCGCGCGTTGCTCCAGAAATAGTTTTTGATCAACCGCTTGGAAAATTATTTGTATGCGGAGTTGCGGGAAATATTCCAACTCCAGAAATTGTGGAAAGCATTGAATACACCGTTGGTCATCTTGGAACAACCTTGGTTGTAGTGATGGGGCACTCAAGTTGTGGTGCGGTTACGGCTGCGTTGCAAAATGAAGCCGTGGATGGTTTGTTTGCACAGGTTGCACTGGCGCCAACCCCCGATTTGGATGATTGCATTGCACACAATGCAGAGCAGGGGATTAATACAATTCTGAACCGTTCTTATATGATTGAACAAGCAGTCAAAGTCGGTTCTGTTCAAATAGTTGCAGGCGTGCAAGATATCGCAAGCGGTTCGTTTGAACTCGTTGCGCAAACTCAGTTGAACTGAAATTAGTTGACTCTGGAATTTATTATCCCTGGGATAATAAACCCTGTGAATTAATTAACCCTGGGTTTTACCCAGGGTTAAATAATTCGCTAACGAGTGGGCCGGCCCGGATTCGAACCGGGGACCGAACGATTATGAGTCGTTAGCTCTAACCGCTGAGCTACCGGCCCGATAGCCAATTTTAAAGAATCGGCTAAGAGTGGGCATGATAGCGTGACTGGCGTACAATGCCCAATCTTGGCTCCGGTAGCTCAGCTGGATAGAGCAACGGTCTTCTAAACCGTAGGTCGCAGGTTCGAGTCCTGCTCGGAGCGCTACTTCAAAGAGGGAATCCTTCGGATGGCCTCTTTTTCATTGCTACTCCGAGTATCGTGGCTTCGCCACGGTTGCGTGATGTGAAACACATCACGCAGAACTTTCGGACTGTTGCTTGGCAAAAGCTTCGCAACAGTGCGAGTCCTGCTCGGAGCTAATACGGCTCAGAGCTAAATTTTTTCCTCTGAGATTTTTTTCTTGCGATACAGCCAGGGATTCTCTACGATGGTTGAAAAGGAGAATGCATATGTCAAATAATGTACTGTCAGTTGCGGTGGGGTTGCTTGGGATTGGGTTGTTATCAATCGGTTTTCAGATGGGAGGAGGTACTTCGATTGTGCAAGCTGCAAATATGGTGGTATTAGATCGAGGTGTTGACCCAACAATCGTTTGGTTTGGAGTTACCTCTGAGCAGGGCGGTGGAATGAGTATTCCTGACAGACACATCGTCTACCATCGATTGTGGTCCGATGGAAAAATGGAAATGCGATACGCTGGCACAGTAAATGGATGTCAAATTGAAGCAGAATATTGTGACTGGGTAGTAGTACCCGCAGCACCCAGCGAAGCAGTAGCCTGCCGATCAGATTTAAACGGCGATCAACAAATTGGCGTTGAAGATTTACTCATCGTTGTGAGTGATTGGAATGGCAACGTGGAATGCGCACCTTCATATGATTGTATTGACTTAGGAAATGTGGGCGGAACGCCTGCGATGTAGACTATACAAATGCAGAATAATAAACATCGCGGATTATCAATGATTGGATTGTTGGTAACAATGGCTTGCATTCTTATCTTGGCAACCATCTATATGTCTTCCATTGACAAAGCGGTAACTGGCGGCAAAGGAACATCCGCAAAAGGTTCCGTTTGGGGAATGCAGGATCAAATACAATTGCAACTGCTCGGACAAGCATTGACGATTGATGCAATGTCTAACCAGAGTGGACAGTTTCTAACTCCAAGTAGGTTGTCTGGTTCGAACGATGTGTACGACAACACATCGGCTAATTTTTGGTCTGCGATGTTAATTCAAAATTTGGCGAAGCCAGAGCAACTCGTCTCACCGAGTGATCGGGGTTGGGTAGAAAAAGCACAAGTAGATTACAGGTCCCAGGATTGGGACACACATTTTTCTGTAGATGTAACTGAAACATCTAACGTTTCTTATGCAAATATGCCACTGTACGGTGAACGACTCAAAAAACGGTGGAGCCCTGAATCGGGGAGATTTCCTATTTTGGGGAATAGAGGACCAAAAGATGGTGTCGAAAGTTCGGACTCATACACCGTAGATGATGATGGTGTTTGGCGGGGATGGGTTCTCTTTTCCGACAATTCAATTAAATGGGTGGAAGGCACATCAGTGTATTCAAAGTGGCAAAGACGCGACGGCGTTCGGGATGATAATGTGTTCCTTCTTGAAGACGGCGATTCTGCAGACGATGCAATCTTGGGCCTTTCCATCGAAATGGATGATCATGGTCCAATTTTTGTTTGGGATTAATTATCCCTGGGATAATTTAATTTGGGTAAGACCAGCGGTGGCATCATCAATCAGTTGCTTTGCAGAAATACCACTGCCTACCGCATTTTTCATCCATTGATCGGGAGTTAGGCGGCCGATTGAACAGATTCGTTTTGTTTCTGCAGCTAGGTCTTTATCGCGCATGTGCGATTTAATTTGGTGACTGATGACGTGTCCGATTGTGTAGTCTGGCAGGTAGAGTGGATACCCAATCATGTGTTGGTACGCAGCAAGAATGTGGTATGGGTCTTCACCAAAAAATTCTCTGAAATACTTGTTCCAAACAGTTTCTGCAATCGATAGCATTTCATCACGAAGTTGTTCGTCTGTCGCGTTAGGATTTTTGTACAACCAACGCCAAGTATAAAGCTCAACAAGAGACGGTCCGGCAATTTGGCATGCAGCAAGCAGCCCTTCAACAGAAGCAAGTGCAAATTCTTTTGCTTCATCATCTTCAGGAAGCCCAACAACTTCTTTTGCTTTGTTCTGGTACAAAAAAGCGAACGCTTCAGTACACGCTGTGTTTGGCACATTGCGAAGCAATGGCCGGGGGACAAAGTGTGTAGAGATGAGTTGTTCAAGGTTATGTCCTAGCTCGTGCATGGCAGTATCAAAACCATCCCAACCAAGCCGGTCATCGAGGCGGTTTGTGCGGAGCCACGCGTTGTATTCAGGAATGCCTGGACGCATTGCGTGTCCAGCACCTCGCGCAATTTCGACGTTTACGCGTGTTCCCAAAAATTCTGCATCTTCATCGCCATATCCTAAGCCACGCAAAACGTCGGGGATTTTTGATTGAAACTCGAGTTCATCCTTGAACATAGCAGTTACTTTTTCATCAAGCTCAGCAGAACTTGCGCCTTCACTGATGTCTTCGAGATAAATATCAAATGCTTCGAGCGGCCTTCCAAGTTTTTTGGACATGAAATCAGCAATATCTTTACGAACAGGTGCTTCAAGCAAATCAATCATGAGTTGCTCGACGGTATCTTCAGGTATTTCCCGTTCTAAATCAAACTTCCGAGCGATCGCTGTTGGGTGCTCATCGTAGTAGGCATCGTAATCAGTCGCTACAGACCGTTGAATGTTTAACTGCTCATACCGGACGGGTCCAAGCAATTCTCCGGCATCTCCACCGTCAACAGTGTTGTCTTTGGGATTCCACTTGCCTTTACAAGTACTTTCCATTATTTGTTTTGGAATTGTGCCGTTGATATGCCGTCCCATGACCCAAGAAAGAGCGCGTTGCTTTTCAAGCCCACCATCTTGTGTGTAGCCAGCCTTAATTTCTTCGCGTATGAGCCAGTGCGCAATTAACTTGCGGTCTTTGTCAAACCACGATTTTCCATTGACGTCGACCATACAACCGACGGGAACATGAAATTCGCTCACAAACATGTCTGCTACATGTTCGAGTTCTCGTGCACGGTCGTTCACTTCTGCAGGAATACGTGGTCCAAATGCCCTGCCAATTCTCGCTTGCGCCCATTCATCAGTGGACCAGTTGCTCCCATCTCTTAACATTGTTGCTAGGTCAGGTCGGTCAAAATTCAACAGAGCTATAAATGCTATTTTTTGTTTGTAAAATTGATCGGACAAGTCTGGGCAAGGATCAAACATCGCCATGGCGTTGTCAACAGCAGGCATTTCATCACCACGAAGGTCAGTCCAACGGCGTAGATGTCTACCAATTTCATACAAGTGTCCACCAATAGAACCCATTGCACTTTCGTATCTGTCAAGTAAACGTGCCCTGTCTTCGTCGCCCGTTACAAAACTAGCTTTGCAAAAAGTTTTGAACGTATCACCGTCACCATCGGATTCCTGCCAGCGGTTTGCGACTCTTCGAACACCTTCTGTTGCGCGTTCGCATCCGCCGAGTTCTTGAATAGTTTCATCAATTGGTAATGTCATTGTTGTCATGCAGTGCATGATAAAGCATGGCAAAGAGTGTCGTGCAAGTTGTGGTTTGATGCAATTCCACCCTTAGCAATTGGTGTGAATTTTCCACCTGATTCTTTGATAATTGGAAGCCACGGAATAATATCCCATGGGCAAAGAAGTGGTTCAACTACCGCGTCGATTCTCCCTGTGCACAACAACAAATACCCATAACAATCGCTCCATCCGCGGAGCGAACTTCCACAGCCAAGAAGTTCTGCATAGAGTGTCTCAGATCGTGTTTGTTTGAAATAGTCGTATGAAGTCGTGCAAATCATGGCTTCTCTCAACAGCGAAGTTGTACTGACTGATGCCACAGTTTTATCTTGATAGGTTACCCCTTCACCAATGACCGCAGAAATGGTTTCTTCAAGGGCTGGTAGGCTGGCTACTCCTGCGATTGCCTCCCCATCATATTCAAGACCAATGAGGGTGCCAAAAAGCGGAACGCCTCTTACGAAGGATGCTGTTCCATCGATTGGGTCAACTACCCAACGATATTTACTTGTTCCAGTAACTTCGTCACCCTCTTCGCCGAGGAAACTGTCCTCTGGAAAAGCACCGAGTAAGAGTTTGCGAGCCATCATTTCCGCTTCAATATCAACGTCAGTTACTTCGGATCCGTCTATTTTTGAGGAAATAGTGAAGTTTTGCTCTAAAAAGTGAGATAAAACGAACGCGGAAACACCCATACTCGTAGTGTGTAAAGCCTGTATTCGCTTTGTTTTATCATCCATGAAGGAGTATCCTACCAACCCACCACTGTCCTATAACAAATTGCACGTCCCGAATAAACGGCAATTTTGCGCTTCTAACCAGGTTAGTAGAACTAAACCCACTAGTTTAACAACCAAGAAGACAGTGACACGCGTATATAAATACTTTGTTGATACCACGTTACATATAAATGGTACAATTAAACGTTGCCTTGGTGGGCACGCTACACAGGTAGGCATGAGCATGAAAATGAAATTAGCCAATCTAAGAACACGAAACATAGCAATCATGGCGATTGCGTGTTTTGGCGTATTGGCACATGCTGAAACGATTACTGTTCCCACGGATGTGCCAACGATTCAAGAAGCTATTGATTTGGCGCAAGGCGATGACACGATTCAAGTTGAACCAGGGCTCTACAATGAATCTATCAATTTCAAGGGGAAGGCAATTACGCTGAAAAGCCTTAACGGCGCTGCCCTCACGACGATTGATGGTTGGAATATGAATGACAGTGTTGTGAAGTGCATCAGTGGTGAAGGTCCAAGTACGATTCTCGATGGGTTTACTATCACTGGAGGAACTGGTAATGAGGATCTGTACAGTAAGACAGAAACAGTTGGCGGTGGGTTGCTCTGTTTGCATTCAAGCCCAACTATTTTGAACTGTATTATTGTAAGTAACACTGCGAAGTTTCAAGGTGGAGCAATATTCAATGGAGACCGATCAAACTCGGTCATCCGAAATTGCATCATCAAAGATAATGCATCGGAACGCGGGGGTGGCTTTTACAACAGTCGCGGCCAACCAGAAGTTCGAGATTGTGAAATATCATATAACTCAGCAACGTATGGTGGTGGTGGAATGTATAACTTTGGTTCTGACGTGCGAGTAGTTTCATGTAATTTTAAACACAATCGCGCTGATTACAACGGTGGTGGCATTTACGATTACGATAGTAGCGGTCGATGTATTGCAACTATTTTTACGGATAACGTTGCACTTTATAACGGCAACGCAATGTACCGAGGTTACAAAAGTGCAACAGTCCTTGATGAAAAATGCGATTTTATTATGCCCCATGACACGGTTTCCGGCGCAGGTGGATATATGGTTGCTCGTGGAAAACGAACCGGAGCGTGCTGTATTGGAACAGGATGTCTCGTCGTTGATGAACGCTCATGTTTGAAGGCGGGTGGTTCTTGGTTAGGCGCCGATACTTCTTGTGACGACCAAATGCTTGCTTGCCCAGAACCAAACACTGGTGATATCAACACCGATGGCGTTGTTGACATGATGGACCTTGTGCTCGTGATGACAAGCATGAATTCAAATATTAAGGATTAACCCACTCTAACAATAGATTGTGAAGTGCCGCAGCTGGAAGAGACTGCGGCATTTTTTTTGCACACTGTGGTGCAATAAGAATTGGAGAAGGAGCTCCCATCGCTACCGTTCGGCCGTGAGACCCCTTCACTTTTGACGAGTCTGTTGTTATGACATCAAGAAGAGTGTTGCTGCCAAGTTTTTTCATAAGAACTTTGAGTGCAATTCTCGCTTTGGAACCGCGCCATCCATCGGCAAGAAAAAGTTCCCTTGGATCGTAGCCTGGCTTGGCATGAATGTTGACAGTTGTTTGATAATCAGGCGCTTTTGAATCGTTACTCCACCAGTCGTGGGAAAACCATTTGTCATTGTCTGTAACAACTACGATGTCACCACACCGTTCGTGGGCGAGCTCGCCTCGTTCATCACCGACAAATACAAACTCGATACCATTGGTGTTGCGAAGTAGTTCCGCGATAGGTTCGATATTATTTTTATCTCTCACGTATACATGAGCAACTTGATGATCTGCCACTGCGAAACATTTACTTGCTCCTGCGTCAAGGTGTTCACGGCCAAGTTCATCTCGCACAACGAGCCATCCATTTTTTCGTAGGATTCGATTAATCGCAATTGCACCGTTGACTTCTTCTATACCATATTCACTTAGAATGCAAATATCAGTGTTCTGTTGTTGAAAATGGTCGATGAGCCGGCCAACTTCAACATCTACAGATTTCAGTTCGTCTGCGATGTTAGGATGGTTTGGGCCAAACTTTTGTAGTGGATAGTCGAGGTGTGGAATATAAACAAGAGTGAGTGAGGGTTGATGAAGTTTGTCAACGTCAATTGTTGCATCAACAATCCACTGTGTAGATTTAATATTTGCCATTGGTCCCCAAAAGTTAAAAAGTGGGAACTGGCCAAACTTATTTTGCAAAGAATGTCGAAGCGAACTTGGAGTCGTCCAAATATCTGGAATCTTTCTTCCATTGGCACAGTACGCAGGCCGCGGAGTAACAGCAATATCTGCAGAGGAATACATGTTGAACCACCAAAACAAATTTGCAACAGTGAATGTAGGATGCTTCTCTCGAATGGAATCCCAAACTTTCTTTTCTTGCACAAGGTTGTTTGCTTGTCTCCAGAAATGTGTTTCGCTGGTTTCTCTCTCATGCCACCCGTTTGCAACGATGCCGTGTTCTGCAGGCGATTTCCCAGTGAGCATAGAACTTTGCACTGTGCAGGTCACTGCGGGTAGAGGAGGGATAAGTGGTGTTACCGAACGCCCCTTTGCTAGTGCTGTGATGTTGGGTGTGTGCTCTCCGAAGTGTGACTCGGTTAAACCAACAACATTAATGACTGCAATTCTTTTCATGTTCCGAGGATTTTACGGTGAAAACCTACCGTTATGAAGAAACAAATGACGCATAATCCAGCGATTGCGTATTGCTCTAAGGTCGTAGCAAGAACACAATCAAGAAGGCAGAAGCCAGAAAGGATTCGGTGCATGCCAGCAATTTTATTGTTTGCTTTGAAGTTGTTCCAAGCAAGCCAAATCCAGTACGTCATTCCCGCAAGTGGTATGAGAGCTATCCACGATGTAGAAAGATGGATAAAAACTATGTAAGCGGGAGGGAGTAAAAGTAGCCAAGTTATCCAATTGTATTGAGTACCTTTTTTATTTTCGAATCTTCCTATGAAGGTGAGAACTGCGGTGTAGAGCGCTAATGCCATACAAAAAGTAACAAGCAGTGTTAAATCATCACCCTGAACTGGGTTCGCGACAATTACATATACAAGCCCGCGGCAGAGTGCCATTAAGAGAACTGCAGGGATGAGCCAACGGTGAAAAAAAGTGTAGAGAAGTACAGCAACGACAAGAATAACAAGATCATTTGCTGCACCGTGCCCAATTCCAAAAACAGAAACAGCCCCAAGCAAAACTAGCCCTACAATCCATGCGGCTGATCTTGGAATCACTCCAGATGGAATTGGTCTGTCTGGCCGGTGTTTTTGGTCATATTTTGCATCAAACGCATCATTGAGAATCATGCCTGCGTAATAGACATTAAGTATACAAATTGCGATGAATATGTCGTAGCTTGGATTCCAGGTAAAGTGCTTTCCTTGCATCTGTATTGCAATTGCAGTACCAACCAAGATGTTGCTTACGATTGTTGGTGCGTTGCTGATTCGCATCATCCCAAGCCACGCTTGAGGCATGCTTATGGATTTATCTGTTTCGATGCCCATGCAAGTTCCTTTGTGATTGACGCCACTAGTTCGTCTTCTTGTAATTCTTCTGGCATCACACTCCAAGTATACGTTTCAACTTCCCAATCGGTTGCTCCAGCTTCTTTAAGAATGGGAATGGAATTTTGCAAATCAATTTGTGTGGTGTGAAGTTCTCCAAAGGTTCTTTTGTGAATGGGTACATGGAAGTGCACTCTGCAATTACCAACAGAAACTTCGCTTGGAACATCGGTAAAGTTCTCAAAATAAAGAACCTCCTTGGCATTCTTTAGGGATGTCTGGTGCAGATATTTTTGTTCGCCGAGAATAAAAGAAGCCTCATTGTTTTCTTCTATCTCAAATTCTATGGCTGAGGACAATTGGACTTTGCCAATTTCTAGGCCCGCATTTTTATAATTATCTATGCACGATTTAGCACCCTCTCGCATGACTGCAGCGTGGCAGGTATCGTGGCAGACGCGGATGTATCTCCTTGCTTGTTCGTCGTCTCCGAAAGATGATGCAAAAAAGTCGCAAAGTTCATTGCTTCTCTGAAGCCGGCACCCTGGTTCTGTCTCAATGTCTAGATGAATGCACTTACCTGTTTGCTGTTCTATTGCTTCAAGTGCAGTTATGCATTTGGTTAATTGCATGGCGCAGTCTTCATTTGAAAACGAATCATCTTTCCAACCAAGCGGCAAGGTGGAGATTCCTGCTTCTTTTTGAGTAGTTATTGAAGAGAGTATTCCTGCAAGCCGAAGGGTGTAGTCAAGTCGAGCTTCTTTTGACCAGTTTGGTTTATACACATTGTGCTGAACAATGTCTTGATGAAAATTAGAGAATGGAAACCCGTTCAGGGTAAACACTTTCAAGTTGTATTGTTGCAGAGTGTCTTTGAGAAGAGCAATATCTACTTCTCTAGAAACCGTTTCAGAAAGCCACAACCCAACACCCAAGGGAGTTTGCAAGTTCTGCTGTACTTTTGAAGCGTACGTTTTTAGATTACTAATAACTTCTGTGAAGGAATCCCCGCTATGCACATTTGTGCAATACCCAAGCATTACTTGACGGAAAACTTTCCGCTTTGTGAAAGGAAGGAAAGTGGGTTGTCGTATGAGATGGTGTTGATGAGCGATTCGCTGTGTCCGCGGCTGGCGAGTTCAAGGCGGCACTTTGGTACAGCAAGGGGATCACTTGGTCCCCAATCACCAGCGGAGTTAATCCATAATCTTTCAGTGCCGTGCATTTCGATAATATCAGCAGCACGTTGTGGTGTGCATTTGCTATCAGGATACAACGTCATGCCAGCCCAGAAGCCCCGATCAAGAACGGCACGAACAGTGTGCTCTTCAACGTGATCAATGAGTACACGGTTTGGGTCAAGAGATGTGTTGTCTATAGCATCCATGATGAGGTTCGTTCCCTTGAGTTTGTCTTCAAGGTGTGGTGTGTGGACCAGAACAAGCTGATTCATTCGTTCTGCAAGCGAAAGTTGTTCTTCAAGAATGATGAGTTCATTCTTGCTATTTTTATTCAAACCAATTTCACCAATTCCAAGCACATTTTCACAATCTAAGAAACCGGGAATGATCGAAATGACCTCTCTTGCAAAACCAACATCTTCTGCTTCTTTTGGGTTAATACATAACCAGCAATGATGATTAATTCCATACGTTGCAGCGCGTTTTGGTTCAGTATCAGTGAGCTGTCTGTAATAATCAAAAAAGCCTTGTGCGCTACTCCTATCAAAACCCGCCCAAAAAGCCGGTTCGGTTATTGCAACACATCCTGCTTGCGCCATGCGTTGGTAGTCGTCCGTAGTGCGAGACACCATGTGAATGTGTGGATCAATGTAGGCCATTATGAAAACTCATCCAGCGGAGGAACTGCGCCAGATGCCCCTTTTGTACCAGCACTTTCAATAGGTTCAGTTGATTGGTCACTGAGTAGTTCAAGGATACGCTGAGTTCGCCCTTGTTTACCTGACTGCAGCTCATCAATGCATTTCATGAAAGCCTTGACGCGAAAGTCAATTGGTGTTGCATCGCTCCGGTCAATTCGGTCAAGGAACGCAGCGATATCGAGCAGTTTTGCACGGTGTTCTAGAAAATACTTGTCAACTATTTCTTTTTGTGTCAGCTTGCTTGCCATGAAGCGTAGATTCTACATGAGTTCGCTTATGGCTTGTCGAACTATTACTGGGCTTAGTTCATGAACATCTATTGGATCAGCTATCCCCTTAAGCATAAGCAGGGTCAACCGCCCACCAAGGTGTTGTCTGAACTCTTCTATTCCATCAATAAGCATACTATTCTGAAGTTCTACGTGAGCAGTAGGTAGCCCAAGTGCTTGAAGTAAGGAAATTGCTCTGTTTGCAACAGCATCGTCAAGCAAACCTAGCCCAACACTACAGCGGAGATCTAAAGCGAGCCCTATTGAGACAGCTTCGCCATGCGTTAACGAGTGGTTCGTTACTTGTTCTAACTTGTGAGCAGACCAATGCCCGAAATCAAGTGGTCGTGCATCAAGTCGTTCGAATGGGTCACCACCATTAGTGATGTGTTCAAGATGCAATTGTGCTGACTTTGTAATAACTTTTATCATTGGCTCGACATCACGGGAAACAAGTTGTTCAGCGGTAGATTCCATCTCATCAAAAAATAGCGCATCTTTGACCAATGCAACTTTGACGG
>Ga0257122_1001095_pt1 | contig 20293 bp, 17 predicted proteins | sample SI106_120metaG_FD_190146 | JGI IMG/M metagenome (GOLD analysis project Ga0257122, IMG submission 190146) | Marine microbial communities from Saanich Inlet, British Columbia, Canada - SI106_120 | ecosystem: Environmental > Aquatic > Marine > Inlet | place: Canada: British Columbia | collected... | reverse complement strand
AAACAGAGTCGTCTGCTTCCGGGAACATATAACGAGTGAGAGAATTTAACATAGTGAAGATATATCTTTCAGACGCACTATCATCACCGCCATGTAGACGTGTTCCGAACTGTCCGTTAGGTTCAAGCAGATGTATATTATTAGACCCCACAAAGTTTTGCGCCATATTGACAATGGCTCCATTCAAACTTGCTTCACCGTGATGATACGCACTGTGTTCTGATACATATCCGGAAAACTGTGCGACTTTAATTTCAGAAGTCAACTTTCTCTTAAACGACGCAAATAGGATCTTACGTAACGATATTTTCAAACCGTCGACCATATTAGGTATTGACCTAGCACAATCGTAAGTACTGAAATGAATCATCTCCTGATTGATAAATTCCTCATATTGAACGCTAGGCGTACTGGTATCCAAATACGAATCCTTGTCATAATTTTCCAACCATGTTTTTCTATCATCGGCGCGTTTTTTATTGAATATCTTATCAATTGTATCGTCACTATGTGTACCCGAATGTACGAAATCGACGATCTTTTTGTTTGCGAAATATTCTTTGAATTCTGCCGAAGTAGATGTACCAAGACCCTTGAAATACTTGATCGTCCATCCATTAGTAACTCCACCTTCAAATGTTTCCTTCCATTTATTATACTCGCCATCATTGTAAAATAATTTGGTGAGTGCCCCTTTCTTGGCTCGTAAAATAGGTGTATTCATGAAGGAGATAAAGCCCGGTATTTTGACTAATGACGCCCACTCACTATGAAAGAGATTAATACAGAGTCCCTTAATATGAGATCCATCCAAATCTTGATCGGTCATATACATAATTTTACCGTAACGTAAACTGCGATTTACATCGTCTATATTTTCATATTCTTTTCCCGTTTCTAATCCGAGAATTTTTTTAATATCATTAATTTCTTTGTTTTCTGCGATTTTCTTAATTTGCTCTCCGCGAACATTCAATAACTTACCCTTCAATGGATAGATACCGATAGTGTTTCTATCATCACTGGATAGACCCGAAACGATACCGGATAACGCACTTAATCCCTCACATAAGATAAGTACACAATCTTTAGACTGGGCGGTTCCCCCCAAATTTGCATCAATGAAATTAGCAATACCTCGAACTGATTTTGTTTTTGAACCATCTGTTTTTTTAGCGAGTTTATTGTCCTTGGCTTCAGTTAAGGAACACGCGGTCTCCATGACTCCCATTTTGGCAACCTTTTCGATGAAAGTATCAGATACAGTACATGTTGAACCAAACTTTGCGAAAGGTGTATTCATATAATCCTTAGTTTGACTGTCGAAAGATGGATTTTCAATATCACAGCGTACAAACAACATAAGTTGTTCCTTGATTGCCGACGGATTTACCTTGATCTTCTTCTTCTTTTCAATATAATCGCATAATTTTCGAATAATCTGACCGGATATATAATCCACGTGTTTTCCACCCTTGAACGTACATATTCCATTGACAAATGATACGTGTGTAAATTCATGAATGGGCGAAATAGACACTGCGTATTCCCAGCGTTCGTCCTTACTTTCATACACCCTTTTTGTACTATCTTTTCCTCCGATGTATAAATCAATATATTGTTGAAAATTTTTAATGGGTATCATATTAGTGTTATATACAACCTTTATTTTTTTAATTGAATGGTCGGTAACAGCACCGATATCATATACACGTTTTTTTAACAATGATAACATATCAGATGTTAGGCCCTGAATTCCCAATCTTGCATAATCAGGACGAAACGATACTTTCGTATATGGTTTAGTAGTTTTTGGAACCTTGGTAATAATAGGTGGTGAGATAGAGTCAAGATTGTTGTGATATTCTTGAACGTACTTCAATCCTCTCGTATGGTCGATGGTTTCTACACGTCCATACAACGACCATATTAATACAAGTTTAAATCCGAATCCATTCTTTCCTCCTACAATTCGCTTTTCCGTTTTGTCGTAATTTGTGGATGTTCGCAAATGTCCGAATACCATTTCAGGAATCCACAAGTCGTATTCGGGATGTTTAGCAATATCAATGCCATTTCCGTCATTCGTCATAGTGATTGTACCATCATCTTCAATGGTAGTTTCAATATAAGAAACGAATTTCTTATCGAGAAGAGGGGAATGAATCATTCGAATAACATGGTCGCGACAGTTTACAATACCTTCATCGAATAATTTATACAGTCCTGGGATATATTCGATATCACGTAGTACAATACGATTTGTTTCATCATTGTATACCCACATTTGTGAATCAACATTTTCGACGGAGCCAATATATGTATCGGGGTTGTCAAGTATATGTTGTTTATCAGTTTTACGTTGATATTGCTTCGCGAGAGAAGTATTAGTTGAAGATGCCATAGTTAATATACGAAACTATAATTTGAATTTATTGTGACACCTTCGATTATATATCTTTTCAATTTTCTATTTAGACTTTATACACAATATATTTTTAATATGCCGAAAATGTTTAGTGGTAATCCACGAATAGCCACATCGACAATATATAATAAGTCATCGCAGAGCAACGATACATCACTTACAAAAAGTATGCGATTATCATTAATGTCAAAATCATCTAGAATGAGTACGAATCGTAATCTGAGTAATACCTGCACTGATATAGATGTAACATTTAAAACAATCCAGTTAGGGAAAGAAATAGGAACTGTAGTTGCTGAAATAACACGCAATCATATAAATAACTATAAAGCAACTTATAGTATCAGCGACACTGAAAACTTTAATATTATTGATAATGTTATTTATACAAAGAAGGTATTTCAAGACGACTCTCTTAATGGAAGCGTGATTCAAATCACTACTACAGATGGAGTATATAGTTACTCGAAGAATTTTACATTATACGTTCAACAACCACCAATCGTTTCAAAGTTAATAAAAACGGTGTATGTTGTTGAAAATACTCGAATTAGTAGTACAATCAATTTAAAAGGAGTATTTTCTGACGTAAACGCAGATCAGACGTTAACGATTACTTCCGTTTCTGAAAATACCGAATTATTAACGGCAACCGTAAATGGTTATGTATTAACTATATCTTACAATAAAGATAAATCGGGTAGTTCAACTATTACGCTAAATGCGGAGGATAATTTCAATGGTAAAGCATCAATGAATTTTGTAGTAGTCGTAGTACCGAAAGAATTGTCGAATAATGTTACAATAACACCATTACCATTAAATTTACCGACACCAAACGACTCATTCACGATATTAGATGAGACATATATAAACATAAAGTTTAAAAATAACCCTATCGTATCTGAAGAAGAACAGTGGGATAATGTAAAAAGTAATATAGCATCCATATTTTCTATTTATCAGAAAAAAATAATAGAAGACCCGTCCATCCAATTGTATCTACAAGATGATACATTACCATTTGGAAGATTGGCATCTGATATAGAGTATATACAATTAATAGATGCGAGTAAATCTAATTCTGACAATTATTGTGAAGTTACTGTACCGCAATTAAGTAATTTCGGACTATATATTCATACACTACAAACGAGTTATATTTTATTAACATTTGATGATTTCACATTGACTTTAATAAAGTCAAGTGCCTCTACATTTATCGTGACGAATAGTAAAGACCCGTCAAATACGTTGAGTAAATCATCTGGTGACTATATTGCGATACCATCAGAGGATCTTGTAGTTATTTTTACACAAGGTATCATTGTCAGTAAAAATAAGGTACCTACCGCGTATGACATAAATTATGTGGTTAATGAGGATTCAATCGATCAAGTATTTGACATGAATGGAGTGGAGTATAGCGGAAATCAATTATCGTATGTGGTTTCCACCGCACCATCATATGGTAACCTAGATATGAATGTGAATGTAGAGTCCCCTGACAAAACTATTTATTACAGTCCAAATCCAAACTATTCGGGTTCTGATACATTTACGTATTATGTTAAAGATATATATGGCGTATCTAGTAATGTAGCAAATCTAAACATAAATGTAATTGACATAAATGACATTCCCGTGTTTACAAGTACCCCCGTCGGGACCGCAATGCAAGACATTTATTATAGTTATAACATTTCACTAACGGATAAGGAGCCACATGTTGTGGATATATCCACGAATACCTTACCCGAATGGTTAACGTTGACAGGTATAGACACAGTAAATAGAACGGCCATTTTGGAAGGAACTCCAATATGGAGCAATGTTCGAAAATATGAGGATATTAAAATAATTGCTACTGATGCGTCGGGAGGAACGGCAACTCAAACATTTGATATCAACGTTGTTAATAAAAATGATCCCCCTGCGTTTACTAGTACTCCTACACGTACAGTCGATCAAGGTGCCACGTATTTTTATCAAATAGACGTGAAAGATGCGGATGATGAAGTTGTTGATATAAGTATGACAACGGGTCCATCTTGGTTGACATTGAAATACACAGGTGCCGGATCGGATCCTAGTAATACAACATACATATTAGATGGAGTTCCGACAAATGATGATGTGGGTCATCATGATATTGTGATTCGTGCGGAGGACACATTTTATGTCATAAACCAAGAATTTACTATAACAGTAAATAATGTGAATGATCCGCCCCGATTTACTAGCAGACCTATATCAAGTGTATACGAAGACGTTTATTATTCATATAAAATAATAGTTGATGATGTGGACCTTAGTCAAAACATTAATATATCTATGACGGAGGGACCCGAATGGCTAAGATTGACTGATAATAGTAATAATGTTATTGATAAACCCATTTACCTGTATGGAACGCCCGAACAACGCCATGTACGTCCCGAACCTTATCCAATCAGAATAACTGCAACGGATCCTTCGAGTGGATCCGTACATCAATCATTCAATATAACCGTTATCAACGTAAATAATAAAGCAGTAGGTACACTTACAATAGACGGAACGCCGAATGTTGGCGAAACATTAACCGCAAATACTTCACGTATAACTGACGTTGACAGTTCCGACTTAACGTATACATACCAATGGCAATTATCGGATGATAGTTTCGTATGGAAGAATATTCATAATGAAACTAACTCTACTCATGTTATACCACACGATCAATCAAGGGATGGGTCTTATGTTAGGTTATTATCAACGTCGATGGATACATTCGGAGGTAAAACAAATCACGTTTCAGACGGGCATCTAATCCTAGACAAAACCAAAAGCATTGTATATTTCACTGGAATTCCAATGATTGGAAACACATTAGAAGGTCAACTAGATAAGTTACCCGATCCCGATAATTCAAGTTATACATACCAGTGGCAAAGTTCAGATGACTATGGTTCATGGACGAATATAAGTAACGCTACAAATATATCATATGAACTAATCAATAATACAATTGGTAAATATATTCGATTGGCCGCGGTTCCAAAGGAGTCTGTCTCTGTCCTGTCTTACACAAGTGGTCTAACGAATATAGTTGATATATCACTTTCACATAACGATATATATGAAGGCTTTGATAAGGGTGTAGAAATCGGTTCAATTCGAATAATTGATAATGATATGGCGATTCCGAATATTTATACATATGGTACGAATACCCCAGGATTTTCAGTTAAGAACAATAAACTGATTAGCGATACTGCGTTTTCATACGGATCAACTGGGTTCACAGATTCAAATACCGATGTCCGTAATGTAGACATTCGAGTGACCGATGAGAATGGTATTACATACGATAGGAGATTGACGGTGAACGTGTTACGAACATGGGAGTATGGAGGTATAAATGATAATGTAGTAATTGAAGGTACAGTGTTTAAGACAGCATTACAGGGAGATATAGTAATACCATCTATTATATATGATTTAACCCCCGCTCCGGAGGCCACATATCAATCTCGAACTGTAATTCGAGTACTTAACAATGCGTTTGTAGGAACAAATGTAGGAACAATACAATTTGAAGGTGATGGTACATTTGATTTCGAGCCACAACTACGCGAGAATTGTATCTTGTTACAAAACAATGACGATTCATATAAAATACAGCAAATAGATTGATAGTATAGTAAAAAGATTTAGATATTTTGTTACTATAGAAAGAAATATGAATACACCTTTGAAGATTTAAAATGGGACAAAATATAATATATTGTTAAAATATATACCACCGATGAAACGCCCAGTTCGCGCAAAAGACGGAACATATACAGTAAAAGGAAAAAAATATAAGGAATTATTTGGTTCACGAGAACAAGTGTATAATAGAAATGCGTATAAAACAAAGGCAGGTCTTACATTTGATGATATATTGATGAATAAGCGAGGTAGAATCGTTTCTGCAAAGAAACACAAAACAGCAAAAAAAGAACAAAGATTAGAAAAGTATGGATATTCCGCAAAGAAAGGGAAATTTGGATATGTAAAGAAAAACAAAACGCGTAAGAAAAAATAATTCTAGTATAACTCAAATATGTATACTAGAATATGAATGATAATTGTCACTATAGCATGTACCAGTCGGGTAATAAGAACTTACTATCTATAATATATTCTTCAAAATGGTCGAATACATATTTTTCAAAGTATGTTTTTCCGACAATCTGTGAATTTCCGGAAGAGTAATATTTACAATAGTAAATATATGCGTCATAAATAGAAATATTAGGAAGTAGACTAGGGGATGAAACCCCATTGGTTGTAAATTTATTTCGAGTAGATTCTTTCATATTATCTAATGCGACTTGAATATCTAATTGTTTATCCCATAAGTTACATCGTATTCCGATAATGTATTTATCTCGTTCAATATCAATAGATGGAAAAAAATACTGTATTAGGTCAATAATTTGTTTGTCATTTAGATTAACACTGCCTATATTCATAGTTACTCCCCATTTTTTGAATAAACAAACAATTTCTTCTATTTCAAAATCGAATTCGGTAGTGTCTAACACAATAGTATCGTTCCAAAAATGTAAAAATTTTTGGATAGCCGGTAAATGTTTACTACATATACCAATAAATGAATCCTGTTCCTCGTTAAAATATGGTGTTAATTTTTCAACCAAGAAGGTTTTAAATGTATTTAAGAACATAATTGGCGGAAGTTTATTCGCATCTAAAAAGTGTTTCCATAAGTACTGCATGTTTTTCCAAGTTATTTGTGGCGTGCGTATTAACCCATCATAGTTATCCGGTATTACACTTCCAATAGTTTCACTATTTTCAGATAAATTAATATCAATGTAGTCGGATATAAATTTTGAAATCAATGTAGATGTATCCATTTTTTTTACATAAAAAACCGAATCGTGTAGTTCAGTATCGTTACTGTAATTCATTATAAAATCATCAGATGACCCATATCGAAGTGAGTAATGTGAAGCCACACATAAAAGATCTAATGACAATGGTTGAATAATTTGGTTCCATACATGTTCGTGTCTAACGGTGTCGCTTATATTTACCAAACGACAATCTTGATAATTGTGGTCATGAAACTTGTTTTTAAAGGTTTGTGATAGATTATTACCAATTAAGAATTGACAAATTGAATTAAGTTCTTTTATAAACTGTCTAGAAGAAGGCTGAATATAATGAATAAGATTTGTATTTTTCCGATGAATATTATCACCTAGAATGGTTAGAAAATATTTGACTTCGTTTCGTGAAGGAAATAATGAAGGATATAGTGCGTCGATTACACTTTGTATCGTATCGGATTCGGGTATACTTTGTATTAGATTTGTTTCCTTTATACGCTTCATAATATGAATTTTGGTTCTCTGTTTCCATGTCATAAGATTTTTTCCACGTGTAATGGTAGTCAATATGTTATGTAATATATCATCCTCGTTTATAACTTGATAATGAATACCATCGTAATAAAAAAAACGTTCTGTAGTAGGAACAAAGAAATATTGATTGTCGTTAAAAAAAGAGTGAACGAAGTTGTCTTGCTCTGCCGTGAGTTCTTCCATTCGGGTAATTCTAAACTCATGGGATGATTTAATATTATCAATAATATTGGGTAATTGTGTATTTACGTAAGAAAAAATCTTTGATATCATATAATCGTCATTTTCATATTTTGAAAATAAGGTTTGAATAGTATCAACAGAACCGTGTATAAATTTATCTAGTTCGGCATTGTTACGTGTCTTTTCTTTATGTAACTCCATTATACAATATAATCAAAAACTTTTATATTGTATTTTTATATAATTTATATGGTAACTACACTGCGTTTTTCAGTGTCTTTAGTATACATGTCTTGCTTGTCCGAAACAGCGGATAATAAATGTTTTGAAATAATAGAAGTAGTATTTAATACGGCCTCCGATGATAATACTGCAAACCATTGATATTTTTGTCGTTTAAGTATCTCATCTGCGGGTATGTGAATTCCATAACAGTTGTCATGAAATGGGATATATGCTTCTTCCATAAGATTTTCTAATAACACTGCTTTTCCATTTGCGTTCTTTACACCAATAAGCCCTCCGTCTATGATATTCATCTTTTCATTTTGAATAGCATTGGAACACCACAAAGCAGTATCCTTCATAAATTCATTTTCATTGGATATGTGAGTATTATGATTACGATTTTTTAAATATTCAATCAACTCTAACATTGTAGTATCATCTTTATGTGCACCTATAAATGTTGTATCGGGAGAAAAACATTTTGAATTTCCATTTTTTAGTAAATATGTGTTGTGGTTTACACTTTCGCAAACAAATGGTTTGTTCCATCGTGTACCTTCGTCAAATAATGATTTTAAATTTTGTTTACATACAAATGAATTAGGAACAGTCATACCACCGTAGAAATAGATTAACTGTAATAACCCTAATTCACGGTACTGACTTCGTTGTGGTTCTGCGACCTTACTCAAATCAATATCCCATGAAGGGATTAATTTACTAAACGATTCGTCGTCAATTAGACAAATGTTAAAATCTTCGCCACAGTGGTCGATAATAGTTTTAATTGTTAGATGTATGTAGGGTTGATTTAAATCAGTAGTATTTCTAGAATAAAAATCTTTCCATTTACGTGCGTTTATTTCATATTTAGTATGAATCCAGATTTTTGGGCGATTATATCCATACAACGGAGAATCATTAAGTAAATATTTTTTTATAAGTTCATAATCATCATTTGTTTCAAATGTTTGTTTGTATTTATCTGAAAAATAACTTGCAACAACTATAACCCCAATCGTTAGTATATATGTGGATACATTTTTTGAACTAAATAACATTACGTCGGTCTGAATATATAGTATACTAATATGTTTTTTGTAAACTAAATTCGCAAATTACGGTAAGTACAAATTTAGGTTCAGAAAAAGATTGTATAGTCGATGTTGTACTTTGATTTATTGTAATTAATTTTGGAGGTAAACATAACAGCGCTATGTTTACATAATTGACGTAAAATAGTTGTAAATGCTGTATACGTTATTTTCCGTTCTAAATAAAATTGTTTTCCGTCATGATAATATGGTTTTAATTTTTCACAAAAATCAATATGATAATTATTATACATCATTTTTTTATAAGAACTCATATCAATTGTGTAATAATTTTCTTTTTTAAGCGCGATTAGATCTAACAGTTCATGCAAAATATTTAACGGCGCGCTTTTTTTGAAAATTTGTGAAACCATATTATTTCTAAAAATATTGATTATATAATATGCGATATAAAATCTCTAAATGGTTGGTTTGATTATGTGAATATACTTACGAATGGAATAGATTATATAAATTATTTGTAAATAATGCCAATTCTATACCATCTTCATGTATATTATGAAATACAGTAATATATTTGCATAAGAACGGGATGATTTCATACTTGGTATCTTCAGATAGTATATTGGTCTGTTTTACGAAACAAATAAAGCAGTCTAATATGTCAATTACAGAGTACCCATAATCATGTATATTATATAATATTTTTATTGCCGTGTTTAATTGTTTATTTTTTATGCAGTGAAAATACTCTTCTAACGCATCATATGAAATATTTGATACTAATTGTTTACATAATTCAATTGTAATCGGTTTGCCCAATATATACATTTTTTCTAGGTAATTAATCAATAATCGAATGGAATTTTCAGAAATATTTACCAAATAATCCTTCGATTCTTCATCAATTATTATGTTCTCTTGCTCTACAATTTTATTCATAATCGTTCTTATTTCGTCAGTTGACGGTTGATTAATCTTTATAATATGTGTTCTCGACTGCATACTTTCTATTACCTTTTGAAGATTACAACATACAGATACAAAGTTAATATTATTTTTATATTTATCTAGATAATTACGAAATACTTGTTGACTTTGCTCGTTAATACTATCAATGTCGTCGACGATAACGAGTTTCTTCTTTCCATATATTGAACTTCGTGACTGACAAAATGTTTTCATCTCATTTCTAAAATATTGAATGCCTTGTTCTTTCAAATTATTTATGAAGAGAATATCATGCGTTGGAAAAGAACCAGTTTTGGATAATCCATAGTACTCGCGAATAATTGCATATAATAGTGTAGTTTTACCGGTACACTGGTTCCCTACAAATAACAAATTTAGATTATCAATGTCGATTAATGTATGAATAGTTTCTTTTAAATGTTGGCTTATGCTGAAATCATTAATAAAATATGGTTTATATTTGTTAATAAACGTATTGTCATTATTTTGATAAGTCATAATATAGTATATTATTCTAACAAAGTAAATTTATATCATTTATTCAAAAATGTTATAAAAACATAATGATTATAGTATAATAATGTCGAGAACCCACTATCAAACCTTGGGTATAGATAATACTGCTACCGATGTAGAAATAAAGAAGGCGTATCGTTCATTATCATTAAAATATCATCCCGATCGCAATCAAAGTTCGGACGCGACAGTAATGTTTCAAGAAATAAGCACCGCTTATGAAATATTAGGAGACCCTGAAAAAAAAAAAGAATATGACAACGAACGAAATGGAACAAAAATGAATCCATTCCAAGGATTTCATAACATGGATAATATGTTTAATATGATGTTTAATGGAGTCCAAATGAACTCCAGTATGCCAAACATTCAAATATTTCGTAATGGAAACACTACAACCCACGTGTTCCATAGTAACATGGGTGTTCGTAAGCCTGATACTATTACACAACAACTTAATATAACATTAGAACAAGCATATTCAGGATTAACTCTACCAATTGAAATAGAAAGATGGGTACACGAAAATGGTGCAAGGCGTCCCGAAGTTGAAACAATTCAAGTTGAACTACCCCCAGGTATTGATAATAACGAAACTATCACACTAGGTGGGAAAGGGAATATGCTTGAAAATATACAAGGTGACGTTAAAATAATTGTTAATGTACGGTCGAATGATTTATTTCAGCGTAGAGGGTTGGATTTATGTTATCGCAAAAAGATTTCATTAAAAGAGGCACTGTGTGGGTTTGGGTTTGAGTTTATACATGTTAGTGGAAAAAAACTGGGAATGAATAATATTAATCCATCTATTATAATAAAACCAGGACATAAACAAATAATTGAAGGACTAGGTATGAAACGCAATAATATGATAGGGAAACTGATTTTTGAATTTGAGATTGAATTTCCGAATCAACTATCAAGCGAACAAATGGAACATGTAAAAAATGGATTATCATAAGGTGTAATTGTTAACTGTAATTACATCTTATCAATTAAGAGATTCTCTTTGTTGGGATTTCAACATCTACAATATAAATTGAATTTTCAGTAATAACAATGTATTCTGAACCAACCTTGTAGATCTTGGAAATAGGACTAGTGTATTCATCCTCGCTCTTGACTAATAATTTTTCTTGAGTATCCTTTACCCCGATCAATACTGATTTTTCAAGGGAAGCAGTCCAGTAATCCATCATAATAGGTTTGTCGTCTACAATCGATAACTTAATTGCGTGTTGAAGTGTAGTCACTTCGGGTAATTTATAATTACTTGCATTTTTTTCAGAAGAAGTATCTTGCATTCTATGATATATGTAATCATACAATGTTTACTTTAAATACTTAAAGTCTATAATAATATATTTTCAAAGTAGGCACGTCAATAGAATCTACATATAAGGTATAGATGAATACAACAAAAACAAATAAATTACAAATTATCGAAAAATATTGTCTAGTCATGAATGAATTTGTAAAACGCATTCAAGAATCGAAAATAATATTGGAATCACAACAATCGGTTATGACTTTATCAGTTGGTATTACATCTATTCATCGTGTTTTTGAATATACACTACTTCATACAAAACAATTAGACAAGGCACTCTATCAGGCACGTCAAACATATTACTATTTTTTAGAATATATTGAACAAATACAAGAATCCCAATTAATTAGTTCGCTCAATCATAAAGATGCCATTACGTTTGTGTATAAAAAGGCAATATTCTCATTACATGATGGAATAGACCGCGAACGGTCATCGACATTGACAAATATATTATCATTAGAAGACGATTCAATTGTAATAAACGATAAAGAATGGAGAATGTTATTCATACGTATATCTAAATTTATTAACAGTTTACTATGTTGGAATAATTACATATATGATTTTAAATTCCGTATACATTTATGTCAAACATTTTTAGACAAGTATTTATTACATATTGAAAGACTTGATTTCACTACATATTATTTAGAATATATACATCAAAAATTATCTATGTCAAGTGAAAAATATGTTGAATTGTTAGATAGTATGTTACACAAGAGTGAAAAATCAAAACGTATACGTAGTGGGTCGATAACCGAGCAAGAAAAAAACGATATAGTTTTTTCAAAAGTATCTATAGGTAACACTAACTTTAAAGATAAATTTAACACATGTAGTACTGACGAGTTTGTTAACTGGTTGTATTCTGAATAATCTTAGAATAATATTCACTCGATACAATAATATTTTTTTTCCTTAATTTTTCCTTTTTTATTTTTATATCGGTATCCGTGTTTTTCACGTTTATGTTATAATATTCATCATGTAATACCTTTTTTATGAAACTATACACAAATCTTAATATTTTCTCCGTACAATTTCCGACAATTAAACAACTTCCAGTTCTAAACACCATAAACGACACTTCTGTATATTTTTTGGCATCGCACAATTCACTCATTTTCATGTTTCTATCCTCAATTCCTACTTGTCCCGATTGGTTATCTAGATTGAAATCCTCCTCCATATTGAAATAAAACTTACATTTTATACCAGGATAACTACATGGGTCATACGCAGTTTCAATATTATATTGAGAACTGCGCAGTATAGAATATAATTTATCCCGATTAATGTAATATCCGCAATTGAAATTTGAATTGATTAATACATTATTTTCCTTGTCATTTTCTAAAAAGTGTAATCGTTGCTCCATAAACGGATTTAATAAATCAAGTATCATTTTCTTCACTATTGTTAATATTTCATCATTTAATACACCCGGAATTTCCATTTTACCAGTGTTAAACACTTTTACATGTATTTCTCGAAAACTATCTTTATATTTAAATCTCATAATAACCGCAAAACAATTATAAAATGCGTTTTTTACTTTACCTCTACACGTCATTATATCTTTTTTAGATATCCCAATTGTAATCTTACGCTCGTCTTTAAATTTAATTCGCCTAGCACTGGGATTATCTATCTGCTTAATAATATTTTCATTGTAATAATTAATTCCTTCCAATTTACTTTTATAATTATCAAACTCCTCTTTTGTAGAGGACACTATTTTTATTTGTTTTTTTAATACTCCATTGGATGATTTCCAATAATCTATTACGGGTATCTTCCAGAATACACCTTGAATATCTATAGGACAATTCAAAAATAGTACTTTTGTTGTTGTTGAAATATACAAATCGTCGCATATTGGTATAGTTCCAGTTTCTGATAATTCTACATGAGATATATTTTCGGATTGTGTACTACCCGCGTATATTTCATTATCTTTACTTTTATTTTCGTTATAACTAGAGTTTAATGATGTAAAATCGTACGTGTTTAACTCTTGATTTGATAAAAACGTATTCCATTCGGCATCTAATAATGTTACCATATTGTCTATCTATATGTTATTGATAATCAACATAGAAACGTTTATATTGTTTCAATTTTATACATATGCATCATTGAAGTTATCACATAAATAATTGAGTATGTTGTTTAAATCGTTGCTATTTGAGTGTACGATAGACTCGACCTTGTCAAAGAAAGTAGGTGTTATATTCTCTATTTTATTGCGTATAATATAATTGAAATATTTTAAGATAATTCCCTTCTTGTCTGTATTATATTGAATACTTATATTTTGGATATATTCTTTTAATTCACATGATTTTTCAGACCGATGTAAGTCGTACATGTTTTTCCATGTATCGTTGGTAATAATACTATCATTCCATTCTGTTAAATTTTGATTAAGTTGGATAAAATTAATCATACTGCGTATATCTGATTTGTATGTATTTTGAATAGTAGTAATAACGCGGTCAGATAACGATAATCCCTCATTTGTTGTGATTTGTTTCACAAACCTGTATATATCATATTCGGGTAGTTGATTGAATCGAACGCAGATGAATTCACTCTGTAGTGATACAATTAATTTACTGATATAGTTACATATTAAACAGAAACGAACATTGTAATTCGTGGATTGTATTAAATATTTTAATGCTTGCTGTGCGTTCTTTGTCATATAATCCACTTCGTCTAATATTACAAACTTTATACCTACCTCGAAGAAATTTTTGGACTTTACAAATTGTTGGATCTGATTACGAATTATATCAATACCGCGTTCATCTGACGCATTTAAATGTATGACGTTTTCTTTGTTAATTTTAGTATGAGTATGTTGATATTCATTTATCAAATTAATAATCGTTGTCGTTTTACCAGTCCCAGGAGGACCGTAAAATAATAAATTCGGGAAATATTCATTCTTAATAATGTTTTCAAATATACTACGATTCGTTTTATCGAGAACAATATTTTCGAATTGGGTTGGTCTGTATTTCTCTACCCATGGTATGTTTTGTTTATATGCCATTCGTAATAAATATAATACAGTGCAATTGTTTATATTTATTCGGATTTGAATATATCTTCAATAAAAATTGATTTAGTATTTACATAATATATTATCAAAAATAATATAATAATTACACCATAACTATTGTAATGTCGAATTCACATATTAGTTACCTTGAACTCATTATTGGGCCAATGTTTTCAGGAAAAACCACACGACTAATCAATATCTATAATAAAAAAAAATCCGAAGGTAAAAAAGTCAAGGTTATCAACTATAGTGGTGATAAACGGTATCATGATTCGATGTTGTCAACACATGATAAAATAATGATACCATGTGTATTCTCCAATACTATTAAAGAGGTATGTCAACCACCCGAAATACATGCACAAGATGTAATTTTAATTAATGAAGGTCAATTCTTTCCGGATTTATATGATAGCGTACTTACATTAGTAGAAACATATAAAAAAGAGGTATATATTTGTGGATTAGATGGTGATTTTAAACGATGTAAGTTTGGCGGACTATTAGATTTAATTCCTATATCAGACAATGTCATTAAATTACATGCGAAGTGCGAAAAATGTAATAAGAATGCTATCTTTTCAAAACGACTCACTAACGAAGAACAACAGGTACTTATTGGTTCTAGTAATTATGTACCAGTATGCAGGGATTGCTACAATTGCTAATCCATACAAAAATTATATATTATTTACCATATTATATAATTTTCTTTCCTATTTTTGGATTACATATAAATACTCTTTTATATTGGCGTATTCCTTCTCTCGTTTATAATTACTAATACCTTTTAATCTATTGTATACTTTATGGTCGATCGGTATTTTATTTATATTCTTGAAAACTTTCAAAATAGTATCCATTTTTGATATAGGTATAATGCCCTTGTCGTTATATGATAATAGAATGTATTTGGATTGGGTATTATTCAATAACTCAATTAATGCAGATTCCGCATGTATACTACTATTATATTTTGATTTGGTTCTATTATTTGGCTGTCCCCTATTTGTATTGGGAATATCGACACCTTTGTCCCAATTGTTAATTATATCCAACATAAAATAATATATATCATATGGATGCTTATTGTACGGAGGGTCATAATATACAACATCTACTTTGGGTATTTTTTTTACCCATTCATTCGTATCCATTTGTGAAACATGAACGTCGCATTTATTTGTATCGTATATCGGATACGGTAGTTTTATTTGTTGAGTGATCCGTTTTATATCTACTTCCTTTTTTCCACCATATTTGCCGATATTGTTGCCATCTTTATAAAAAGCAGAAAATTGCCCGTTTGTATTGTTATGTATTGAACTTTCTACTAATAATGGTGCTTTTAAGTAATCTCTGTACTTTATGGGTATAGTTTCTATATAATCTCTAATGGCGTCAATTCGTATCGCATTATCGCGTGTAAAGTATGCACGTTCAGATTCAACTATAGTACTATCTTTTGGAGACCAATGTTTTGATATCCATGGTTCAGGCACTTCAGTCGTATTATTAGCAATATCATTTGCGGTGTCAATATATGTATTGATTCGACCGTTCATATTAGATGTTGGTGTAGACAAATAACATGCATTTAACGTTTTGCTATAACCGGCTATGTCGTTTGTATATAACTTTTTAGATCGTCGTTTTAATAATCGACTTACTATACCCGACCCGGAGAATCCATCGCCTGCAGTTAATGTATCACATTGTAGTTCTTCACATATGTCATCGAGAACATTATCTATATATGCTAATAATTTACGTTTATTACCCATATAAGTGATAATTTGTTTGGTTAAATAATCGTTTTTTTCCATCTATATTAGTCGTATATAATTTTACACTTATATACTTTGAAAAATCTATTATATTAACCTCCCAAATACATTATACAAACAATATAAACATTATCGCAAATAATTACTTATAACCGGTTAATATGAATACAGAAGAACCTATAAAAAAGAAACGTGGAAGGAAAAAGAAGTCTGAAATAGAAGCGGAACTAGCATTAGACACGACACCTGCGATTGAACTAACTGGAAAGAAACGTGGGAGGAAACCAAAGGGTGGTAAATTGATACTGAAGCCTAATGAACCCACTATCGATGAAAATACGATATCGAATGTTATCTTACATCTAAAGTGTTGTATGGACGACTTGTCCGTACATAATACTACTATATCTCAGTATGTAAACGACCCACTCGAATACAACCCCGACGCACCACCATCCGTCGCGAATTATGATATGCCAGCGAATAATACGTTTGCAATGTATGAAAATACAGAGCCCAATGTATCTTCTTCGATGAATGCTTTAGATTCTACGGCAAGTAACCATATATGTAAGGTTTGTAAGAAATTTAGTTTATCCGAAGACGACGGTCAATCTGAAGATGATACTGATAATACCAGTATGAAAGATATCAATACTAAATTAAAAGAAATCAAATTACAATTATATAAATCAGAATATCCAGATAAAAAAGTAGCATGTTTTTGGTGTACTTATGAATATGATAACCCATCGTGTTATATTCCAAAATATGATATGAATAACGTCATATATGGATATGGGTCATTTTGTAGACCCGAATGTGCGGTAGCGCATCTGATGAAGGAAAATATTGACGATTCTGTAAAATTTGAACGGTACCATCTACTTAATCAAACATATGGAAAGGTGTATAACTTCAAAAAAAATATTAAACCCGCACCGAATCCTTATTATTTATTAGATAAGTATTATGGTAATTTATCTATTCAAGAATATAGAAAGTTACTTAAATCCGACCATATGCTTTTAGTAGTGGATAAACCAATGACACGAATTTTACCCGAACTTCATGAAGACAATGAAGATTTTACTAATAATAGTTATAGTAAAACATCTACGACAAATAATACCGGTGTGTATAAAGTAAAACGTCAGAGCGAAAAGAAAAAGGGACCCAGTAAAACAGATATAATCAAAGAAACATTTGGATTATAATCTCAATTTCTTGTGAAAATAAACAAGAAATTGAAAGAATATAGATATACCACTATTTGTATATTAATGTCTACTCTAGTTTCGGTTGATCTAAAGGGTGGGTTGGGTAACCAATTATTTCAAATATTTACATGTATCGCACATGGGCTAGAAAATAATAAAGATTTTATGTTCTCCTATACATCAGAACTAAAATGTGGTACAGTACGTTCTACTTACTGGGAAACATTTCTATCGGATTTACGCAGATATACTACATATAATAATACAACTGTCAGCAATGCTACACTCGCATGTCTACCTAACTATTGTGAGACGTCCTTTCGTTATGTTAAAATTCCGGAAAATATAATTGACCGTGTTTTATTAGTTGGATATTTTCAAAGTTATAAATATTTTGAAAAATCATGGGGGAATATATCTAATATGATTAAATTAGCAGAACAACAAGTGTCAGTAAAAAATCAATACGCAGATTTATTTACAGATAAAACAACTGTCAGCATGCATTTTAGATTAGGAGATTACGTGAAGATTCAACACTGTCACCCGGTAATGCCATATAGTTACTATTATAATGCCATTTGCAATATGTTAATGTGTAAGACACATCAAGTTCGAGTATTATATTTTTGTCAACAACTTGATAATGACACTGTATCAAAGATTATTTCTCGATTACAAACATCTTTCAGCAATGTAGAATTTGTAAAAGTGGATGATGCAATTGATGATTGGAAGCAAATGCTAATTATGAGTTGTTGTGACCATAATATTATTGCCAATAGTACTTACAGTTGGTGGGCGGCATATTTTAATTCAAATAAAAACAAGAAGGTATGTTACCCGAGTACTTGGTTTGGACCTGCATTAACGCATGACACAACTGATTTGTTTCCATCTGATTGGCAGAAAATATACTGGTGATCGTATATGATATAAAATTGAAAATGATATAATGATATAATAAATGATATATTATTATACTTCATCATGGTAGCTAACAAAATTCTTCTCGAAAACTATAACGCACTCGCAAAAATCCCGTTTGTAAAACGGGCGATCAAGCGGGTCAATATATTGGATAAAGAAAATAAAGAACTTGTTTCTGAAAACAAGACATTAAAAAAGGTCATTGAAATGCTTACAAATAAACAACCCATTTGTTGTTGTTCCCATACAAAAGAGGTTCCGTTAAAAATAAATGAAAATGTTTATATTAAACAAGAAAAAATGACAATAGATGAATTATCCACCTCTACAAACAATAATGACATAAATATTACGTACGAGATAGTCTCTGATAATGGTGCACAACAAGATTCTCAAATTATGTACGGAAACGACGGTGAAACAACAAGGAGAACTGACATATCTCAAAAATTACCAATTTTACCTAATATTGAAAATACTATAGAACTAACCGACGACCAAACAACTGATACAACTAGCATTGTATCTCATGAATCCGAAGAAGAGGAGGATGTTGAGGTCGAAGAATCCGAAGAAGAGGAGGAAGTTGAAGTCGAAGAATCCGAAGAAGAGGAGGAAGTCGAAGTAGAAGAATCCGAAGAAGAGGAAGTCGAAGTAGAAGAATCCGAAGAAGAGGAAGTCGAAGTTGAGGTCGAAGAATCCGAAGAAGAGGAGGAAGTTGAAGTCGAAGAATCCGAAGAAGAGGAAGAGGAGGAGGAGGAAGTCGAAGAATCCGAAGAAGAGGAAGAAGTCGAAGTAGAAGAATCCGAAGAAGAGGAAGAAGAAGCATATGAAGTCACGATTAAAAAGAAATTATATTATACCACAAACGAAATTGATGGTATTATTTATAGTATTGACAAAGACGACGAAATTGGAGATGAGGTCGGACATTTTAAAAATGGAAAACCTGTCTTTAATAAGAAAAAGTAGACCATTATGCAGGTAAATATATAATACAAAGTACTTAAATAAAAAGCCATATATATAATATCGGGGGAACCGGTCATACAACTTGTGATGAAACCACAATAAAAGTTTCAATACTCGATTAGCTCAGTTGGTAGAGCGCACGCCTTTTAAGCGTGTGGTCGTGGGTTCAAGCC
>Ga0257122_1001093_pt1 | contig 20302 bp, 20 predicted proteins | sample SI106_120metaG_FD_190146 | JGI IMG/M metagenome (GOLD analysis project Ga0257122, IMG submission 190146) | Marine microbial communities from Saanich Inlet, British Columbia, Canada - SI106_120 | ecosystem: Environmental > Aquatic > Marine > Inlet | place: Canada: British Columbia | collected... | reverse complement strand
CAGTGTAATTATTTGCAAGAATATTTTTTTCATAGGCGATTACGTAATTATTGAGATTCCGTTGTTAGATTAGATATGTTGTCTATTATTAGGTTTAACGAATTTGGTTTTAAAACATTGGTTTCAGAATCAATTTCAGAAATAAAACGTTCGAAATCTGACTTACTTATATTCTTCCAATAGTAAAATGCTTTTTTCATTTCATCATGTCTAACCTCAAGATTCTTGTATTTCCGCAAAAAACTATGTTCGAAAATACTATTGCATGCAATTACGGGAATTTTTATTGAGAGTGCTTGCCAAATCACAGTTGAACAGAAAAACATAGAGATTAACATATCAGATAACTGAATTAAATCTTCAAAATGATTATATTCCAACAGAGATGGGATATCTGAATGTATAGTGTACACATTACTTAAGCTTAACAATTCCTGAGTGATTCGCGGAGAAATTGATTTATATTCACCTTTCTTGGTTTTTACTATAAAAAAACTGTCTTTATTACAAACTGCAAGTTCTATAATTACATCAAGGAATTGATTAAGTTGTTCTTTCGTAAGAGGAAAGTATTTGTCTATGTGTAATCTATTCGTTGCTACCAATACAGTATGTACTGAATCATGAATCATATTTTGGAGGTCTTTTGAAACACCTCTTGAGTTCTTTATTTTTTGATTTCTTATATCACCGACTATTGTTTTCTTGCCAATTCTGCCACCATTGGCATTAATGTTTCCTATTTCAATATCATTCATAGTATAAAATACATCAGCATATACGTAATCCAAGCTTGGAACTGGGTGATAAACAAATCCATCTGAAAAATCGCATTTCTTTTGCCATTTATATTTGTATTTATTTAAAAGTATAAAAGGAGGCTTTTCCATAATACCAAAAAATATTAATGGCTTCAGGTTCACTAAACATAGGGTAGAAAATGAATGTATCAGATACGTAGATATCATTTCCCCTGGAATTTTCAGCATGAAAAAGTATTTAATATCATAAATAAAGTATTTCCAAATCAAAATGAATGCTCTAATTGATGCCTTAAATGAATTATGAAAATTATTTAAATAGTTAATACCATATTCATTCGAATTCATAGAAAATTGTAATGTGACAGCTTCAATGGAATAACCATCTTTTATAGAATCACTAATTTTCAATGATAAGGGTAATATTTTTTTTTGATAATAAATCACATCAGGTACATCAATTTTATTCTTTTGTATAAAACATATCAAAATTAATCGACATATTTTAATAAAAGATATAATCATATAAATTATATACTTGATTAATAACACTGGTGACTTATTATTTATTTTTTTCATTTCATAAATATCATTTAAAAAAACAGGTGCACGTATGATAGAATTATTAGAATTATCATTATAATTTTCAACAGCTTTTCTATAATAATAATAATCAAAGAAAGTATAAGAGATAGATTTTTTAATATAATCAATTAAATATTGATCAGTATCCATTAATGCTATAGTGTTAAAATATTTTTCTAGATGTGATTTAGATTCTTTTAAAAGATTATAATATTGACTGATTGGGGGATATTGAATATACTTGTTATCTTTTCCTTTGTTTCTTTCCCAATATATGAAATTATTTTTCTTCTTTATTAAGATTAGTCTCAACAGTTTAAATATAATATTCTCTTTATATATATAATAATTAGTCATTAATATCATTATCCACATAGATTACATTATCTAACAATATTTCTTTTTTTAACAATAATCTATTAGTGTATTTTTTAACTACGATACCCTGCAAACATAAAATATTAAGTTTTTGTGCTCTGTCTGATACCACAGGGGTTTTTCTGTTGATATAATCATTTGAGATATACCAAGTTTATTAATTTCTGATATACCTAATCTATCTGCTCTATTTACCTGAACCATCTCTATTCCCTCTTGATTAATAAATACTATATTATTAGTAATAACACCATCAAAATCATAAATAATAAGATCAATATTATTAATTCTAGGTTTATTCATTTAATTAATTGTGCAACCGAAAGAGAACTATATGTAAGTAGAAAAATAATTGGTGAGAATTCCTGAATAAGGATAATTTAATTTCATCCTTTTTTACTAATCATTTATATTCCAATATTCGTACTTCCCTTTAATATTTTATACCTTTTTTTAACTTTATTCATCAACCATTCTTGAACAGTAGAATATCTTGAATCTGAATATATATTATTAGTTTCAAAAGGGTCTTGAATAAGATCATATAGTTCAAATTGTTGGTTTGAAAGGTCTCTGTTGTAAATATATTCCTTCCAAATAAGTTTATATTCTTTTGTACGAATAGAAATATATAAAGGCTTTCGTTCTAAATCACATGGGCCCCTATGCGTATGTTCCGAAATAACATATTCTCTTTCTTTGACTTCTTTTGAAAAAACAGGATATCCCTTAAAGGTGTCTGGAATATCTATTCCTAACAAGCTCAGTATAGTCGGTGCAATATCTATTGAACTACATAATGAATTTATTGACATTGGACTTATCTGTGGATTATATAAAATCAAAGGTATATGAATAAATTCATCATAAAAGCTTGCAGAACCTGTCCCAACTTTCCTATTTGGAAAGCCTGCTTCAAAACCATGATCTGCAGTGATAATAATTAATGTTTCGTTTAGTATATTTTTTTTTGAAAGAAGATCAATTATTCTTGAAATACGCTCATCTGTTTTTCTCACACTCAGATCATAAGATTTATCACTACCCTTTTGAAACATTCCATATTTGTCTATTTTTAAAATAGGCAACTGGGTTTTATTATAATTATACCTTTTACCATGGAGATCAATCAAATGAGCCCACATAAAAATATTATCTTTATCGTGATTGTTGATATAATTAATCATGTTACCAATTAATAGCTCATCATTAATACCACCATAATAGTTCTTATTAAACTTGATCCAATCAAGGTTGAATTTATTCATTATTCTCATAAATTGTTTCTTATTATAGGTGAATAAATTGGTCACAACTTTACTTTCAATAAATAAACCTTCTATTGATAAATAATCATAAAGATCATATCTAGCAATTTGATAATCATAAACAAGGTTAGTGATTTGGAGCTTTTCTATTTTATTATCAATATACTTTTTGGGATTACGAATTAAACTTTCAATCTCATCATTAATTCTAGATTGTATTAATTCATAGTTTTCTATTTGCATTTCTCGATCAAGTAAAAAAGAACCCTCTTTTTTTTCATTTATTTTACCTTCACAGTAATAAAGCATATATTCAAATACATTTTGAAGGAGTTCACCAGTTATCTCATAATATTCGGTATCACTAATTATTCCTGTTTTTCTGCAACTCAGATAATAGTTAATATAATGTTTACGAAAATTGAACCAAAATAAATCAATTGTTATTCCCTCAAGAAAATCATCAAAGCCACGATTATACCCGAAAAAGGAGGATAAAGCAGTACCCGTAACATATCCAACAGTTTTGAAATCATTTGATTGTAATACTTCTGCTAAAGTATTTGGTCTATATTTTATTCCATAATCATATCCGTTGTAGTCTAAAGGTAGTGTTGAAGTCATGACAGATGGCATTGCTAATTGAGTTGGACAAGCACAAGAAAAAATATTATTACACGAAATGCCATTTTTTGCTAGATAGTCAATCGTTGGTGATGTTTTTTTATTCCCGGTAATATAACCTATTCTATCATATCTCAATGAGTCTACAACAAATAAAATTACATTTTTAATATTGAATGAATCTGACATAATATATTTTCAGTTAAAAATAGGAATAAGAAATAGAGAATATGATTTTGCGAAAATAATAGACTTCGATAACATCAAGGTATGCACCCTGATCATAAATTTAGTTTGTCTTAAATGATCCCAATAAGACAAACTAAATATCGCTATCTATGAAATAATTTCAACATTTTTATTTAGGAAGATATTAGTTGCATCAAATAATATCTTTGAACACTCCTTAATAGATTTTTCACCAGTTTTTAATACCAGTTCTACATTTTCATAGTTCTGATACAGTTCTGTAACCCCAATAAAATTACTTATTAAACCCTGAAAAGCTTTGGAATATTGGTCTTTATAATCTCTCTCTGCACAAATGCTTACTGGACAATCAAGATATACTTCCATGATATTATCTATAATTTCCCGCATTTTTAATCTTGTGTTTTTAAGATGGCAAAGGGCACTTATAATGCAAATAATTCCCTTTTCATTATACTCTACTGCTAAATGTGCAATTTCTATCGCAAAACGTTTTCTTTCTTCATTAGAAAAACCAAATTGCTTTCCCTGTTCTTTAAACTTCATTCTCACAGCTTCTCCATCAAGAAAAATAATATTATGCGTTCCGTTCTCTTCCAAGTTTTCCTTTAGAATCTTTCCTAATGTAGATTTTCCCGAAGCAGAAATCCCTGTAATAAATATAGTAGGAGCTTTCATTCTGCAGATTTTTTTTGACCAGTAACTACTAAATTCATAGTTTGAATAATACATTCACCTTTAATGAATCTCATACGATAGGCATCTTTAATCTTTTGATTTGCTTCCACATGCATCTTGTAAATCTTTTCCCTCTGTTTTTTTGGTAATCCGGAGTTTACGAGCCAATTATTCACACTAAAATTTTCCATTATGTGAACTTTAGTTTGGATATCTTTAAAGCCATTCTTTGATAAGAATTGCTCTAAAGTAGATATGCTAAAAGTACGCCTTTTTTCTTTTAGTTTAAACATTTCTGTATACCAGTCTATTATATCCTGGTCTTCTGAAGGAGGAATCCCCTCAGCCACAACAATCTTACCATCATCTTTCAAAGAATCGTAACATCGTATAATAGCTCTATCTAGGTTATCTATAATATGATGAAATACCATACGAGCAACCACCCTATCAAATAAGCCCTGAGCAAAGAGCGTGTTCCCAATATCCCAGTTGATGACAGAGAAACCTGGCCAGTTTCCCTTTTCAAGCATAGCGTTTGAGATATCAATAGCAACAACATGATTAACGTGTGGCTCAATCGCCATTGCCACTGTCCCAGTACCAGTACCTACATCCAAAACTAGGTGTTTTTTATCAAGTTCAGCACATTCAAGAATCAGATCAAGATAACCCTTATCTTTTACCCAAAATAGTTTATCGTAATTAGCTGAACGAATATCCCAAAAGTGTTTATTCCCAGACTCTTTTTTAGTTTTCATAATATGCCAAAGTACCGGCTATTACCAATATTAAACATTGGTTTTGGTACTAGCTCTGAAAGAAAGCCTATGCGTGTACCCCAACCGCCAGCTAAAATTATGGTTTTCATGTCATTAACCTTTCATTTTTATGGTTTTCATTATCGTGATCTTCATTTTTTATATTTTCAACCAGTTTATTAAAAAATCCCCACAAATTATAAAACTAATTGTGGCGAATTACTTTTATCTCTATCCTAGTATAAAATCTTGTCTTTTTCAGATAGGAAAACAAAATTGTAAAACCTGAATAAAAATGTTTCTTTATATATATAATAATTGGCCATTAAACCTTTGATGCAATTAAATTATATAATTTTTGATTTCTTAACATATTTAGATCTTCTACATCAAGAGAATATTTTTCAGTTAAATCACTAGAGAAAGACATACCTTGAATTCCACGTACTCTTTCTTTTATTTCACTTGAATTATTTGGATCAATGTCAATCCATAAACATCTTTTCTTTACTATACGTTCAGCTTCAATAGTGAGATTTCTTTTACCAATATTGAAATATATAATAGGTTTATTTGTTGCGGATGCAATCATAAATGCTGTAGAAATATGATCAAAAATATATCCATCACATTGATTATAAGAATAACTGAAATTATCAGAAATAATTCTTACATTATTATCTTTAGAAATATTCATTGATAGTAATATGTCTTGATTTGATTTATTTCTAAATAGCTTATGACCCTTTGGATGACGTTTTATGATTAAAGATTTAAAACTATTACAAATAGTTCTTCCCCAATCAATGTACAATTGATCAGGTATATTCCCACCAAATGGGCCTCTTCTCTGATGATACAACAATGAATCTGGTACATACATCCAAATCATAGAATCCAAATCATTGACAATATTAATAGATTCATTTTTATATATATTATTTATTATATCTGAATTTGATGAAACATATAATGGAGGTAGATATAAACTATTCAAGTATTTTGAATTATTAGAATTGATATCAGCTCCACCTTTTCCATATCCAAATAGTATTGTAGGAATGGAGCGCTCTCCATATCCAAATCGGGGTTCATCCATCATAATCTGATCCCCTTCTCCATGTGAAACTGAAATAAAAGGGATGTGCTTGATTCTGGAAATAGTACCATAGAAAATATTTACTCTTTCTGACATAGATCCAGCAATGATAATATCTGATTCTAAATCACCACTATCATAATTATCATCTAAAAATGAATTAATATGATTAATAATTAAATTTATTATTGGTTCCGGCGATATCGGAATATTTATTTCAGCTAAAACTTCCTCAATTAAAAGATTGATATAAGTAATCTGTTTATTAAAATGATCAATATTAATATCCTCTTTATATAAAAAATCAATCCCAAAGCCAGATCGTAACAATTGTATAATTAATTTTCTGTTACCATATGTAATGCCTACTTTTTTTCTTTTTCTGTTGTTTAAATGACTAAATTGGGAGAACAATCTTCTTTTAAAGGAAATATTTTTACTCTTATTATAAATTTTATCATTAGGATCTAATCCTTTTTTAATATCAACATAGTCTATGTAAGGGAAGTGGGAAACCTTATAGCTATAAATATCCTCGGGAGGATTATAAGGACTATTTATTTCATTATATTTCATAACATATCCACCCATAATCTTCATAATATCATCAAAATATATTGAAATTATATTTATTTTAGGGGCAATTGATTTCTCAATTGCAAGAAAATATTTATTTAGTAAATTATAAATTGTAATACAATCTTCATTATCTTTTCTGATATATTGGTTGTATGTTGAATCAAATGGCATATATAAACACTAAAATAGTTTCTTATCTAATTCATAAAAGTCTATAATAAATTCATCTACATTTTTATCTAAAAATATGTTTTTTTCTTTATCATCTACCCGAGCAATAAAACGGACACTACTATTCTTTGCAGCAAGATAATCTGCCATCATATCGCCAATAAAAAGGGACCTTTTATTAGAAATATTATATGACTTAAGGATGTAATCTATCCAAGTAGCTTTCTTTTTAGGAGAACCACATACTAATTTAAAATATTTTTTAATACCTTTCTTTTCTACTATTCTATTAATTTCATCATGAGGAGTAGCAGAAATAACAAATAATTCTATTTTTTGGTATATTTTATTTAATAAATCAATTACACCCGGAATAAATGGTGAATCAATTACAGCATTACAAACAAAAGTTGAATAAATATCTGCTAAACTGTTAATCTCAGTTTCATTAATTCTGTTTTTTAAGTAATTTTCATGATAATATCTAATTTTTTCATACCTTGAAACACCACCATTTTCTATATGATGTTTTCTAACAAGATCAACTATATTATCACCATAAGGTTTATATAGTTTTTCAAAAGCTTCAGTTTTAATATGAACAGAATCTGCAATAACTCCATCAAAATCAAAAAAGATTGCTTGCAAATTATTCATAATTACTAATCATATTATAGTATCAAGATTATAATTATATAATATTGGATATAATAATTTCAAAAATTTTAATGTCGTTATATATTAAATAGAATTATGGGAGATGAATCGAAGCAGGTAGTTCAATTTTTAAATTGTCTTTCTCTTTGGTAGATCCAATATGCTTATAAGTATCATATATACAATCCAATATACCTTGACCAAGCTCATGATATTCATTTAGTAATATTTTCTTAGCAAGTCTAGGACGAAATGTATAAGGAGTTATTTCATAATGATCTTCTTCTTTTGGGTTAGTATAAATAATTTTAATTTCATTATTCAAAATCTCATTTATCATATTTAAGATATCTTTTACTCTTACTGTTTGATTTCCACTTACCATAATATATGAATTAAGATATTTCTCAGTCATTGCCATGGCACTTGCAATAGCTGCATCTTTAACATGGATATAATCTCTTATTCCTTCACCTGTACCTTCTCTAAATATTTTTTTTGTTAACAATGCTTGTTTTACAGCATTACCAATAAAATTAAAATTATTAGCTCTTCTTCCATACAATGCTCCAAATCTTAATACAGTAAAATCTAATTTATATATTTTATTATAATTTTCAATCAGAAGTTCACTGGATTGTTTTGATGTTCTATAAAATGATCCCAAATCACTATAAACATAAATTGAACTGGCAAAAATAAAACGTTTTATTTTATTGCTCTTGCATGCTTCTAATATATAAGTTGTTGCTAGTATATTATTTTTTACAGTATTAATAGGATCATTACTTGCATCTAATATGCTTGCAATTCCAGCAAAATGATATACAATCTGATTCTTTGATATAATTTTTTCAATACTATCATAATCTGTAATCTCACCTATTACCATTTTTTGATTTTCTTGAATGTATTTGGATTTGGTATGATCAAATATTGTTACTTCATGTCCCAAATTAGTTAATTCATCTGCCACATGACTTCCTAAAAAACCAGAGCCTCCAATCACTAAAATCTTCATATATTTTCTAATGCTCCAATTAAATTCATTGTAGCTTCTAATTCCATTTTTATTCTTATTTCTTTCGCATAACCTGCAATATGTGGAGTTAATATAACATTTTCATAATCTGATAATCTTCCTACATAAGGCTCTGATTCAAAAACATCAAGACCAACTCCAGATATTAATTGATTATCCAGAGCTTTAATTAAGTCATTTTCATTAATTATTTCGCCCCTGGATGTATTAATTATAATTGCATTTGATTTCACTTGTTTTAAAAGATTATAATTAACTAAATGGTAATTCTGATCTGATAAATTAAGGTGGAGAGATATTATATCTGATTCTGAAAACAATTTTTCTATTGAACAATATTCAACATTATCATCACTATTATAAATAGAATCAATCGAAATATCATTGATTAAATATTTTAAGTCAAACCCTTTGGTAATATTATATAATGACTGCCCGATTTTACCAAAACCAACGATTCCAAGGGTTTTTCCTGATAGGAGTAAACCCATCCTCTTTTCCCATAAACCATTCTTCATATCTTTATTATGTTTACTGACATGACGAATTAGATCGAGGATCAAAGCCAAAGTTAATTCAGAAACAGCTAACCCCGGTGAAGTCTTTGTATTATATATATGTATCTTATTACGTTCTGCAATACTTATATCAATATTATCATTCCCAACACCTAATCTTGAAATTACTCTAAGATTTTTAGCCTGAGTTAGTATTTTCTTATCATACTTCTCAGTTCCAGCAATTATTCCGTTGCAGGAAGGAATAATATCAAACATTTCGCTACTTGTTAATTTCCGTCCTTTATCATTGATCGAATATAATATATTGTTATTATCCAATTCATTTAAAGGGAATTTTGAATACTGACAAAACGTTGATGTAGCTATAAATATATTATTCACAGAATTTTATTAATTATATTTTGAATTTAGGTTGTCATTCTTCATTAATTTTTCAACATTATTTAAATCTTCTTGTGTATCCACAGCATAGGTTAAAGTATTAGTCCTAACCATTTTAATTTTTATATTATTTTCTAATAATCTATTCATATCTACTGATTCTACTTGCTCAAGGTACGTTGGTTCTAGATTACAATAATCTATTAAATAATTTCGTTTAAATGGAATTATACATACTTGTTTATAGGCAATTACTTCTTTATTATATTTCTTACTAGACGGAATAGGCTCTCTAGAAAAATATAATGCAAAATCTTGTTTATCAACAACTACTTTAACTTCATTAGGGTCATTCCATTCCGAATTGATGTGAATCTGAGCCATTATATTACTTATACCAATATCATTTGAATTATTCACTGGATAAATTGCACTTGCAATCATTTCAGGGGTAATCATAGGCTCATCACCTTGTATCATAACTATAATATCAATTTTAGAATTTAGTTGTTTTTCTATAATATTTAATGCTTCTGCAGTTCTATCGGACGCACGTTCATGACTTGATGAAGTCATTATTGGTTGACCATCAATACTTAATATATAATCAAATATTTCTTGGTTGCATGTAGCAACATAAACTTCATCAAATAAATCACATAGTTTACTTCTATGATATACATGACCAATCATTGGAATATTACAGATATTTTTCAACGGTTTTCCTGGAAAACGAGAGCTTTCCATTCTAGCTGGTATTATTCCAATAATTTTCATTACAAATTATCTTTTATTTTTTTCATTTCATTTCTAACAATTGTTCCTAAAAATAATATATCAAGACTAAATGCTAGAAATGTATATCCACTACTTATTTTATCTAAAACTAATTTATGATCTGGATCAATTACATGGTACCCTATCGGCTTGTTATACTGTTTTGAAACCTTCTCATAACTAATAATCATTTCTTGAACATTAGGATCGCTATATTGACCAGGGATTCCCATTGAAGCAGACAAATCATAAGGGCCAATAATAGTTGAATTAATCTCTGGTATTTTTAAAATTTCAGGTAAATTTTCTATTGCACTAATATGTTCTATCTGAGCGACAATTATAGTTTCATCATTAATATTTTGAGCATATTCATCAAAATTAAAACCATATCCCTGGGCTCTCGCAAGTCCTACACCTCGCTTACCCAGTGGTGGATATTTTATAGCATCTACAGCTTTTCTTGCATCATTTATTGAATTAACCATTGGTACAATAATTCCTTTAGCGCCCGCATCTAATACACGTTTAATGATCAACTCATCATTCTTGCCAACGCGTACAAACGGGAAAAGTCCTTTAGATTCTATAGTAGCAATTAAAACTTCTACTTCATAATAATCAATCACTGAATGTTCAAGATCAATACACAGCCAATCAAACCCTGCTTCTGCCATTATTTCTACAATAGAGATATGGTTTAGTGTTATCCAAGAACCAACAGTTAAATTATTTATATTCATGTTATTATTTTGCCTTTTCTTAGACAAATTAAGAGAAATAATTAATGATTATTGAAGATAATTTATTAAGTGTATTTTCATCAATAAGAATAGGAATATTAAGACAAATACTTCTCCTTAAAAGATCACCAGTTTTTTTATATCGCTTTTCAAGAACAATATTACCATATTGATCATAGCGATCAAATATATGCGACCAAGATCCTCCATAATGCCAATCAATTGCTTCTGGCAATATTTTAGTACCAAATCCATTATCATTTAATGTTTTTTCAAAATCAAGTGCTTGATCAGAGCTTTCAAGTGAAAATATCATTGTATCACCTTGGGCTCCTTCTTCATCAGAAAATTTTCTGAAACTAATCTTTCCCAAATCTCTTATTGAGTCTTTTAATTTATACTTATTTTCTTTTGATTTAGATAAAATATAATCAATTTTATTAAGTTGAGCGATGCCAACTGCAGCTGTTAATTCACTCATCCTATAGTTTAATCCGGGAGATCTTCTAGGATCTTTGCCTCGTGGTATATTATCAACATGCATATGACCATGATCAGAGAATTCTGCTGCTTTATCATAAGATTTTTTATCATTGGTAATAATCATCCCTCCTTCTCCGGTATGAATAGTTTTCCCAAAATCAAATGAAAAAGTACCTAACTGACCAAATGTCCCCAATTTTTTCCCTTTATAACTAGCCCCAAGTGACTGTGCCGCATCTTCAATTAGTATCAAGTTATATTTTCGACATAATTCAGTTAATATATCCATGTTTGGCGCAGCCCACATAGGAACTACTACTATAGCTTTAGTTTTTTCAGTTATCAAACTTTCTACTTCTTTTGGATCAAGATGATATGTTTCATCAATATTTGCTAATATTGGTATAGCATTTAGTGAAACTATGGCTTCTATAGGTGCAACAAACGTCCAAGCTGTAGTAATCACTTCATCTCCTGACTTTACACCAGCTGCAGCTAGAGCAGAATGTATAGCTGCTGTTCCTGAGGAAACAGCATGGGCATATTTTACACCCATATAATCAGCAAACTTTTTCTCGAACTCGTGAGTTTTATAATTATTAGGTCCATATCTATACAATATAATCTTTTCTGATTCAAATAATCTTTGTATTTCTTGTAATTCTTCGATTCCAATTAGTTCAGATCCTGGCATACTTTATTTCCTAATTAATTAAATTAGATATCACTTCGATTGCTGCACTTTTATCAAAAAGAATAGGATTCCCAGAAAAAGACCCTGATAATGTTATTGATGAATTTTCTGCTAAATCAGCTATTTTACTATTGTCATATCCAAATTTATTAAGTGTTGGAATATCATAATTTTCGTAAATATTATCAAGACCTTTAAAAAGCTGTCTATTGGAATTTTCTAATGATTTAAAATTATGTTTTAATAATAATGAATATTGATCATATCCATTATTGTAATTCCATTTCATAACTTCTTTCAAAAAAATACCTCCAGCAAGCCCATGTGGAATTTTATCCTTAACACCAAAATAATAAGCGAACCCATTTGTTGGGCCATCACTAGAATTCATTAATGCAATTATACCACAAACACTCCCAATACCAAGAGATAATCTTGACTGAGGTTCTCCAAGGTCTTGATTTAATAATACATTATAGGTTTGATTAAAACCTTCAATAGAAAACATCTTGCTTATTGGAGTACTTTTTGGCGAACCAAAACTATCGACACAGTGAACGAGTGTATCCAAAGCAGATGAAACTACGGATGAAGTTGGAGCTGACATTGTCAACATAGGATCGAGTAGTGATTTCTTTGGGAAATTTTTTCTACTATTTATTCCTAATTTTTTTCCTTCATCTTCATCAATAAAAACAGCATTATAACTCACTTCACTACCACTACCAAAAATTGATGGTATAGTAATTAAAGGTAATGGGTCATTGACTTTATCTGGAAATCCTTTCAAAGATATAGCAGGAACATCATTTTTTAGTAATAACGCAACGCCTTTACCTAAATCCAATGTACTACCACCGCCTATAGCTATTATAAGGTCTGGTTGATTACCCTCAAATTTACTCCTGATTTTTTCAAGATATTTATATGTTGGTTCTCCTTTAAATTCATTAGCAATATCAATAGTTTTAGGAAATTCCTTTTTAATAATTTGTATATTTTTATTGAAATATTCATTGCTAGATAAATTGTTATCATAAAGTATCCCAGGGACATCAGAATTAAATTCTTTAATAAAATCAATAACTTTTTCCATAATGCCAATACCAATTGAAACATCTGTTGACAAAAAATAATTTATTGTATTCATATCAATTTAAATTATACTTGTTTAAATAATATTCAATTAAATCTGTTTCATGAATGGAATCTATTTCCCAAGTTTGCCAAAAATCCATCACATAGGAAACTATTTCACCACCCAGTCTATTATTATTTTGCTTTAATATTTTTGGTTTAAAAATATATATAGAGCCATTTTCAATATAGTTTATTGGCATATCTTGCCTTCTCCTTCTATTTTTATAATCAAAATTAATACTTTCCCAGGTGTTACTTTTTTGCCATATAGTTAAATCTGAAATTTTAGTTGCAGAAAATAATGAATCTGCTTTTTGTTCTATAAAATAATTAATTGCATTATCAATATCATCTTTCTTTCTTAGAGGTGATGTCGCTTGTAAAAAAACTATGATTTCTGGATTTATATTGTATTTTTCTTTTATAATTTCTAATGAATGAATAAGTGCAGATTCAGAAGTTGAATCATCATTACAAAGGGATGCGGGTCTATCTATCGTCTTAAAACCAAACAGATTAGATAAATTCATTATCTGTTCATCATCTGTTGAAATAAAAATATCATCTAATAACCTAGATTCTTTACATTGTTCTAATGTCCATTGTATTAGTGGCTTATTTAATATTGGATAAGTATTTTTATTTTTTAGCCCCTTAGACCCCGCTCTTGCAGGAATAATAGCAATTGTAATTGGATTTTCAATAGGCATTATCCTCGTAATTTCTTCATTACTGGTTCTTCTGATGGAGTAATAATTTTTTCTGTTCCTCCAAGCATTTTATTAACGTCCTTTATCCTCTTTTTCAGCAGATCCATTGCATGTACTTCTAAGCTAGATTTATGATCTGTACCCCACATATTGTGATCTAGTGTAATATGTCTTTCAATAATTTCTGCGCCCATAGCTACTGCTAAAACAGATGGATCTAAGTCATATTCATGCCCTGAATAACCAATCATACAACCATATCTTTTTTTCATTACAGGTATAATATTTAGATTGAGTTCATCAATGGGAGCTGGGTAAGTAGAGTTACAATGCAACACGGCATAAGATGCATTCCCCTTTTCTAATATTTCAACAGCATTATCAATCATTTTCCATGTAGACATTCCTGTACTAATAATTATCGGAATACGAGTTTTTGTTGATTCAGACAATAATTCTTCATTAGTTATATGTGCAGATGGTATTTTAATAAATGGTACATTATAGTCTTTAATAAAGTTTAAACTATCTAGGTCCCATACCGATACAGTCCAGTCAAGAGGTTTATTATTGCAATATTCATCAATAATATCATACTCCTGTTTACCGAATTCTACTTTATATTTATATTCAATATATTTCATTCTACCCCATGGAGTTTCACGCATAACACCTTTTTGATCATTAGGGACACAAATATCAGGATTTCTTTTCTGAAATTTAACACAATCCCAATTACATGCATTTGTAGCATCGATAAGTTTTTTTGCTATTTCTAAATCACCATTATGATTAATGCCAATTTCTGCTATTAAATACGGCAAATCATGTTTGTTATTAAGGATTTTATTCCCCATAATTTTATTATTCATTATATTTAATTAAGTTTATTTTCTATACACTCACACAATATATGTTCAACCACTAAATGGCCTTCCTGCACGATCTGTGTATCAATACTTGGAATACAGATTATTATATCACATAAACCCTTCATCATACCTCCGTTTTCATTAGTCAAACCAATTGATTTAATACCTCTAATTTTTGCTTCTTTAATACCATTAATAATATTCATTGAGTTACCACTTGTTGAGATAGCTATCAATATATCATTTTTATTACCTAAACCTTTAATTTGTCTAGAAAAAATAGATTCATATCCTATATCATTAGCCCAAGCAGTAATAAATGAAGTATCAGTTGATAAGGCTATAGATGGAAATGGATCCCTACTATGATCTTTCATTTCTCCCATTAATTCTGCTGACATATGTTGAGCATCAGCAGCACTTCCTCCATTGCCACACCATAAAATTTTATTTCCACTATTTAATGCCTCAACACAATTATTAACTGCAAGTTGAATTTCATTTACACAATTAGTTAAGATCCCTCTTTTTACTTCAATACTACTAAGTATTCTCTTAGTAATATAATTTTTCATCAATTTCCCTGAAGCTCATCATGAACGCATTTTTCATGGCGACTTTCGACATAAATGGCATGCCAAGATTTACTACTTTCTAATTGATGTATCTAACATAATATAAATTACTCTTTAACAAGTAATATTATTACTCGTTATTTTATTACTCATTATTAATATAAAGTAAGGCTTTGAATCCGATAAGAATACAAATTAATTTTTCTTGAAGCGCTGGGGTAAAAAATTATTAATATTTTTTTAATGGGAGATTACCTTTCCCATTTTTTGCTGCTCTTTGATTTTCATCCCTAAAAAAGGTACTGGATTTTGCTCCAATGCCGCTTTTAAATCCATTGTGTCAGCAATAAACCTATAAATATGTTGACTGCCCATTCCAAACAATGAAAGATCATTAGGAACATTTAATTTCCCCCATGAACTCCATATTAGTTCCATAAATATATTTGCATTGAATTCTTGGATTAATTACAATTCACTAATACAGATTGACCAGGTACTTTCATCCCTATACTGTTGAACTTTCAACAGCATAATATTCTATATACCACTTAATAAGCAGAGGTATACCATCTACAATATTTGTTGTTGGTTTATAACCAAGCATTGCGGTAGATTTTTCAATATCCGCAAAGGATTCGGGCGCATCACCCTGCTGAAGGGGTTGAAAATCTATTTCCGCTTTTTTCCCTAAATTATACTCAATCATCCCAATCATATCCATGAGATTCTCACTCTTGCTATTTCCCAGATTAAATATTTGGCATTCATAATTGGCATCAATAGCAGCCCTTGTACCACTAATAATATCATCAATGAAAGTAAAATCCCGTTTCATCTTGCCAAAGTTAAAAACCGGAATTGGTTCCCCGGCTAATATTTTATTAGTAAAAATAAACATCGCCATATCCGGGCGACCCCAATGGCCATAAACGGTGAAAAATCGAAGACCCGTTGTATGTAAACCATAAAGATGAGAATAGGCGTTTGCTATTAGTTCGTTCGATTTTTTTGAAGCGGCATAGAGAGAAATAGGGTTATCGACACGGTCTTCTACAGAAAACGGATTTTTTTTATTTCCACCATATACTGATGAGCTGGAGGCATAGATTAATCCTTCGACATCACTATGACGACAAAGCTCAATAATATTTAAAAATCCAATTAAGTTTGAGTTCATATAAGCATAGGGGTTTTCTATGCTGTATCGCACACCAGCCTGGGCAGCCAAATTCACTACTTTTATAGGTTCAAACTCTCTAAAAACTTCAGCAAGAATGTCTCGGTGGGAAATATCAATTTTAGAAAAGTGAAACCGTTCATTTGACTTTGAATTTTGGATTAATGATTTTGAATTAATAATTTCTTCTTTTTTGATGCCTAATTCATTTAACCTGGCGAATTTGAGTTTCACATCATAGTAATCATTAATATTATCTACCCCTAACACTTCATAACCATCTTCAAGCAATGATTTACAAAGATGATAGCCGATAAAACCAGCACTTCCAGTCACCAATATCTTTTTATTATTCATAATATTTATAACCGCCAATGATTATTGGTTGTATCAATAAAATAATCTTTTGAATAAATTGATTTTACATCGATAAAAACAGCATTTTTATTTAATATTTTTTCCCACGCATTTGGTTTGATTTTCTTATAATCATCATGGCCTACAGCTAATACAACAGCATCCAATTCTTTTATTTGATCTAACTTAACAAGAGAAATATTATACATGTTTCTTGCTTCATCCTCATCAGCAAATAAATCTGTGACCACTATATTACAATTATATATTTTTAGATTTTCTATTATATCTATTACTTTTGTATTTCTTAAATCAGGACAATTCTCTTTAAATGTTAGTCCAATAACGGCCACTTTTGCACCGACAGGATTTATCCCTACCTTGGTCATTTCGGAAATAGTCGTATTTGCAATAAATTTGCCCATACCATCATTAATTCGCCGCCCGGCTAAAATCATTTCCGGATTATATCCAATTTCATTTGCTTTGTGGGTCAAATAATATGGATCAACACCAATACAGTGCCCGCCAACTAATCCTGGCCGGAATGGGAGAAAATTCCACTTAGAACCTGCCGCTTCTAACACTTCATTTGTATCTAAGCCAAGTTTGTTAAAAAGCATGGATAATTCATTAATTAAAGCAATATTTACATCGCGTTGAATATTTTCAATTACTTTAGCTGCTTCAGCTACTGCAATAGAAGATGCCTTATGTGTGCCGTTCACAAGAATACTATTATAAAGATCATCAACAATCGTGGCTGCTTCATCATTTGAACCTGATGTTACTTTTGTAATATTGGTTAAGGTGCGCTTTTTATCACCTGGATTAATTCGTTCTGGACTATAGCCACAATAAAAGTCAGTATTGTATGTTAATCCCGATACTTCTTCAAGCATAGGAACACAAACTTCCTCTGTTGCGCCAGGATAAACAGTTGATTCATAAATGACAGTATCACTTTTCTTTAATACGCTACCTACTGTTTTGCTTGCAGATTTTAAGGGTGTTAAATCTGGTGTATTAAACCTATCCACAGGGGTGGGTACTGTTACGATATAAATATTACATTGAGCGATATTTTTTGTTTTCGTTGTAAATGAAAGACGCTTAGCATCTGCAAACATATCATTATTAACCTCAAGAGTACTATCAATTCCATTTTTTAGGGCATCGATCCTTTTTATATTTACATCAAAACCAATCGTTGGATATTTTTTACCGAATTCAATTGCTAAAGGAAGTCCAACATAACCTAATCCTATAATACCGATTTTGGATTCTCGATTTTGGATTCTCGATTGACTGTTTTTTATTAACAATTTATTATTTTCTATTTTTTCGAGTTAGGTAGATAAACAATACTGAGGATGAAAGAAACATTAAGACATAAATGGTGTTGACGAGCATTCGTTTCGCAGAATACATACCAAAGAAGATGGGGTTTTTGGATTCATAACCCAAAAATAAGGGCAATCCAATTAGCATTAGGGCGCTGACAATACCAAAAATACGACGGTCTTGAAAAATATCTCTTATTTTTTTATTAAATAAATGTTTTACACGACGGAGTTTTTTGCGTTCATCCATATCTGAATTATCTGCATAAGAGCGAAGAAAACCTAAAAAGATGCCGAGGGCCACCCCCAATACACCGGCAAACAAAATGCTGAGTTTAAGGCTTTTCTCGTTGGAAGCAACCAAAGGCACCTGAGGTTTATCCAACACCTGAACGATGGAGGCCTCTTGCACTTCTTCGATTTTGGCTAATTCGTGCTGTTGTTTTAGGGTTAAATAAATGCCCTTTTGGATTTCTACATCTCTTGCAAGGCGGTCTTGCTCAAGCTGCAATGCGGGGGAAGAAATCTGGCGGTTTCTTTCGTTGAATTCTTTTAGTTTTTTTTCAGAAGATTTCAAGTCATTTTCTACCGAAGCAATACGGTTTGAAATAAAACTCGTTTTTTCGTTGACGGCTTGGCTTTTATAATAACGATTTAGGTCCTCTAATTCGACTAAAGTGGCTTCTGCTAATTGTTTGGCAAACACCGGTTCGTTTGTGGTTGCTTTAATAACACTAAAAATGCCAGATGGATCTTGGGTAAACTCCAACATTTTTTCCAGAGCCCCCAATGCGGAGGTTACCAGTGTATCCCGACCAAATTTAGGTGAATCATTACCGTGGGTTAAAATTGCAAGCAGGGATAATTCTTTTCCGAATTTTTTGGTGTAAAACTTTTTATCGAGAATTTGTTCAGCAAAAGTTCTGCTGCGTAATAATTTGGGAAATAGCGATGGACTGGATAAATCTGCCTGGACACCGGTAGGGACATTAACACCAAATTGTGACGCCAACCCGGCGAGGCCACCTAAATTACCACCGCTACCGGAAGGTAAAAGCACCGTGGCCCAACTGACATATTGGGGGGTTTGAATAAATTGGACATATGCAAAGGTAAGAAAAACAGAAATAAATGTGGTTAAAATGATAACTTTTAACTGCTCGGCCATGGTGAGGAGGATGTCGGAGAGGGAGATCGTATCTTCCTCGAAGATACTCGGTGACGCGTAATGGATGACGGGTGATTGTGTGTCGTCTATTGGGGGGTTACCAACAGGCGGAGGCGTTGACTGGTTGATCTTTGCTACCACATGGTGGGGAACTTGGTTGCGAGCCTTCCAGTTGGAGACCGCCTGGGGAGTGGTGTTTAAGGTTCGGGCGATTTCCGCAAGGGAGGTGACGCCGCGGGAGGACATTAGTTGTTCTAATTCACTGAAGTTCATTAGATAGTGATGAGTGACGGGTAACGAGTGACTGGTGACTGGTGATGAGTGGAGAGTAGATTCATATGTTAATTGATTTTATTAGGCCAAAAAGCATTTTTCTAATTTCATTTAATTCATCCAAAAGTGAATTATCCTTTTGATAATTTAATTCTGTCGAAATGATAAGCTGCGTCTCTAGCTCTGATATGGATCCAAGAGAAATATATAAGAATTGTTTGAACTCCTTTTTGGAGTTTCTTCCAGCACCTTCTTTACCCCGTTAAATAAGA
>Ga0257122_1001091_pt1 | contig 20310 bp, 19 predicted proteins | sample SI106_120metaG_FD_190146 | JGI IMG/M metagenome (GOLD analysis project Ga0257122, IMG submission 190146) | Marine microbial communities from Saanich Inlet, British Columbia, Canada - SI106_120 | ecosystem: Environmental > Aquatic > Marine > Inlet | place: Canada: British Columbia | collected... | reverse complement strand
CCGAAAACCGAAAACCGAAAACCGAAAACCGAAAGCTACCCTGGAATAAGCAGCGCCGCCGCTCGATGGCATAGATCCCAAAGAGGACCCGGATAGATCCCTGTAAAAAGCAGCAACGCTAAAGCACTGAGTCCAGCGACGCGATAGGGGCCCGAAAGAACGAGGGGTGTGTCATCCGCCGGCTGTCTCAAATACGCTTCTCGAATGACGATTAGATAGTAGTAAAGGCCGATGGTACTATTGATAGCCGCGAGCAGAACGAGATTGAAATGTCCGGCTTCCAACGCCGCGCTGAACAGAAACCATTTTCCGGCGAAACCACCGGTAGGTGGAATACCCGCCATGCCAAACATCGCTATCAGCAGAATAAAGGCCAGAAGCGGCGAGCGTTTGTATAGGCCTGCGATACTCTCAAGAGTCGGGTTGCTGCCATCTTCACCAGCGGCGCAGACGACAAGAAACGCAGCGAAAGCGGTGAATAGGTAGACGAAGCCGTAAAAGAGCGTGGCTGAAAGGCCGGTTTGAGTAAAGGCGATGAACCCGACCATCAAATAGCCCGCATGGGCTACCGTGGAAAACGCCAAGATTCGTTTGATATCTTTTTGCACGATGGCCGCGAGATTACCGATGGTCATCGAAAGCAGACTGAGGACGAAAATGATCTCGACCAAGCTTTTGGGATCTGAACTGGCCAAACTGAGGATGCGACCCAATATACCGACCGCGGCCAATTTGGAAGCAGACGCAATAAACGTGACCAACTGATGCGGCGCGCTTTGGTACGCATTAGGCGCCCAGAAATGGAACGGAAAGAGGGCCAACTTGAAGAGCAGGCCGGCCAATACCAGTAGCAATGCGACGTAGAAAAGAGGCGAAGAAAGAACCGCGGTATTGCCGGCGATATCGGCCAGGAAAGTCGTGCCGAAAAGGCCGAAGATCAGACTCAAACCATAAAGGGTAATGGCTGACGATACGGCGCCAAAGAGCACGTATTTGGCGGCCCCTTCGGCTCCAGCAGGGCTATCATCGCGATGAAGGGCTACTGCGATATACATGCCGTAGGCGGACAGTTCCAAGGAAACGTAGAAGGTCAGTAGCTCTGTAGCGCTGACCACCATCATCATGCCTACGGTCGACAGGCTGAGAAAGAACGGGACATCGATTCGCGTACTTTTGCGAATCGTCGTCGGCTTGCGACAGAGTGCGAGCACCCACAGGAGCCCTAGCGCGAGCCCGACCTTGATCAGCTGAGAGAAAAGGTCGACGCGATAGATACCAGGCGAAAATGGCTCTCCCGTCTGGTTGAGAGAAACGCACGCTGCCCCCAAACCCAATAATGCGAAGAATACCGAGGCTGCCCAAGTTCGTTCAGCGGATGCGTTCGCTATGGAAAAGAGGAAGGCGATGAGCGCGCCGGCGAGCGTGACGAGTTCGGGTAAAAAGAGCAAGACATCTTGGTAGAGGTTCATGGTCTAAAACCCTCCCAAGAAGTTCTTTGTACTGCTTGTGATCAGATTCAGCATCGCGTTCGGATAGAAGCCAAAGAAGATGAGGGTGGCGATCAAGATGACCCGCGGTACCATATCCCAAGCATTTGGGTCGCCCAAATGATCCCATTCTGAATTGACCGGACCGAAGAAGGCCTGGCCAAAGACGCGCAACATATAGATTGCCGTGATCACCAACCCACCGACGGCGAATACGCCGAGCCAAGGGTAGACTTTGATTGCGGCGACAAAGACCAGAAGTTCCGCCCAGAAGCTAGCGAAACCGGGAACGCCCATACCGCAAAGCCCGGCGATCATGAAGAAGGAAACAGCCACCGGTATCTGCCGCGCCAAACCACCAAAACGGCGAATATCTCGCACGTGGGCTTGGTCGTAAATGAATCCGACGGAAGAAAAGAAGAGCGCCGTCATAACGCCGTGAGCGAACATCTGAAAGACGCCGCCGTTGACGCTGTCGAGGGTTAGGGTGTTCAAGCCCAGAAGCACGATGCCCATATGGGAAACACTCGAAAAACCGATGACGAATTTGAAGTCGGTTTGGCGCATGGCGACAAACGCGCCGTACACGATGTTGACGGTGGCCAAAATGGCGAAAGGCCCGGCCCAATACTGCGCGCCATAAGGTAGGAGCGTCATCGCAACGCGCAAGATACCGAACGCGCCCAGCTTCATCAGCACGCCCGCATGTAGCATCGATACGGCTGTGGGCGCCGCGACATGACCGGTGGGCGACCAACTGTGAAAGGGAAACATGCCGGCCAGAACGCCGAAACCCAAATACAGGAAGGGGTATACGGTGACCTGAAATGCATGGGGGAAATCGCGTAGCGCGAGTTGCAGAATATTCCAGCTGTTGAAGTCTGGACCGCGCGCCATCCAATAGATAGCGATCAACGCGGGGAAGAGCAACGCGCTGCCGCCCATCAAAAAGAGCGTTAGCTTCATGGCCGCGTAGACTTTGCGAGTGCTACCCCAAATGGCTACCAACGGGTACATGGGCAAAACGGCTATTTCGTAGAAGAAGAAGAAGAAAAAGAGGTCGATGGTGACAAAGACGCCAAAGACGCCGATGACCAATAACAGCATAAATGCGAAATACTCTTTGACCCGTTCTTCGAGCCGCCACATGGAAAGGACGCCGGTAAAGAAGATCAAGGCGTTGAGCGCGGTCATGGCCACGCCGATGCCGTCTACACCCACGGAAAAGCTGATACCGAAGTTTTCTACCCAGGGGATTTCTTGGACGAACTGAAATCCGCCCACGGCGCTGTCGTAGCTGCGCCAGACCATACCGCTGAGTATGACCGTGACCAGGGCGCTGAGAGCACTGACCACTTTGATGGTGTATTTCTGCTCCCGGGGAATAAGGAGAATCAATAGCAGCCCAACGACGGGGCTTAGAATGATCGCGGAGAGGATAGAAGATTCGCTCATGATCCCATCCCCGCCACGTAGCAAAGCACCGCGATGAGCACGATGGCGGTAGCGACATAGAACTGCAGATATCCCGACTGCGTGGATGCTGACGAATATCCAAAGGCGATGGTTGCCTTACCCACCTCATCGGTCGAAGCGTCGATGCCTTTGTCTTCTATCTTAGCGCTGACGACGCTAATACCTTCTACAACCTTTGCAAACGTGCGTTGATAAAACTCATCGACATACCAGCCGTTCTTGAAGAGTTGTTGCAGCATCGGAAGACGCGAAACGAAGCCGGTCTGAGAAGCGCCTTTGCGGCCGTATTCTACCCAAGCCAAGATGGCGCCAAATAGGGCGATGCCAATCGCCGGAGCCATATCGCCCCAGCTCGCGTGGTGGGCCAATTCTCGGTTTGCATCGAGGGTTTGGTCGACAAAGAAACCGAAATAACCCGCGGCAGCACTGGCAATGGTAAGCAAGACGATCGGCAGGAGCATTGTCCAAGGAGAATCGCCATGGTGATGATGGTCGCCGCTGCTTGCCGGTGCTGGTTCGTCCGGCTGCAATTGACCGTTGGGGTTGGGAAAGAGCACGAGGCAAATCATGCGGAACGTATAATAGGCGGTGAGAAACGCGGCGGCGTAGGTGAGCGCGATGAATACGGGTACACCGCCGACGGTCAAAGCGCCAATGATCGCTTCCTTACTCCAAAAGCCCGAAAGGGGGGGCAAGCCGGCGAGGGCCGCACCGCCGACGATCAAGCCGAGGGTGGTCCAGCGCATGGAACGACCACCATTGCGGCCGATGGCGACCATATCGTTGGTGCCATGATGATGGATGAAAGAGCCCGCTGAGAGAAAGAGCAAGGCTTTGAAAAAGGCATGTGTTGCGAGGTGGAAGACACCCGCGAAGAGGTTTCCGGCTGCCAGACCGATCAACATGAAACTAAGCTGCGAGATAGAGGAATAGGCCAATACCCGCTTCATATCCAAGGCGACCATCGCCATGGTCGACGAAAATACCGCTGTGAATGTGGCGATGCTGAGCACGACGTCGATAGTTGTGGGCGATGCCAAGAAAAGAGGATGGAAGCGGGCGAAAAGAAAGACGCCGGCGGCAACCATTGTTGCCGAATGCAACAAAGCGCTGACAGGCGTGGGGCCTTCCATCGCATCTGGCAGCCACGTATGAAGTGGAAACTGGGCGCTCTTGCCGACGATGCCCGAAAAGAGCAACAACGTGATCAGCGTGAGGCGTCCTCCGGGGATGGCAGCGATTGTCTCAGGGCTATTCAGGTGGACGATATCGAGATGTCCGGTTGTTTGCATCAGCAAGATAAGGCCGATGAATAGGCCAACATCGCCGATACGCGTCATGATGAAGGCTTTTTTGGCTGCGGCCTCGGCGGATGGTTTGCGGTACCAGAATCCGATCAGTAGGAAGGATGCCAACCCCACCAACTCCCAGAAGATGAACGTCTGCAGGAGATTCGACGAGTAGACGAAGGAGAGCATCGACCAGGCAAAGAAAGAGAGCAGGGGAAAGAAGCGGCCCTGTTCCTCTTTTGCCATATCGCCGAGGGAGTAAATCTGAATCATCAGCGCGATAAAGGCGACGATGGTGCCCATTAGTAGGTTTGGGCCGTCCAGGAGAAAACCGAAGAAGAGGTTGGTTTCGCCAGAAGTAAGCCACGCGTAGCGCAGAGGTTCTGCAATGGGGCCTGCTTTGAGCAAGGCCAGGGCGGCTGCTAGAGATGCGAAACCACCCGCGAGACTGAAAAAGGCCGAGGCCTTCGGTCGATTCCGCATCACCGTATAGGTGACGAAGAACGCAGCAAGCGGTGCGAACGTGCAGATGAGTATGGCTGTAAGTGTCGGAGACATGGTCTACTTATCTGCCTCGCATTTCGGTCAGGGAATCCGCATCGATATTTCGGTGGCTGCGGTAAACCCTGAGGATGATGGAAAGCAAAATGGCCGCTTCAGCAGCCGCTAGCCCAATAATGAAGAGAACGATGATTTGTCCGACCGCAGGGTCGGTTACCACGTAGCGATTGAACGCGAGGAAATTAAGACTGGCGGCGTTGAGCATCAGTTCTACGCCGATGAGAATACCGATCAAGTTGCGGCGGATGAGCACGCCATAGATACCGATCGTGAAGATCAGCAAAGATAGCAGCAAGAAGAAGTGTAGATGAATGCTCATTGCTGACGCTCCTTGCGGGCGATCACAATGGCGCCGACGATGGCCAATAGCAGGACCACCGAAAGCGTTTCAAAAACCAAATTGAAGCGGGTGAGCAGGAGTTCGCCAATACGCTCAATGGACCAAGCGCTGGTCGATACAGGAATAACCTCGTTCGAACCTGCGACACCGAATTGGCCGTAAATGAAATAGGCCATGACCGCGAAGAAAATGAGGGCTGGAACTGCGGCGAAGAGCCAGCGGGAAATGGAACGTTTTTCCCTGGAGAGGGTCATGGATGTGAGCATCACGGCGAAAATCATGGTGATGGTAATGCCGCCGACGTAGATCAATATTTCCATGACCGCGACGAAAGGGCTGCCCAGATAGAGAAAAAGGCCCGCGATGCCGACCAAGCTCAAACCCAGTCCGAAGATGGCATGCAGAATATTCTTGTTGGAAACAGAGATCAGCGCGCCACCGATGGCCATCACCGCAATGATTCCCAATGAAACCATCGATTCCATCGTTTAGCCTTCCACCTTTGCAGTTTCGGTTTTTCCGGCAGCGTTTTCCTCTTCTTTAGCTGCGGCTGCGGCTTTGGCTTCCTTGGCTGCTTTCGCTGCTTTCGCTGCTTCCGCTTTCTTCAGCGCTGCCGCTTCCGCTTTCTTGCGGGCCTCGACGAGGAAATCCGCCTCACCATCGCGGTAGGGTTCGAGAAGATCGTAGACGAATGCGTCGGGCCGGTAGTCGGCGACATCATAGATCTTGGAATATTCTAAAGTGACGGTTGGGCAGACGTCGATACAGAGACCGCAGAGGCTGCAAAGAGCGTAGTCGACATCGAATTTTGTGGCCCGCTTCTTCTTTAAGCCCTCGGGCTTTTCCCCCTCGATGGCAATACAATAGGAGGGGCAAATATTTTGGCATTGCAAACATGCCACGCAATCATGGCTGCCTGATTCGTCGAAGCGGATCAATGATATCGCGCTACGGAATGCCGCCGAGAGTTCCGGTTTCTTATGGGGATAGGTGAGGGTGACCGGCCGTTTGAAAATGCGGCGAAAGGTCACCCACATTCCCGTAAGGAGGCTGAGGAATCCTCTGATGACGCGTGCAGCTGCCTTCATGCGACCACCTTCATGATAAACGCGGTTAGCAGAAGGTTGAACAACGCGAGGGGAATCAGAATTTTCCAGGCGAAGCTCATCAGCTGGTCGAAGCGTAGTCGCGGAAACGTCCAACGAAACCACATCATCAATAAAATTAGACCGTATACTTTGAGGAAGAACCAAACGGGGCCCGGCAGACCGAAGGGGCCGTGCCATCCGCCTAAAAAGAGCGTTGTGGCCACCATGCAGACGATGAACATATTGGAGTATTCGGCGAAAAAGAACATCGCGAAGCGCATGCCCGAGTACTCGGTATGGAAGCCGGCGATCAATTCGCTTTCCGCTTCAGGAATATCGAAGGGGGCTCGGTTGGTTTCAGCGAGGCCGGAGATGAAATAGATCACGAAGGCCAACGGCTGAACAAAGATATAGGGAAGATCTGCCTGAGCTTCTACGATACCGCGGAGACTCATGGTCTGCGCATGCATGGTGACAGCGAGGGCGGCCAACATGAGTGGAATTTCGTAGGCGATATTCTGGGCTACGGAACGCATGGCGCCGAGCAATGCGTATTTATTATTGGAGCCCCACCCCGCCATGAAGATGGCCAGAATCGTCAGGCCAGCAAAAGCGAAAACCAAGATCAGACCCACGTTGAGGTCATGTAGGACGTAGCTTTCAGAGAAGGGAAAGAGTGAAACGGCGGCGAGGATTGGCAAGAAGATCAGCCAAGGCGCCAAATGGTAGATGGGTTTATCCGCTAGGCGCGGCGTGATCAGCTGCTTGCTGATGAGTTTCAGCATATCTGCGATGGTTTGTACAAGGCCCGCGGGTCCAACTTCCGTTGGCCCAAGCCTGTTTTGCATTCGCGCCGAGACTTTACGTTCCAACCAGACCAAGAAAAGTGTGTTGACCGTGAGAAAGGCCATGATGCCCGCGGTAGCCACCAGCAAGACGAGCCAGGTATTTCCCAAGAGGTCGTGTATGGTTGTGGGTGTTGGCGTGGGCATTAGCGGTCGACCTCCGGCAGTATGAGGTCAATGCTTCCCAATATCGCGATGGTATCGGCAACCATGGTATCCGCGAGGACCTCGACCATACTCGAAAGGTTGCTAAAAGAAGGGGTGCGCAATTTGATGCGGCTGGGAATATCGGAGCCATCAGCTACGATATAATAGCCCATCAAGCCGCGCGGGGATTCGACGGCGAAATAGCATTCGCCAGCGGGAATCTTGAAGCGTTTCTTCGGCTTCGCGGGCATGATCGGCCCTTCGGGAATATTCGCGATCGCTTGTTCGATAATGCGGCACGATTGTTCCATCTCATCCAGCCGGACTTCGTAACGGGCAAAATTGTCGCCTTCGTTACGGGTCGCCACGTCGAAATCGAACCGATCATAAATGCCGTAGGGTTCCGCTTTGCGAATATCGTAGGGAATGCCGCTTGCTCGGAGGCAGGGGCCGGTTACGCCGTAGGTGCGGGCCATGTCAGGTGAGATCACGCCAACGCCCCTGCAGCGTCCTTGGAAGATCACATTGCCGGTGACGAGCTTATGGTATTCGGAGAAATGAGTGCGTAGCCGCTTGATAAAGGCGGTGGACATCGAAAGAAATTCTTGATCGACGTCCTGGGTGACACCTCCGAAGCGGCCGTAGGAATAGGTTAGCCGGGAACCGGTCACACGATCGAGTATGTTGAGAATTTCTTCGCGGTCATCAAATGTGTAGAGGAAAGGTGTGATTCCCCCCAAATCCAAAAGGAACGTACCGAACCAGAGCAGGTGGCTGGAGATTCGGTTGAGTTCGCTGACGATGACGCGGATATATTCTGCGCGTTCCGGAACTTCGATCTCCAACATTTTTTCGATGGCTTGGCAGTAGGCCAAGTTGTAGATCATGCCACCGAGGTAATCGACCCGCGATGTGTTGGGCAAGAACATCTGGTAGTTGCGATTCTCGGCCATTTTTTCATGGGCGCGGTGGGCATAGCCGATCACCGGCTCACATTCGAGAATTCTCTCACCTGAAAGACGGAGGAGAAGGCGCAACACCCCATGCATACTGGGATGCTGGGGACCCATATTAAGGAAATAGGTTTCGCCATCCAGAAGCGCGGCAGCGTCTTTACGCGGTTTCATCAGGGAGCATCCTCAATTCGACCGAAGTCCTTTAGTAGAGGATGAAAATCCGTATCTTCGGGGAGCAATAACCGTTTGAGGTTCTGGTGTCCGTCGAAATGCACGCCAAACATCTCGCAAACCTCTCGTTCAAACCAATTCGCTGAGCGATGAATTTGGGAAATGGTGGCGACGGCTTGTGTTGGCTTCAGGTCTATGTCGAGGGCGTGTCGTTCACAGCGATCGAAACGATTGAATGCGTAGACAAGACGAAAGATTTCGTCGTCGGCCAAGCGATCTAAGCAGGTGAGCATTTCGAGAAAATAGCCACGGTCGAGGTAGATTTGGGCTATGGCTGGAATCGCGTCGTGGGTCGCCTGGCTGCGATAGTTGAACCCCGTCTTGGCGTATTCCCCATCATCTAGAGTTCGCAGAAGCTCTTCTTTGCCCAAGCTTTCCTTGAGCAGCGTGATATCCTCGCGGCTCATGCTTCAAATCTCCGGCCCGCTTTGATCTTCTCTTGAAGTTTGAGAATGCCGTTGATCAATGCTTCGGGGCGTGGGGGGCAACCTGGAATATAGACGTCGACGGGGATGAGCTTGTCGGCACCTTCGACGATGGCATATTGGTTTGGGTATTTGAAAGGGCCGCCATCTATCGTGCAACCGCCCATAGCGATGGCCCATTTTGGCGAAGGCATTTGATCCCATAGCGCGCGAATGACAGGGGCGATCTTGCGCGAAATTGTACCCGCGAAGATCATCACGTCGGCCTGTCGTGCGCTGGGACGAAATACACCGGCACCGAATCGATCGAGATCATATTTAGAAGCACCGGCGGCCATCATTTCGATGGCGCAACAGGCGAGGCCGAACGTTAAAGGCCAAAGAGAATTCGCACGGGCGCGGTTTAGAAGATCGTCTAGCAAATGAAAGCTAACGTAGGGCGCGGCCTCTTCCATCAATCGTTGTTCGGAATCGGCTTTAACCAAATTGGGCTGGAGGATCTGCGGATCCTTGTCGTGGTCTTTCAATCCCATTCGAAGACCCCTTTGCGCCAAGCGAAAACGATGGCCAACGAAAGAATGCTGATGAAGATGCCGACTTCGATGAAATCTCGCCAACCGCCCGCAAATTGTCCGGTGCCATAAACGAGTGTGACGGGAAATAGATAGAGTACGTCGACTTCAAAAGCGACGAAGATTAAAGCGAAGAGATAAAAAGCGACGCTGAAGCGAATCCACGAAGGCCCGATGGTGTCGACGCCACATTCGTAGGTATCCGTGGTTTTTAGGCCCCTAAATCGAGGCGCGATCAGTAGAGGAACCACCACGGGAATGATGGCAATAAGTCCCCCTAGGACGAGAAATCCACCGAGGAGTTTGAAATCGGAAAAGGGGTCCATTTAACCTGGCTCAGCCCTCTGCGTTGGCACCGCCCGTACCACCCAACCCGTTGAAATTGTTCACCACACCCTATTTTTCTTGAACGCTACAGTCAAGCTTTTTCACATCTTTTCAGACGTCAATACCTGTAACACCAACCCGGGGAGCTTTTCGTCGGGCGGGGTCAATTGCCGGCTTGATGTTTGCGGTGGGAAAACAGAATACAGGGGGCTATGATGCGGCGCGGCAGTGGATGTGTATTTTTCGGCTTTAGCAGCTTATAGGAGCACAGCGATGAACGACGGAATCGATACCATGCGGGTGGCAGTGGTCGGGTCGGGACCATCCGGCTTCTATGCAGCTGAAGCCCTGTTGAAAGACGAAACGCGATCCGTACACGTGGATATGTTCGAAAGGCTGCCCACACCCTATGGTCTCGTTCGTGGTGGTGTTGCCCCAGACCATCAAAGCATCAAGGCCGTCACGCGTATCTATGAAAAACGAGCACGTGATCCGCGATACCGTTTTTTTGGTAATATCACGGTCGGCAGCGATATCGGCATCGATGTGTTGCGCCGCCATTACCATCAGATCGTCTTCGCCGTCGGCCACGAGCACAGCAGGCGCATGGGCGTACCCGGTGAGGGACTCTATGGCGCGCATCCCGCATCTATATTTGTGGGTTGGTATAACGGCCATCCTGACTTTCGAGACGCACAATTCGATTTTTCAAAAGAGCGGGTGGCGGTGGTTGGCAATGGCAACGTCGCCATCGACGTCGCACGCATATTAGCCAAGAATGTAGAAGAGTTACGAGAAACCGACATCGCAGACTACGCTCTGGATGCGCTGACTCAGAGCCGGATCCAGGAGATCACGGTCATCGGTAGACGGGGACCCGTGCAGTCAGCATTTACGCCAAAGGAAGCGGGCGAACTTCTGAGGCTGAAGTCAGCCAAGCCCGTTGTGGCTGCTGAGGACCTCCGCCTCGATCCCGCCAGCGAGGCCGCGTTAGCAGAGCTGGGTGAAAGATCACGAGAGGGAAAGAACCTGGGTCATCTACGTTCTTTTGCCAATGACCCAGCCGAGGTGAACGGAACCCGGATCCATTTCAGCTTCCTGCGGTCGCCCGTGGAGATTCTCGGGGATATGACCGGTCACGTTTCCGGCCTCAAGCTTCGGAAAAATAGGCTGGAAAAAGGTGAGGGTGATTATATTCAGGCCGTGCCAACCGACGAATTTGAAACCCTCGACGTGGGAACGGTCTTCTCGGCTATCGGTTTTCGGGGCTCGCCCATCGAGGGGCTGCCTTTCGACGACAAACGCGGACTGATACCCAACCGCGAAGGGCGCATATACGATCCTCAAACCGATAGCCAAGTACCGGGGGCCTACGTAGTGGGGTGGGCACGCAGCGGCCCCAAAGGCCTCATCGGTATCCATAAGGCGGCCTCTGCAGAAGTCGTGAAAGCCATGCTTGAAGATTTTCAGCCGGCGGCCCCCCTCGCGGAACGCGATGCCATCGTCGAAGTTCTCGCCCAGCGTAACCTGCAGGTCATCTCGTTCGACGATTGGAAAATTCTCGACGCCCATGAGATCGAGCGTGGTAAGGAGCGTGGCGCACCCCGCGATAAAGTAACCCAAATAGATGAAATGCTCGCCACGATCAAGAACGGTCAAAACTCCGATGCCAGCTGAAGACCCTTCCGAAACCCAGCGCAATAATGAGCGAGAAGGTCAACGCGACGCTCAAGCCACAAAGAAAAGCGGGCAGGCTCTAGAGCGTCGCATCCTGAAAGCCACCGGTGAAGCGGTCGCTGACTTTTCCTTGATCGAAGATGGCGACCGTATTCTGGTTGGACTCTCCGGCGGCAAGGATTCGTATACTTTACTTCACGTCTTGCGATTGTTGCAGCAGCGGGCACCTGTCAAATTCGAACTCTTCGCCGTGAATATGAATCCCGGCTACGCGGACTATCAGCCCGAAGTTGTGCGCCAATGGGCCGAAGAGCAGGGCGTGGAAATCCATATGCTCAAAGCCTCGATCGAGGCGTTGGTCGCCGAGAAAATAAAACCAGGACAGGCGGCCTGCCCGCTTTGTTCACGAATTCGTCGAGGGGCATTTTATAGTCTTTGCCAAAAAGAGGGATTCAACAAACTGGCGTTGGGGCACCATCTCGACGATGCGGTCGAGACGTTGCTGATCAACCTGCTCTACGCGGGCGTCATACGCTCGATGGCCCCGAAGTTGGCGCGAGAGGAGCCCCCGGAAGTCATTCGACCTCTATCCTATGTCTTGGAGCGTGACATAAGCGCCTATTGTACCGAGAAGAACTTCCCCGTGATTCCCTGCGCGAGTCCGCATTGTGGCGCAAGCGATCGGCGTCGACAGGTGATCAAGGGAATTCTCCACGAATTGGAAAAAGAACACGCGGATATCAAAACCCAAATGCGGCGTGCCATGCGTAACGTCGATGCCGCATCCCTTTTTGACATCGGCTTGTTGCGAAACCTAGGCGCTCTCAAAAGCTAGCCTTCCGTTATTGCGACGGCGCGGTGGCGATGATTGCCACCCTCGCGCAATTGTCGTATGTCTATTCCATGAGCAAATCTAAAGTAGAAGAGCAACTCTCGGTACACCACGGTGGCGCGCATTTTCACGACCTGATGGTAGACTCGTTTGCGCGCCGCTTCGACGATAGTTTCTGGAAACTCTGGCAAGAAGATGTTGCCTCTCAACATGGCGACAAACCCGTCTATGTCGATCTGGGTTGCGGCCCCGGCCTTATGCTCAACGCTTGGCGCGAACGCTATTCCGGCGCTGTTTTACACGGCGCCGACCTACAATCCTATATGTTGGAAAGCGCCAAGAAAAATGCAGTCCTGGCCGACGCCGTTGTACACGAAGGGGATTTACATCAGCTTCGTTTGCCATTGGCCGATGCCTCAGTCGATGCGGTTCTTTTGTCGATGGTGCTCCACGAGATGCTGGAACCAATAGGCGTGCTTCGTGAAGCACGGCGATTGTTGAAGCCCGCTGGCCGATTGGTGATTCTGGACTGGATTCGCGCTCCATTGTCCCAGTATTTGCAGGGTGATGACGAGGACGTCTTCTCTGATGCTACCTCATTTGAAAAACGCATGGATCGCTTCACGCATTTCATGGAACACAATAAATATTGCAGCGACGATCTGTCCTGGATTCTACAGCAGCTCGGATTCGAAGTCCGTCGACTCGCCCCTCGAAACGACGGGCAGCATATTCGCCTGGTTGCTGTTCCCGCGTAGCTTCTAGAGCGGCAATCGGTTTGGTGCTAGAATCAGCCCATGGTTTCCGAGAAAAAATGCGATCAATGCGGGGCCCAGGCCACAGGGCTGATCTGCGGTTATTGCGGCGCGCTCACCGGCTCACTCGACGATATCAAGAGCGAGCAGCAAGCACTGGACGAATACCATAAATTGATTCAGGCAAGTGAAGGAGAAAAACGGGCAAATCTACTCAAGACGGGATTCATACCCCGCTATCCAAAGACGCTCGTGGAGGCGGGGGTGCGTTGTATGCCCTTGGCCGACGTGGATGATACCACCGGCCCCGCTTCCATCGCCGCAGTCCAGCGACTCGAAGCATTGACGACCAAGCTCAAGATCTTGGGGCAGGACGAACAAAGCCGCACCGCTATTGTAGAATTCAAAGCGAAGATACGCCGCTTTAAAAGTGCCGACCGTAACCTCGGTATAGGTGTGCTCGTATTTGTCGTTGGACTAATTGTTGGAATAGTCTTCTGGGTGCGCGCCTGCTGAGCCTTTGGCGTAGTGCGGCGCTCTGAGGGCGCTAGTAGAGGTTGGTTTCTTGCTTCTGGCTGGCGTAGTTGATGTAGACGGTTTTCAATTCACTATAGAAGTGAATTGCCGTTGTGCCCATTTCGCGTTCGCCGACGCCCGTTGCTTTTGTGCCACCAAACGGTAATTGAGCTTCACCGCCCACAGTAGGCGCGTTGACATGGGTGATACCCACCTCAATCATTTCGACAAAACGCTGGGCCTTCGCTAGGTCGCGCGTGTAGATACTCGCCGAAAGACCATATTGGACGCCGTTAGCCACGTCGATTGCTGCGTCGAAAGAATCGACAGGAATAACCGCAAGGACGGGGCCAAAAATCTCTTCTTGGGCGATGCGCATATCCGGCTTTACGTCGCTGAAGATGGTCGGTTCGGTGAAGAAACCGTTGGCCATTTCCCCTGCGGTGATCTTATTGCCACCGATGCAGAGTTTGGCGCCTTCTTCTTTGCCAATTTCGATATATTTATGCACTTCGGCGAATTGGTTGGCATCAACGGATGGACCCATCTGAATTGAATCAGAGAGAGGGTTTCCAACGCGAATTTCTTTCGCGCCCTCTATGAGCTTTCCGACGAAACGCTCGTAGACTGGGCGTTCAACGATGACACGGCTCGTTGCGGTGCAGCGTTGTCCCGTGCTGCCGAAGGCCCCTTTGAGCGCAGCGGAAACAGCCTGATCGATATCGCCATCTTCCAGCAATACGAGGGGGTTTTTACCGCCCATTTCACATTGGCATTTTTTATGTAGCTCTGCGGCCGTTGCCGAGAGTTTCATGCCGACTTCGTTGCTACCCGTGAAGCTGATAGCTGCGATATCGGGGTGACGGATCATTTCTTCGCCAACCGTGCTTCCCGGACCCGTAATGAAATTGAGAACACCTGGCGGAAGGCCGGCGTCGAGGTAGATTTCCGTAACCATGCGACCGGTTAGGGGGGTAAGTGATGCCGGCTTGAAGACCACCGTATTCCCTGCGATGAGGGCCGGAGCGATTTTCCACGTGGGAATCGCCACAGGGAAATTCCAGGGTGTAATCAAGCTAACGACGCCTAAGGGCTGTCGCGTCGTATAGCAAAAGGTGTCAACCATTTCCGACGGGATAACATCGCCGCCATTGCGTCGACCTTCACCGGAAAGGAATTCAAGAATTCGGATAGACTTCTGAACTTCACCCTGTGATTCGGCGAGCGTCTTTCCTTCTTCACGGCTCAGTGCCATGGCCAGTTCGTCTTTTCGCTCGGCCATCAAGCGGGCGGCTTTGGCGATGATATCACCGCGCACAGGGGCGGGTACTTTTCGCCAACTAGAAAAGGCTGCTTTAGCAGCGGCGATGGCGGCTTTGGTTTCAACGGTACCGCATTCAACACTGCGGCCGATAATCTCTTGGGTATTTGCTGGATTGATATTGTCGCGCCAATTACCCGTGGTTATCCATTCACCACCAATATGGGCTAGGACGTCGGTGTTTTGATTTTCCATTTTGTACTCCATAACAATCGATTTCGTATCGAGCTGCTGTGCAAGTTCGTCGGTACAGGTGACGACTTTCCCCCGCAGTTTGGGCTAAAGGCTTTAAAGATAGCCTTTGGTCGGTAGGCGTCCCCATAGTCGCCGTTCCGAATCCCTTACCGCTCTCACCTCGCTCACCCGAACCAACGAACTTGCACAACAGCTCGATGCGCTCTTACAACCAAAGGGTCTATCTAGTGACCCTCTTGAGGCCGAGGAGCTAGTTTCCCTCGACCCGCATTATAATCTTCCCAACTCACGGCGTCGTAATCCGTTGGGATTTGCTTCATCACGATACAATCGCGAACAGGGCAGACGAGGCTGCAAAGGTTGCAGCCCACGCATGCGTCTTCAATTATTTCTACTTTCGTTCGACCTTCTTCCCGTTCTGCGGAGATGGCTTGATGGGCTCCATCGTTGCAGGCGGCGTAGCAGAGCCCACACCCAATGCATTTGTCTTGGTCGACGGAAGCGCGGATAACATAGTTGAGATTGAGTTCCTTCCAGTCTCGAATCTTCTCCACGCTTTGCCCGCGCAGTTCATTGACGCTGGCCATACCTTTGGAATCGAGATAGCCACTGAGGCCGTCGATGAGATCTTCGACGATGCGAAAACCATAATGCATGACAGCGGTACATACCTGTACGCTCGTGGCTCCGAGCAAAATAAATTCAGCTGCGTCGCGCCACGTGGCGATTCCGCCGATGCCGCTAATGGGCAGCCCGGCGGTTTCGGGGTCGCGCGAAATTTCGGCCACCATATGCAGCGCGATGGGTTTTACCGCGGGGCCGCAATATCCACCATGAGAAGAAAGCCCGGCAACCGTGGGCCGTGGGGCGAAAGTATCTAGATCGACGCCCGTAATGCTGTTGATGGTGTTGATCAGGCTAACGCCGTCGCCGCCGCCTGCTTTGGCTGCGCGAGCGGCATAGCGAATGTCGGTGATATTGGGGGTAAGCTTGACCAACACGGGGGTTGTAGCCACTTCCTTCACCCATTCGGTTATCTTCTGCGTGTATTCTGGAACCTGTCCAACGGAAGCGCCCATGCCGCGTTCCGACATGCCGTGGGGGCAACCGAAATTCAATTCTAGTCCGTCGGCTCCGGCGTCTTCAGCCCGTCGGACCATTTCGTGCCACGTTTCCCTCTTCGACTCGACCATCAGGCTGACGATGATCGCGTTGTCGGGATAACGCTTCTTGACCTCGCTGATTTCCTTGAAGTTGATGTCGAGAGGGCGATCGGTAATCAGTTCGATATTGTTGAGGCCCATGATCTTCTTGCCGTGGAGATCGAGGGAGCTATATCGAGACCAGGTATTTACGATCGGTTCACCGAGGGTTTTCCAAACGGCGCCACCCCAACCGGCATCGAATGCGCGCATAACCTGGTCGCCCGTATTCGTGGGCGGTGCAGAGGCGAGCCAAAAGGGATTGGGTGATTTGATACCTGCAATATCTATTTTCAGGTCGGCCATTGGTTACCTCACTAAGCGCCGAGGCGCGCCAGAACACGATCGATATCTAATGCTGCGTCTCGACCCGCCGCTACGGCGTTGACCACTTCTTTGCCGCCATTTACACAGTCGCCCCCGGCCCAGATCTTTTCATTGGACGTTCGACCATTTTCATCGACGACGACGCAGCCCTTCTTATCAACATTGAGAGAATCGACCGTGGAAAGGAATTCCGTTCGCTTTTCCTGCCCCGTCGCCCGAAGAATGATGTCGACCGATAGGTCGAATTCGCTGTCCGCGACGATTTCCAAGGGGCCGCGAGCGTCTTCCGTTGTGGTGCGGGTCATGATGCAGCGCAAGGTATCCACCTTGCCATCGTTATCTCCGCCGATGGACACGGGTGAAGACGAGAAGATGAAGTCGACGCCGTCGAGGCGTGCAAGTTCAATTTCATGTTCGTAGGCGGGCATCGCGTCTTCTTCGCGACGGTAAACGAGATAAACTTGGTCTGCACCGAGCCGAATGGATTGGGTCACGCCGTCGATGGCCGTATTGCCCCCGCCCAATACGGCAACGGTTCTCCCGGCAAGTGATTGTTCGGCCTTTGGTGTTATTTTCAGTGCTTCGATAAAATCCAAAGCATCGAGAACACCATCGAGATCTTCGCCGGGGATGCCCAAATTGGGAATCGCACCCAAGCCGACGCCGAGAAATAACGCGTCATTGTCAGCGAGAAGCTTCTCTACGGGAAGGTCTTTGCCGACCGTTGTGTTGCGGACGATTTTGACGCCAAGCCCTTCAACCCATTCCACCTCTTTCAACGCGGTGGCGTGGTCCATCTTATAATCGGCCACACCGAACGTGTTCAGGCCACCGGGCTTTTCACGGTTATCGTAGACGGTGACATCGTAGCCGCGCTGAACCAACGTTGCTGCGCAAGAAAGCCCCGAAGGACCCGCACCCACTACCGCAACGGATTTGCCTTGGTTCGAACCCGCAGTGAAAAGCTGCTCGCCTTCCAAGACGTAAGGGTCGGTCGCATGACGTTGCAGTCGGCCGATGGCGATCGGTTGCCTCTGCAGGTCGTGTAGCACACATGCGCCTTCGCAGAGTTCTTCCGTTGGGCAGACGCGCGCGCAAGATGCGCCGAGAATATTGGCCGAGAGAATCGTCTTGGCCGCCCCGCGGAGGTTGCCGGTCTCAATTTTCTTTATGAACGCGGGTACGTCGATCTCAGTAGGGCAGACTCGCGTACACGGGGCGTCATAACAAAAGAGACAGCGACTCGCTTCGGCGTACGCTTCATCTTCGGTAAGGGGGGGATTGAGCTCTGAGAAAGGACCAACTTCGGACGTCGTCATAAAGTACCACCTGCACAAGCCAAAAGAATCAGGAACTTGAGTCGCCGGTCACAGCCGGCGCAGTATAGGGATGATCATGGGTGGGTACAAGGAAGAAGGCAGGGATCGACAGCAGCTTGAATGACGCAGAGTGTCATGTTTTCGGAGCTTTGCTCATCACTCCTTCACCTTGATTATAAAGGAGAATTTGATCGAGAGGTTTTCTGTTGATGGCGGGTACGGTGGCTTCGGGAGCAGGGTAGCCGACGGGAATCAGTAAAAAGGGCTTTTCGTTTGCCGGCCGCTCGAGTATCTCGCTGAGAAATCCCATCGGACTCGGTGTATGGGTGAGGGTCGCCAGCCCAACGCGGTGCAGTGCGGCGAGTAAAATCCCCACGGCCAAGCCGACCGATTCTTGGGTGTAGTAGTGTTTTCGTTTCTCGCCATTCTCGTCAAAGCCGTACGCTAGACGAAAGACGACGACGAGTGCGGGGGCGTCTTCCAAATACGGTTTTTCGGCGTGGGTCCCTAGAGGGGCCAGATCTTCTAGCCAAGCGTCTGTGGCGCGCTCTTCGTAGAAAGCCTTTTCCTCTGCTTCGGCCGCGGTCCGTATTCGTGTTTTTAGGGCAGCGTCAGTAACCACGACGAAGCGCCAAGGCTGGAGATTCGCGCCACTCGGTGCCGTGCCCGCGGTTCGGATAGCGGTCTCTAGCACCGAAAGAGGAATCGCTTCGTCGCTAAATTGCCGTGCCGATCGCCGCTCTCTCATTTCGTAGTAGAAGCTTTCGCTACGCGACTGCATTTCAGGCGCGTTGAGGCGTGGTAGCTCGTAGGGGATTTCCGCTTTTTTGGTTTGCTTCATTATTCTCACTTGCTCAAGCTTACTATAGACCCAATCCATAGGTCTGCAGAACCTTCCGCTAAATGTGATTATGGCGCTATGATGGTGCCGTCATGGCTTTGAACCAACCACGCGGTTTTGCGCTTCTTGTCGACCGGTTTACGCTTTTTGTACTCAAATGGCCTTGGGTTGTCGTATTCATCATGGCGTTGCTCAGCGTCTTCATGCTGCGTGCCGCGATAAATATTCCGGCGGATTTCACGGTCCAGGAACTCTTCGCCGTTGATGATCCCGAAATCGACTATTTAGATAAGGTTAAGCAGCTCTATGGCGCCGACGATGACCTCATCGCCATCGTCCTTCAAGCAGACGATCTCTTTTCAGCGGACAGCCTGAAATATATTGCCAGCCTAACCGAAGCGCTGAAGAAGCTGCAGGCGATTCGAAAGGTGGAGAGCCTCACGACGCTTAGCGACCTTGGTGGCGCCAATAGCGGAACGATCGATAGCCGACCTCTATTTGCGCAGATACCCGCGGACGGAGCGGCGCTTAAGGTATTACGCCACAGAGCGTTGGCGAGCCCCCTCTTGCGGGGACGGCTAATTTCCGCCGATGGAAAGGCGTCGGTAATTGCGGCAAATCTGGCCAAAGGGTTGGAGCGTGCGAAAGAAGTTCGGCCCGTCGTCGAAGAGATCGAGAAAATCCTTCTTGAGCTACCGGCTCCCTCGGGCATGGAGCATGCTCTAACAGGCGTGCCCTATATCCGAACGGAGGCGATTCGCAATCTCAAGCGCGACCAGCTCACGTTTCTGCCAGCCACTTCATTGTTGACCATGGTCATGCTTATCTTTCTCTACCGTAGCTTTTATGGCGTCGCCATTCCAATGGCGGCGATCGGCCTTTCCACGGGTTACACGGTGGGTTTGATGTCGTTGGTGGGGGGCAAGCTCGACATTCTTAGCAATATTCTACCCGTGTTAGTCATGGTGTATGGCGTCGCCGATGCGGTTCATATTCTCGGACGTGTTCAAGAAGAACTGCGAAAAGACCAGCAACGAAATATTGCCATCCGCTTTGCCATGCGCCATCTAGGCATCGCCTGCTTGTTGACCAGTTTCACCACGGCCGTCGGCTTCGGATCACTTCTAACCAGCAGTCTCGCGATTCTTCGGCGCTTCGGTGTCTACGCCGCTTGCGGGGTGATCATCGCTTATCTGATAACGATGGTGCTGGTTCCTGCGGGCATCGCGATTCTTCGCCTCGACCCGAAACGCATCGCTGAGCGCACCGACTGGAAGCGTGTAGACAGCGCGCTGAATCGTATTTCGGCTTGGGTTATCAAGCGGCCCAAGAAGGTCCTCGGGGCTGGCATCGTGATCACAACGATGTCGCTGCTCATCGGGAGTCGTGTTCCCGTCGAGAATTTCCTTCTCGGTATCTTTCGCGAAGACCATCCGGCAAAACGCGTCACGCGGATAGCAGAAGAAAAGCTACAAGGCATGGTCGATCTACAGGTCATTTTTCAGGGGAAGCCGGGAAATCTGAAAAACCCACAATTGCTACGCAAGATGGAAGCCGTTCAGCATTGGATGGGGAAAAGGA
>Ga0257122_1001089_pt1 | contig 20318 bp, 19 predicted proteins | sample SI106_120metaG_FD_190146 | JGI IMG/M metagenome (GOLD analysis project Ga0257122, IMG submission 190146) | Marine microbial communities from Saanich Inlet, British Columbia, Canada - SI106_120 | ecosystem: Environmental > Aquatic > Marine > Inlet | place: Canada: British Columbia | collected... | reverse complement strand
TTTTTGGTCAATATCTACCACCTTATCAAGAAACTTCGCTCCTGTGATGGAATCAAATTCCAATGGGTAAGCCCGCGCCCTGTTCAATTCTTTCGCTAAAGCAGGAAAGAGAGTCTCATTCACCAACGAACTTTTGCCACTTCCGGATACACCCGTTACAGCAATAAATCGGCCCAATGGAAAATCCACATCAATTGATTTTAAATTATTTCCTGTGGCGCCTTTGATTGATAATTGATTTGAACTTCCATTTCGGCGGACCTTTGGAATACGAATTTCTTTTTTACCGGAAAGATATTTACCCGTAAGTGACTTATTGGATTTTAATAATTGCTTTGGGGGTCCTGCAAAAGTGATTTCTCCGCCATGTTTGCCAGCGCCTGGTCCTAAATCGATAACATAATCCGCCGCTTCTATCGTTTCTTTATCGTGCTCTACAACTAAAATGGAATTCCCAATATCTCGAAGTGATTTTAAGGTCTTCAGCAACCGATTATTGTCACGTGGGTGGAGCCCGATAGATGGTTCGTCCAAAATATATAGGACACCCATTAATTGGGAGCCAATCTGTGTGGCGAGTCGAATTCGCTGGGATTCTCCTCCTGATAAAGTGGTGGCTGAGCGATCTAAGGTGAGATAACTCAATCCTACATTGACCAAAAAACTCAATCGCTTACAAATCTCTTTCAGGATCTGATCAGCAATAGCATGCTCCATTTTTGTGAGGTTTACGTTTTGAAAAAAGATATTTAAATCCCGGATGGACATGGAAGACACATGGCCAATATTTTTTTCATTAATCATAACCCCAAGTGTTTCCTTCCGGAGCCTGGCGCCTTTACAATCAGAACAGGGGCGCATACTCATAAATTGTTCGATCCATTCGCGAATGCCAGAAGATTTAGTTTGGGTGTATCGGCGCATTAAATTCGGAATAGCCCCTTCCCAGCCTCCGGAATAAGTTCCACTCCAACGCTCGGAACTGTAGTCCATTTTAAATTTTTTATCTCCAGTACCATAGAGCAATATTTGACGAACATTGGGATCCATCTTAATCCATCGCGTGGTAAAATTGAATTCGTAATGACGGGAGAGACTTTTCAGGATACTCCCATACCAGTTTCCTCGGGGTTGTTCTCCCAGCGATGCAATGGCCCCCTGAATAAGGCTTTTGGATTTATCAGGTACGATCAAATTAGGATCCACTTCCATATGAGACCCCAATCCATCACATTTTGGGCAGGCACCATAAGGAGAATTAAATGAGAACATTCGCGGCACCATTTCTTCCATGGAAACCTCACAATCGGGACAGGCAAAATGTTCAGAAAACAAATGTTCTTTATTTGGTAATTCATTGACCAAAATGAGACCACTGCCAATCTTCAGTGCTAATTCAATGGACTCGGTCAAGCGCTCATGCATGTCTTTCTTTATTATGAGTCGATCCACAACAACCTCGATGGTATGTTTTTTATTTTTATTCAAAATGATCTTATCATCTACAGACATTACGTCACCATCTACTCGAACACGTAGGAAACCTTCTTTTCTGATCTCATCAAAAACGCCTCTATGTTTTCCTTTGCGCCCACGAATAAGGGGGGCCAAAATATGCATTTTAGTCCCAGATTTAAATTTGCTCACTGTATCGACGATTTGCTGAACTGTTTGTTTTTGGATCGGTTTTCTACACTTCCAACAATGGGGTGATCCAATATGGGCATAAAGGAGTCGAAGATAATCGTGGATTTCCGTAACAGTACCAACAGTGGATCTTGGATTTCGAGCTGTGGCTTTCTGTTCGATGGAAATGGCTGGAGATAATCCTTCAATGCCATCCATGTCCGGTTTTTCCATGATGCCTAGAAATTGCCGTGCATAAGACGAGAGTGATTCTACATATCTCCTTTGGCCTTCTGCATAGATTGTATCGAATGCGAGAGATGATTTTCCTGAGCCGGACAAGCCAGTGATTACTACCAGTTTATCCCTGGGAATTTCTACATTGATATCTTTAAGATTATGCTGGCGTGCACCTTTGATTATTATCTTATCAGTGGGATTTGGCACCGCAGTTTACACCCTATAATTTGAGACAATTTTGAACATCCCGAAATTTACAGACTTTTGATCCAGCACCCCAAAGACGATTTACTTTTTTCCCATAACTTTGTTAGATGTGCAAAAAGGATACCGAGTGATTCCTGAGATTCATTTCTATTAAGAAATCATTAATATCGTTTTAAAATTTTCTGGGATGACTAAGTTGGTCTTAAACCACATTTACATTGGTATGCACTTTAATTCTAACATTAGAAAATCGTGGAATTTTGTTTTCATTTACTTGACACGGAATTCCAGAATTGGTACTTTGAGCCATGGGTTCTTTAACAAACCAAATCCTTATCTCCATGCCCCACATGACAGATCCCTATTTTTCCAAAGCTGTGGTTTTTGTCTGTGAGCATAACAAAGAAGGTGCTATGGGTATGATAATCAATAAGCAATTTCAGGCACCGGACTTAAAAGAACTTTTTGAAAAACTCTATATTGGTGATGATACCATTCATTCTTTGGTAAATGATATTTTTTTTGGCGGTCCTGTGCTATTGGAACGGGGAATTGTACTTCATGATGCCACCTATAAATCTGAAGGAACAATCAATATCTCCGACAATATTTCAATGACTAGTCAACAACATGTTTTGAAAGAACTTCAACGTAGACCGGATATCCCGTTCAAATTAATGTTGGGGCATTCCGGATGGTCACAGGGACAATTGGAAAGAGAAATTGAAAACGGTGATTGGCTCATGCAAAATACCACGCAAGATTTTATTTTCAATGTTAACCCAGAACAAATGTGGCAACAAGCAATTGGATCCCTGGGCATGGATCTTGGCCCTTCCCTGGGCATAAGCGGGCAAGCCTAATCTAATAATTAACGCATTAATGCTCGAATCGTAGCATTTGATTCAGCCAATCGATCACTCAATAATTTTACAACATAGGTATGTAGTTCACTGGCTTTATGAGGAGCATCCTGGTTTAATTCATTGAATTTTTTCTTAGATAAATAATAGATCTGGCATGGCTCATCTGTCACCACAGATGCTGATGCTAATGAACCAAGATAGAGGCTGACTTCTCCTACTACAGTTCCTACGCCCATCGTTTTCAACCTAATCTCGCTTCCACCTCCTGTATTTAACCAAACCGAAATTTTTCCAGAATCAATGAAATAAATTCCTCCGGGATCTTCTCCTTGCTCAATAATGCGGGTTCCTTCCACCTCTTCACGGTATTCAAAAAAATCCGCTACCTGTTGGAATTTATCCTTGAAGGATTCAACGCTGATGGGATGGTCTTCATTCTCATTTAGTGAAATAGATTTGTGAATAATGGATTCTTCGCACCATTCCAGCCCATGATCTAAGTCGTCGAATGCATTAAATATGTCTGAATCTTCTGATATGAGATTTTCAGTTTCAAACTGATCGTTGACTTCATCGGTCATTCCACAAAGCAAAACTCGAAATTCATTTTTTTCTGCCATGATCTGTAATTTATTAAAACTGTTCACAGCAGAAGAGTCAACGCCAGTCACTTGCCGAAAATCAAACACAAGGAATGACATATCTATAATGGGGTCTGATTCGAACCGTTGCTGTACTCGTTCAAGAATTTGGTTGGCCGTGCCAAAAAAGACAAAACCCTGAAGCGGAAGGATAAAAATTTTATCACCGTTTTCCTCAAGAATTTTCTTCATCTGATCTGATCGACCGACATTACTGCTATAAGTTTTTCCCGATAGTTCGTATTTGATTACTTCTACTTTTGAATATTTGATTACAAACAAAGCAATGGACATAAGCAGGCCAATGACAATCCCTTCTAAAAATCCAACAGTTGCAATAACAACCAGGATGAGAACAATAACAAGATAATCCATTTTCTGGAGCCGTTTCCAAGTATCCACAAGCCATTCCACTAAAAAATCCAATCCAAGATTCAGAAGCAATCCGCCCAAGATCACTTTAGGAAAAACGGAAATCACTTTTGCCCCAAAAATGAGAGTAATGCCGCAAAGAAGCGCAACAATGATATTGGATAATCGAGTCCGGGCTCCAATATTGTAAGCCATGGATGTTTCACTTAGGGTGATATACCCGGGAGGAGTTCCTGCAAATCCTGCCAGAATATTGCCATAACCGGTTAGTCGTAATTCCTTGTCCAAGTCAAAATCTTCTTTAACAACCAATTCAAGTCCACTGTAATTAAACAGGATGGAAATGGCATTCAGAACCATCATGGTGGCAATGGCCGGGAGATGGGATAAAAACAGATCCCAGCGAAAATCTGATACATAAGGCAATGGCGTACCGGGGAAAAGTCCACCTTCAGGGAAAGGGCCCAGCAAAAATCCGCCTGTTTCCAGATCATTGAATGACAATCCTTGGGAAGATGTAATGCCATAGAATAAAAGAATGCTTCCTGTTAGGATTCCCGGCGTCAATAAATAATGACTGATTCGCCGGCTCGCCAGTAAAAGTACAACTGCAAAAACTAAGCCCGGTACCCACTGGATTAATACATCCGAATTCAAGAAATTAAAGGTATTGGACAGGGTCAAATCCATATCTGTCATCATGCTAAAAGAAAATTTGACAATGAGCCAACCGGTTCCAGCCATGAATCCACCAACTACGGGAAAGGGAATGAAACGGACTAATTTCCCTAATCGAAAGCGGCCCAATATCCAAAAGAAAATCCCAACCAAAATGGATGTGACACCAATGGCGACAAAAATAAATTGATAAACATCCTCTGTGGAAAGCTGATCCCCGATTCCTGTGCTAATTGTAATAGCCATCAAGGCTAGAATGGCGATGGGAATATCCTGAGGCGCAATCAGAACCAGCGGATACGTTGCTGTGAATGCAGAAAAAAGGGCAAATATGATAGACCCAACCAGCAAAATTCCAATGCCTTGAGGAAGGAATGCAGCAAGTGGGCCCGTAAAGATCAGGGCAGACAACGACATGGCAGACACAATGAAAATAATACCATTGATAGTTCCGGCAATGAGACTTGGCAGTAAATTATCTTTGTAGTTTTTGGTCATTCCTTTGCTGTAAAGGTGAACTGGAATATAGAGGACATTTTATTTTCTTTGGATCATAATTATCATGTCGCCCAATAATCAAATAAATGAACTAACGCGTCTATTGAAAGAAAACACCCATGATAAAAATGCGGTGCACATGGCCCAATATATGAAAGGTCATTTTCCTTTTTTTGGCATCAAAAGTACCTTGAGGCGGGACCTCCAAAGGAAATGGTGGCAAGGACATTCAATCCATTCTGAAAATGAGCTTCAGTCGATTATTGCAACCTTGTGGGTATTGGACAAAAGGGAATATCAATATGTTGGACTTGATTTGGCGAAACGGTACAAAAAATATTTTACACCGGCATCTATTCTCTTTATCCAAAAATTGATAACGACAAAATCTTGGTGGGATACGGTGGATACCATAGCCAGCCACATGGCCGGAGCAATGGTTTTCAATTATCCGGAAACGGTTACAATCATGGATGAATGGATCGACCATGAGAATATGTGGATTCGCCGAACCGCCATTTTACATCAATTGAATTTTAAGGACAGAACAAACCCAAAACGGCTTTTTGATTATTGTAAAAAACGGATGAATGAGCCTAACTTCTTTATCCGGAAAGCCATTGGCTGGGCGCTGCGTCAATATTCCTATGTGGATGCATCCGCTGTGATCCAGTTTGTAAAAACATATGAATCTGAGTTAAGCACCTTGAGTAAATCGGAAGCATTGAAAGTCTTGAAGCGGAAAGGGAAGATTTAGGGTTTTATTATTATATCCTGCACTGTCCCGCATGACACTAAATAACCCACGATAAAGTTCAAATCTTCCCCTAATTTTAATGATGCGAAAAATACTCCCACCGCTAGCTGTTATTTTTGCGGCCCTTCTATGGAGCGCGGATGGATTCTTAAGGCAGGAGCTTTATTCCATATCATCTTTTTTGGTAGTGACTCTCGAACATGCATTTGGAGCGCTTCTGTTTTTACCATTTCTTATCAAAACATGGCCAGAGATAAAAAAACTGGGACAGCGTGGTTGGATCTCTGTTTTATGGATCTCTATCTGCGGTGGAATTTTAGGGACATACTTTTACACAAAAGCATTGAGCTATATAGACTATATTGATCTGTCGGTGGTTGTGCTTTTACAGAAACTCCAACCAATTTTTGCCATTTCCCTTGCAGCCATAATTTTAAAAGAGAAACTTACCCAGAGATTTATTGGCTTGGCTCTGTTGGCCATGTTAGGTGCCTATCTTGTCACCTTTGGAACCACATCTATTGCGGACTGGGATGATAAAACACTCATTGCAGCGCTTCTGGCAACATTGGCCGCATTCAGTTGGGGGAGCTCCACCGTTCTTGGAAAACATGCGTTGAATCGATTACCCTTTACTGCTGTTACTGCACTGCGATTATCTTTAACAGCTGTATGTGCTCTCATCATTTTCACTGTTACATCGGATGGTTTTGGAACACTAGAACTCACAACTCATCAATGGCGGAATTTGGTTATTATTGTCATGTCTACCGGATCTGTGGCACTTTTCATTTATTATTTTGGGCTCAAGCATATGCAAGCATCCCATGCCACAGTTTATGAATTGACATGGCCCCTGTCTGCTGTTTTTCTTGATTGGATTATTCGGGGTCACATGTTGGGATTCGCACAAATTATCGGTGCAATTCTGCTTCTAGGATCTATGATTCTTCTCACTCGGGAAGAGACCTATGGCTGAGTTAACTCTCAAAGATCATAATCATAATTTAAAATATAATCTTGTTCATGAATTCTGTTGGGGGTTCGGTATCGCATTCCATACGCTTTATGCGGTTGTGCCATTGTTTTTAAGGGAATTGGGTGCACCAGAAAGTATTGCTGTTTCCACTGCCGGATTATTTTCGATTCTTATTGCATTACCAACTTTAATTATTGCGACTCTTGGGAGAAATATCCGCAATATCAAAAAAGCTGTTATCCTAGTGCACATAATCATTCTTATGGTGGCTTTTGCCATGGGATTCACATTTACCATTCTGGATCCTGAACAAATTCAAACTGCTTGGAAAGTATATTTTTCTTATTTCATATTGTATTCTTTATCGATAGGTATCATTATACCTATTTGGGCTGAATTTTTAAATCAATCCACTTTGAAATCTGAACGAGGTAAATTTTTTGGGTTAGGATTTGCCTTTAATAGTGTGGGTGGCTTTGCAGGTGGATTCATCTTAAGATTTCTATTATCCAGCAACATGCCATTCCCCAGAAATTTTGGAATTGGGTTTTTTATACTATTTATAAGTCTAACCATTGGCACGGTTCTGTTTTTGTTTTTCCGCGTCAAATCACCGAAAAAAGAACACCGCCACAAAACTGTTAAAGATTTTTTAACTGAAACAAAATCCATTGTGGTTGGCCATAAAAATTTCCAAAAATACATTTTATCCCGCATCCTCTTTGCTGCACATTTACCGGGATTGGGACTTTATGCAATTTATTGTCAGAATAAATTCAATTTTGATATGAGTCAAGCCGGAATCTTTACTATCCTGAATGTGATAGCCTCTGGTTTTACCAGTTATGTTGTAGGAATATTAGGAGATAAAATGGGTCATAAATCTGGAATGATGGTTGCCTATTTGGCCCACTTCATAGCAATATTCCTTGCTATTTTTTCACAGAATATGTTATGGGTTTATGCGGTTTTCATGGCCATTGGTGCAGGTCAAGGTGCTTTTATGCCATCGGCCATGAATCTTGTCTTTGATTTTGCTGAAGAGCGGGATACCAAAACATACATGGCTTTAGTGGATACTATGCTTGCACCGTTTGTTTTAATTTTTATTGTTGGCATTGGCTATATGGTTCGGTTTGGTAATTATACTCTGTCGCTTTATATTATCGGCGCTAGTCTTTTTTTAGGCATGGCAATACTCCATTTTGTCGTTCGTGATCCAAAACAGTCCTCAGAACATGCATTTAATGTTGATGGATTTTCTTCTTGATTTTCCACCACCTAATACTAAAAATTCACGTTCTATTATGATTGATTATATATCCCGACGCTGCCGATTGCTCTTACCCGCCTTTCTGGTACTGATGATTAGTGCATGCCAGGAAGACCCTTCGCGCCATTTAAATCTTGGAAATTGGTATCTTCAAAAAGGACTTTTAGATGAAGCCATCATGGAATATCGTGAAGTTTCCCGTCTTTATTCAGGTGATCCGAGCCAACTTGCTCGAGATGAATACCAAATTTTAGGTAAAGCCCACTTTAAGCTTGCTATCGCTTATACAAAAAAAGGGTGGTGGGCCTATGCTTTGAATGAGGCAAAGCGGAGTTTTGATATCACACCCAATAAGGATTGTCATGATCTTGTTGGGCTTATTGAAACAAAGATTTCTCAGGGTATTGACTCCTAATTCAGGAGTTCTTAGATAGCTCTCTTTCTACAAAGATCCACCCCATAAAAACCGCAAACCCAACGGCCCATCCACCAATGACCTGGTGAGGCATGTGGACACCTAGATAAATTCTTGAAAATCCCACCATGAAGATCATTACTGAAGCTGGTATAATTCTATTATAATGGTGTCCTAGCCAGCCCCACACTACCATAGCCATTTGTGCATGGCCACTTGGAAACCCAAATCCTGAAACTGAAATAAGGTGTAATTCTTCCGGCGGGCGGGCTAAGGCAAATCCATCTTTTAGACATTTCATTATGATTGCTGATAAAATTATAATGCCAAGAAATGATAGCCAATTTTTTTGATTTAAATAAAAAAATGATATAATAAGATAAATTGGATAAGCAGTACCATTGCCCAATAGTGTTATGCCTTTCATGAGGAAAAGGATAATTGGAAAATCGAATTGTTGTAGGAATTGAATTAATTCCATAGTGAAAAAATTACATAACCTTTCAAAAGATATCCTTTGTTAGGTTTGATAACCATTAGAAAGAACCGGAACGGGACTCCCCGCCATCACAATAAATGATGGAACAATTGATGAAATCTGCTTCTGGTTGTAAAAGCATTGAAATGGTTCCCGCCACATCTTCCGGTGTGGTTGTGCGTCGCATGGGATTTCGTTTCTTAGTGTTTTCGATCCACCTTTCCCATCCTTCTGTAATTTTTGTTAAGGCACGGGTTGGCGTAACGCCAGCTTGGACTGCGTTAGCTGTAATTCCAAATTGCCCTAACTCCCATCCAATCTGTCGGATAATTGCTTCCATAGCGACTTTTGCCACACTAACAGGACCGTATCCTTCCATGGCTACATAGTTTCCCTCGCTAGTAAGCCCCATGACACGTGAGCCGTTTGCCAGAAGTCCTTCTGCATATAACTTTTGTGTCCAATACAACAGAGCATTACCCATAACATGAACCGTCATATCCATTTGCCGTTGGGTGACAGGCTTTTCACCAAATAAATTGGTGGTGGTACCGAACGCAATAGAATGGAGCAGAAGTTTAACCGGTTCTCCACTCGTAATCTCCTTGATTTGTGGAATATACTTATCCATGGTTTCTTCTGCCGCTGCATTTGTATTAAAATAATGACACCGACCACCAGTGATCTCATTCACTTCAGTGATTGTTTCTACTGCTAATTTTTTAGCATCTCCACGATCAAAATGAAACGCAATAATTCCATAACCATCATTTGCAAGCCGCTTTGCTGTGGCTGCCCCATGGCCAGTTGAACCTCCTAATATTAATACCCATTCAGACATTTTGTTCTCCAAATTTCAGCATACAATTTACCGGATTATTTTGAAAGTTGAACATGAAATGTCGGTTCATAAATTCAAAAATTTGTCGTACTCTCACCCCCTTAAAATTATAGGATAATAAAACATATCATGATAGTAAAAAGCAGTTATACAAAAGAAGAATTAATCCAAAGCGGTGAAGGGATTCTGGGTGGAATGGAAAATGGAAAATTACCCTTATCTCCCATGCTTATGATGGACCGTATCACGGAGATCAATGATGATGGTGGTCAATATGCAAATGGACAGATTATAGCTGAACTGGACATCACTGACGAACTTTGGTTTTTTCATTGCCATTTTAAAGGTGATCCAGTTATGCCCGGATGTTTAGGGCTTGATGGCATGTGGCAATTGGTTGGATTCTTTTTATCCTGGATCGGCGGTAAGGGTCGCGGACGTGCTTTAGGCGTTGGTGATTTGAAATTTAAAGGACAAGTCCGCCCCTACCATGACACTGTCACATATAAAATTGATATTAAAAAAGTCCTGAATCGGCGTGGAAAATATTTGGTTTGGGCCGATGGAACATTGAGCACAAGTGAAGATCGAACTATTTATTTTGCAAAAAATCTACAAGTTGGGTTGTTTGATAATCTCACTTACGATTTTGGTGACGATCCTACTTTGGATTCATTTTAAATTTTTCGATTTTCTATTTAAATAATGGCCCTCCAATGTGGAATTGTTGGACTACCCAATGTGGGAAAGTCTACCCTATTTAACGCCCTGACAGAATCCAGCGTACCAGCTGAAAATTATCCTTTTTGCACTATTGAGCCCCATATCGGGATTGTGGAACTGCCCGACCTCAGGTTGAATGAGCTTGGGAAAATTTATAATCCAAAAAAAATAATCCATGCAACCGTTGAATTCACAGATATTGCCGGAATTGTCCGAGGTGCCAGTAAAGGTGAAGGGTTAGGAAATAAATTTCTCGGACAGATCCGACAGACTGCCGCAATCATTCATGTAGTACGTTGCTTTGAAAATGATAATATCACTCATGTTGATGGCAGTGTGGACCCAACCCGAGATGCTGAAACAATTGAAACAGAATTATTGCTGGCTGATCTGGAAACATTGGATAAACGCAAACACAAAACAGAAAAAATGGCTCGCTCCGGAGAAAAAATTGCAAAAAAAGAATTGGGGCTGATCAATCGACTACTCAAACATTGTAATGAAGGGCACCGGGCTCGAACCTTGCCCGTGGATGACGCCGATGAAAAAAACATCCTACATTCTCTTCATCTACTCAGTAGCAAACCAATCTTATATATAGCCAATGTGGATGAAGCAGAGATTATGCAAGAGGAACGAAATAAACATGTTCAGGCTCTTTTTGATTTTGCTGAAAAAGAAGGGAATTCTGCTGTCCGAATCTGTGCATCCATTGAACAAGAGATCGCGGTGTTGCCAGATGATGAAAAAGGCTTATTTCTCACAGAGTATAATCTCCCAGAGCCGGGACTCCATAAAGTAATTCATGCTGGGTTTAGGCTATTAGGACTCCAAACTTATTTTACGTGCGGTGAGCAAGAAGTCCGAGCCTGGACTATTCCTGTGGGTGCATCAGCTCCAGAAGCAGCAGGTGAAATACATACGGATTTTGAGCGTGGTTTCATTAAGGCAGAAATATTCCAATATGATGAAATTATAAAGCACGGTTCAGAAAAAACACTTTCAGATTTGGGATTGATCCGTCAGGAAGGCAAGCAATATATTGTGAAAGATGGAGATTGTATTTTCTTTAAATTTAATGTCTAATGGCAAATTAATACAAAAAAAGGGCAGTTTTCACTGCCCTTTCTAATTTTTAAGATAGATACGTTTTATTCGTCATCGTCCTCTTCATCCCAGTCTTCATCATCTTCATCCTCTTCGTCATCATCATAGTAATAATCAGGTGGATATGCAAAATATGGATTGTTTGCCATGTTGTATGGGGCATAAGGATTCTGTTCCTCTTCCTTTTTTTCTTCTACTGCAACTTCAGGGGTCGCTTCCTGTTTTACTACAATCACCCGTGGTTCATCTGATGCTTCTGTGGGCTCCTGAGATTGCTTAATTGCATCCATGACCAAGTCCCGGTCAGAATCTGATAACCCACTAGCGCCTGCTGAAGTCACTGTAGATGATGCCTGATTTCGGAAATTGAGCCCGGTTAAAACTGCAAAAAATAGGATTACCAGTGCAAAAATAGATCCTTCGGGTTGAAATTCAAATCCGCCAAACATATTTTGTGTAATACCAAACCCAAAGAATATCCCAATAGAAAGCAAGATGCCAAACAGCAGGATCATGTTACCCATTTGTTGCGGCATGTTCGATTCCATCACTAGCATGTACAGGAACCAAACCATGATCCCGGCAACAGCAATAATGATGCTCACTAGAAATTCTCCCAAGAGGAGCGATGTAAAAAAGCCGACGACGCCGGCTGCCGGAATTATAAATCCTATCCCGGATTTCATGTCGTTAGCCATGATGAAACTCCATTAATACCTCGATTTACACTAAAAATTGCCGTTTGTTCTTCACAAATGCAAGATTTTTCCCAATTGAATAAGTTGCGGTTTTCTGTCATGTATTCCCTATTCTTGATTATGTAAATTTCACCCTTATTTATGCGAAATGAATCAATCAAAGTTGGTGTGATTGGTGTGGGCCATTTGGGTCAGCATCACACAAAACATTATGCATCCTTACAGGATGCAGAACTTGTGGGTGTCTTTGACACAGATACAGACCGGGCAATATCTATCGCCAGTCAAAATAGCACGAAACCATTTACAGAATTATCATCTTTATTAGATGTAGTTGAGGCAGTCTCTATTGTGACGCCAACAAAATTTCACGTTGATGTGGCGGCGGCATGTATTCAAGCAGGAAAACATGTTTTTATCGAAAAACCTATTACTACAACATTGGAAGAGGCTGATCGTCTTCTCTTATTAGCGAAAGAAAAAGGGACCATGATCCAGGTCGGGCATATAGAAAGATTAAATCCTGCCCTCCTGGCTCTTCGCCCCTTTACTATTAATCCAAAATTCATTGAGATCCAAAGGTTGGCACCTTACACCACTCGGGGAACAGATGTTCCTGTCGTATTGGATCTCATGATCCATGATATCGATATTTTATTATCCCTAGTGGATTCGCCGGTGGATACCATTCGTGCGACGGGTCTATCTATTCTTACTGATTCTGTAGATATTGCTCACGCAAGGATTAGGTTTGGGAATGGAACGGTAGCCAGCATCATGTCCAGTCGTGTGGCAAAAGACAAAGTCCGAAAAGTAAAAGTTTTTCAACGAGATCTTTATGCCACTATCGATCTTTTATTAGGGTTGACAGAGATTTATAAAGTAGTTGGTGACCCAGATGAGGATTCGCAAGCCATCATGACTGCACCCTTTGAATATGATGGGTCTGGGCGGTTCATTGCCTACCATAAACCACCGGTAATTTCCGGAGATGCACTTAGAATGGAATTGGATAATTTTATTAAATCAGTTCAAGGGAAAGAAACACCTATTGTCACTGGCAAGGCCGGTAGGGAAGCTTTAGAAGTGGCTATGGAAATACAACGCATTATCATCCAGGATATTCACTAATGGATTTGCGCCATTTTCTTTTTTCTTACAGAAGTTTTACCCCTGTTCCACTTGTATTATCTCTTCTTTATTTTGCTAATCCGGGGATTCCTTTTTTGTTTTACGGCTTGAGTTTAGTAATAATCGGTGAATTCATTCGTATCAACGCCGTTCGGTATGCGGGTGGTGCTACTCGGACAACAAAAGTGGGGGCACCATCACTCTGCACATCAGGGCCTTATGCAAGAACTCGTAATCCACTTTATCTAGGTAATATGATCATTTATTGCGGTGTAGCTTTGATCGCCGGAGGACAATTCATGTGGGAATTTCTTTTGATTGTATTTGTTTTTTTCACCTTTCAATATTCTATGATTATTTCTTTAGAAGAAGAAACCCTCATTGATCTATTTGGCGATGATTATGAAACGTACCAAAGAAATGTCCCAAGATTATTCCCCAGAATTTATTCTTGGTTGGGCACCGATGATCGGTCTCCTACGCCTATAACCAAAACGCTACAAACTGAAAAAAGGACCCTACAAAATATTGCTTTTATTTTATTATTGATTGCTGCCCGAACCTATTTCGGAGCGATGATTTAATTTGGAAAATGGGCCGACCATGAATTCGGAGCCTTTAAAATTCTTTTTGATTGCAGGAGAACCTTCTGGTGATCTTCATGGCGGAAGATTGATTCACGCCATGAAAAAGATTTATCCAAATTCTTCGTTTATGGGGCATGGCGGCAATGCAATGAAGGAAGCCGGTATGCAGATATTAGAACATACTGATAATTTGGCTATAATGGGATTTGTAGAAGTCATAAAACACCTTCCTCGTATGATGAAGATCATGGGGAAAACAATTGATACCATTAGCCAAACAAAACCAGATAGAATCATTTTAATCGATTATCCGGGCTTTAACCTTCGTCTGGCAAAACGGATCCAACATTTAAAAATTCCCATTACATATTTTATTTTACCACAAGTGTGGGCCTGGAAAGAGAAACGGGTTGAAACTATGAAAGCAGTTTTGGACCAAACACTATCAATTTTCCCATTTGAACAAGATTGGTTTGATTCCCGCGGGTTGCAGACCAACTATGTTGGGCATCCATTTGCAGAACAGGAACATTTAGATGAATCTTCTAAAGATTTTTATCAACGTCATGATATTACTATTGAACATCCGTTACTGGTTTTACTTCCTGGGAGCCGCCAACAGGAAGTGGACCGCCATTGGCCCATTTTTCTGCAAACTGTGAAAAAATTAAAGGAAGCTAATTCATTAATTCAGGTTATGGTGGGCAAGGCTCCTAATGTAAGTTTATCTCCCATGCCGAATGAATTCAAAATTGAAGAGAATGCCCGTAAGGCTATGGTAGCGGGAACTGTGGCTATAGTCTCATCAGGTACGGCAACCTTGGAATGTGCTGTAGAAGACACGGCTATGGTTGTATGTTACAAGCTTTCTACCATTTCTTGGTGGATGGTCAATAATATGACTTCGGTGAAATATGCATCCATGGTCAATCTTATTGCAGATGAAAATATTGTCCCAGAATTCTTACAGCATAACATGACTGAAGAAAATTTAGTGAAATCAGTTATTCCTCTTCTGAATTCTAAAAGTATTGAACGGAAAATAATGCTCAGTGGATTTGATAAGGTCCGCCGGACATTGGGTATGCCCGGTGTGTACGACCGCGCTGCTGAATTAATTATTTCTAAAACAATAGTAGAAGCATGATTGATTCCATCTCCATTCAAATTAAGACGACTCTGGGAAGTATTCTTCTCAAATTTATTTATGGTTCCAATCGAAAGGATGTAAGAGGCAGGGACAACTACGAATCGTTAATCAAGGAAGGAAAATCTGTTATTCTTTCTGTTTGGCATGGTCAATTATTATCAATTGTTCATGATTTGAGAAAAGAAAATTTTTATGCCATTGCCGGAACACATGAAGATGCTGAAATCATTTCCCGTATCGCCACAAAGTGGGGTTGGAACATGATGCGTGGTTCCAGCAAAGAAAAAGGAGAGGTGGCCTATAAAAATATGATCAATGCCTTAAAGCAGCCGGGTAATGCTGTTTTCATTACACCCGATGGTCCAACGGGCCCTGCCCGTATCCCCAAACCTGGAGGAATTCGTGCAGCTCAAGCTACAAATGCTGCCATTATTCCAATCAGTGTCCATTCCACTCGTAGATGGGGATTCACCAATTGGGATACTTTTTATTTGGAAAAGCCCTTTGGGAAAATTTACATCCAATATGGAGAGCCAATATTTTTCGAAAAAAAACAAGATTTTGATGAATGTAGTCAAATATTAATAGAAAAAATGAATGAATTAGAAAATATAAATTTGTAGTATACAAATTATGAGAATCTATAAAGAATACCAGGCATATTTGTTATTTCCATTGGCTATGTTCTATTGGGGACTCGTTTATTGGCGGAATTTATTTTATAAATACGGTTTTTTTATTACCAATCGCTTACAATGTCATGTAATTAGTGTTGGAAATATAACAGTAGGAGGAACGGGCAAGACACCTACCGTACTATTCCTGGCCCGCTATTTACAAAATAATGGGAAGAAAGTTGGAGTTCTGAGCCGAGGGTATGGCCGATCCACCAAGGGAACACTTTTGGTATCAGATGGAACCGGGCCAAAAATATCGTGGAAAGAATCAGGAGATGAACCATATTTGATATCAAAAAAATTAGATCAAGTACCTGTCGTTGTTGATGAAGACCGATTTAGAGGGGGATCCTTTTTGATGCAGCAATTTAACCCGGATATTATATTATTGGATGATGGCTTTCAGCACCGCGGTTTAGAAAGAGATTTGGATCTTGTATTGGTCAACAGTGGCGATATAATCTCTGATCATAAATTGCTGCCCTATGGTTTTTTACGGGAGCCTTGGATCAATATTAGCCGAGGGCATGCAGTAATCCTCACAAAAACTAATTTGAAGAAACCCAGACCCTTTTTAAGAAGAAAACTCCGGGAATCTAAATTGCCAATTATTCAATCTACCTTTGAACCATCCATTTCTTCTTTATCACCGGAAACTCCGAAAAATATCAAGAAGAAAAAAGTATTTATTGTTTCAGCCATTGGTGATGCTGCTGGATTTAATAAAACTGTCAAAATAATGGACTGCTTCATAGTAGGAGAAAAGATTTTTCCAGATCATTTTAACTATTCTCAATCGAGCTGGAAAAACGTTGAAGCACTTTCTACTGGTGCGGATTATATCATTACAACGGAAAAAGACTGGGTGAAAATTGAATCATTTTCTATCTCTAAACCAATTATTGTAATAGAGATTAATGTAAAAATTTCACCGAAAGGGAGACTAGAAAATTTATTAAAGGACTATTGTGGAATTCATTATTCTTAATCAAAAAATATCACTCATAATTGTTAAGGGCTAGAGTGATTACATGACATCTTCCAAATACTTGGCCATCTAGTTATAATTCAAGGGCTTATACTATTTAGTACCAATACCTAGCAGGTAAGCATCGGTCTATTATATCTTTAGTAATATTTTTATAATACCATACAAAAACAAAGCTAGCCCACTTATGATAGAAAATAAAGCTGTTAAGCGCCAGTAAGATATTTTACGTTTTGGCATTAATAGATTAGGTGATTATAAGAAAAAGAATGTTGCATAATTTAATCATCATCTAATTGGTCGATGAGCCTGAGTGCGTCCCACTTGTCAAATAGATTATTTAATTCATTTATGTATTCTTCATACATGCGCTGGAGAATTAATTTTTTCTTATTTATAGTTTTATTTTTGTTCAGTTCAATTTCGTTAATCTGTGTCAACAGCGCATCAGCTGATATTTTCGCATTTGTAATCCAGTATATCGGCTCTTTCAAACTTGCTTTGATTCTGGTTTCGACTTCATCAATATGTAAAATATTAATTGGAATATTAAGTTTTCTTAAACGAGTTATAGACGATTTTAATGTTTTACTACGGACGCCTATCATTTTAGATAATTCATTTATCTCAATAGAGTCGGGGTAACACCGAAGTATGGTTTCGAGGACACGGCGAGAAGTTTTATCAATACCGTGTCTTGTTACTGTGCCTTTTTGTAATTTCATCTATTAATATTTCATCTTGTAAGAGAATTTTAATCTACTAGTCTATCATTTTTTACTAACTACGCCACTACTACTCAAATAGGTCTTCTAATGCTTTCAAAAAAAACAAGGGGAATATGATACTATATAAAACCTTACCCGTCATAACCTGTATTTTATTTGCTACAAATACACTTCAGTCGCAGGAGAGTAATTATGATGCGCCAGTAATCATTGATTCATTACATAGTTTGTGGAGACAGAATCCCGAAAGAGCGATCAGATATGCTCAAAATATTTTAACTGATACAGAAAATATTGATAATAAACTTGAATCAAAAATACACCATGTTCTGGGGAAAATATTTATAGATCTTGATTTACCATCCATCTCCTTTTTACACTTTACTGAATCGACATATAAAAGCCTCGCAAAAGAACAGCCTTGGAATTTGATAGGTATAGGTAATGTCTATAATAAGGCCGGAAATTTCCTACAGGCTAAAGAAAAATATTATTCAGCCTTCGAAATTTTTAAGAAAAATAAAAGTTTAAGTGGCATCAATGGTCAGGCTGTTGCATTGAACTGTCTTTCTAGGACTGAGAAATTTTTAATAAACTACGATAATGCTGTTGCTCTATCTAAAGAAGCACTAGACACTAGACGAAGTTCTTTAGAATACAGAGAATTTCTAAAATCAATGCCTGGGTATAAAAATTCTCATCTTGGTTCTGCAATATCAGTTGCGTATCAACATGGAGTCTTGGCCGGTCTATATATCGATTTGGAGATCTATGATATGGCATTAGAGCAACTTCAGGCTTCTGACTCACTCATTCATCTTGTCCTGTCCAATCAATTAACTGATCAGGAAAATTTATTAATTAACGCAAAACAATACTTAGGAAATAATCATACAAAAAGAATGGTTGTACTCTATAATCTAAAGAATTTTGTTGGGGCACATGTTGAATCAAAATTAGCGTATAAATATATAAAAGAAAATCCAATACAACTCGTAAGGCACTATTTGGATAAGATAGATCTTTATATGAAACAGGATAGTCTATACGCGGGGCTTGAAATGATTGATGAAGCATTGAAACTCTGCAAATTGAATGGTCTGGAAAAGCATGAGATTGAATTTCTAGAAAAAAAAATGAATATTCTTAAATCAAATAATCTAGAAAAAAGTGCACTGAAAGTATCTAATTCCTTATTGGAAAAGAAAAAAAATATGTCTGATGACCAATCCAAGATGCTCTTAGAGAATCTTCATTACAAAACGGAACTTGATAATAATCAATTAAAATTAAAAAAGGCTAAATCAAGAGAATTGATAATTTTCATCATAAGTGGTTCTGCGATGATTTTATTAGGCCTTATAATTATTAACTATCGAAATAGGAGAAAAACCGGAATACGAGAGACATTGATTCATAAGCAAAAAAAACAGTTGGCCGAAAATGAATTAAAAACTAAAGAGGCCGAATTGATGCAAATGTCAACATTCATTGTTGAAAAGAATGAACTACTCAATACAATCAATACGGATCTTAAATATCATCAAAATTTGTTAAATAATAATGCTGATAAAAAAAGCCTGGAACCACTTAGGCAAAAGTTGAAATCAGAGATCAATGAAAAAGCTGATTGGGCAAAATTTCAGAAACATCTTTTCTCTATTCATCCTAATTTTATTAAAACGCTCAATACTGAGTATCCAAATTTATCTACGGGCGAAATAAAGCTTTGCTGTTACTTAAAAATGAATCAAACAACCAAAGATATTGCCCAGTGGACAAGCCTGTCTGTTCGGGCAGTAGAAAACAAACGTTATCGATTGCGAAAAAAACTAGCCCTGAAAAAAGCAACCAGACTCGACGTTTTTATTCATGGCTTAGATATTCAGACTGTATAATATTTTATTTATTCAATATGCTATTATTAAGTAGTAATGGCGTAATAACTCCTATGAGTAAAGGTCTTTATAATCAGTATTAGGTAATGCAAAATATATAAATAGTTTGGAGATTGATAATGAATTGGAAAATAGGGTATTTATTCATTAGAATATTTTTCATAACGACAACTTCATTACTAAACGCTACAAATTATTATGTGGCCACTTCGTACGGAAATGATAGCAATAACGGTACATCTTTAACAACTCCATATAAAACCATTGCAAAGGCCGCTAGCGTCATGTCAGCAGGAGATATATGCTACATTCGGCAGGGCCGATACCACGAAGCAATAAGTATCAGCAATTTGAGCGGATCGAACGGATCGCCGATTGTATTTACTAATTATAACAGCGAACGAGTTATTATTGATGGTACCACAGCAATCACGACTGCTTGGACCCAAGTGGGGTCATCCAACATCTGGCGTACACAATTGACAGCAGATATCTGGCAATTGTTCCTGGACTGGGATGAGCAGGTCATGGCCCGCTGGCCCAACGCCAAATTTAGTGATAATACCATCTGGGATAATGATAATTACTGGGCGAAAGGTACTATCGATGATAATTCCAGTGCATATTCAAATGGTACCATTATCGATGACCCTTATACTAATTCTGCTGGAACAAGTATTGATTTGAGTTCTGCTGGTTTTGATTTGGATGAATCAGGAAAGCAGGCCATTGCGATCCTAAACTTGGCGTCATTCAGGAC
>Ga0257122_1001083_pt1 | contig 20404 bp, 11 predicted proteins | sample SI106_120metaG_FD_190146 | JGI IMG/M metagenome (GOLD analysis project Ga0257122, IMG submission 190146) | Marine microbial communities from Saanich Inlet, British Columbia, Canada - SI106_120 | ecosystem: Environmental > Aquatic > Marine > Inlet | place: Canada: British Columbia | collected... | reverse complement strand
TTAAAGAATTTGTGCAAGAAATCTGTAGTTGTTTACAGAAGATATTCATCGTCATATGTTCTCTGGGGTGGTAGTGATATCGATGTAGAGCAGAAAATTCGTGAGGTCAAACAGGACAAGGTCTCCAGGGGAGATCTTATTGAAATGCTTAATAAATTATTTCCATTACGTCCAAAGGTTGCAAAACGTTATCTGTATAAGACAGGAACGCTACGGTATTTTAATATGCGTTACGTTGATGTTAAGAATCTGGCTTTTGAGTTAGAGAAGGATATTATAGATGCAGATGGCCAGATACTACTTGTAATCAACAGTAGAAATACTGAGTTGTTAAAGGTGACTTCTGTTCAAGAAATATTTAGAGATAGCGAGAGTGAAGAAAAGCAGAAAACCATAATAGGGGTTTTGCCTAATGCCGAACGAGTACTGAATGTTTTCACAGAACTGTTGGCTCTTCAATGGATAAAGAAAAATACTCCTGAGCTTCAAGGAGATCCGGTTGCTATGCGTGAAGTTGACGCACGTATACTGCAAATGGAACGTATGGTTAATGAAGCAACTAATGAGCTGTTTTATAGTAACAATTTTAAGCATGACTCTGAGACGCATTGGATAGATAGTGATCTTGATGAGCCACGAGTAAATATTACAAGAAAAGAACTATCCATGATGGTTTCTGATACTTGTAATCGTGTGTATTATAAAACACCGGTTATAAAAAATGAATTGGTGAACAGGGCTTTTATCTCTGCAACTGCCGTCTCTGCTCGCCGGCGTCTTCTTCATGCTATTCTTGATAAACCACACGAAGAAAGGCTTGGCATAGAAGGCTTCCCACCAGAATATAGTTTGTACCAATCGCTTCTTAATAGCAGTGGGCTTCATAAGAGGAAAAACAATGATGGGTGGGGATTTGTTACAGAGCACAAAGATTTAGATAAATCATGGGGGCCTCTTTGGAAGGATATAGTACGATTCCTTGAAGAGAAGGGAGATCATAAAGTGCCTGTTACAGATCTGATTGATTTGATGAAGAAACCACCTTATGGAATTAAGGCAGGAGTCATCCCAATTATTTTATCTGTGATAATAAAGGCATATGACACAGAAATTGCTTTATTCGAATTAGGAACTTTTAGACCAATAATTAAATCAACCGATTTTGATTTGCTTACTAAAGTGCCACATAAATTTGCTCTGCAGCTTTGCAGAATAACTGGAGTCAAAGCAGAGGTCTTTGATCAAATAACCAAAACCATTGTTAAGGGGAAGGGCGCTGGGATATCTAAGAAATACAGTTTAATGCAGATCGTAAAAATGCTCTGTCAATTTACTAATAATCTGCCATCATATACAAAAACAACATCAACTGTATCTGACAAGGCGAAGGCTGTGCGCAAATGTCTTTTAGAGGCTAAAGAACCAGCGACTCTTCTCTATCGTGATTTGCCGAAAGCATGTGGACTCAAACCAATAACTAGTCATGGCAAAACAAAAGATAACGTAGCAAAGGAGTTTGTTAAGATACTCAAAGATGTACTTACAGAGCTACAACGGCAAGAGGCTGATTTGTTTGGAAAAATGGAAAAAATTTTATTACATACGTTTTCTTTATCAGAAACTCATAGTGATAATCGTTCATCCATCGTGGAAAGGGCCGGCTGTGTAATAAAGATATTTGTTGCTAATGATGTAAAAAGTTTTTTAACCCGTGTTGTAGACGACCTTGATGATAAGCAATGGCTTGATTCTATTGGAACGGTAATTACGAAACGACCACCTTTAAGCTGGACAGACGAAGACCTTTTAAGCTTTGAACAGGAAATGATTGCTATGAGTTCCAAGATAGCTAAATATGAACGTTTAGCGATAAAAAAAGGACAGATGCCGGAGATGCAAGGCGAACTAATCCAGATTTCCATAACATCCACCAAGGAATGTGAAAGATTTAAGGTTATACACCAGTCACAGAGTGACAAGGAAAAAGTAGGACAAATTCAAGGAAAGCTATTTGATGTATTTAAAGACCTTGATCATAATGAAAACATTGATCTTATACTCGGCTCTCTTAGTGAATATGCTGTAAATCTAATTAAAGACCACGGAACCGTTAAGCAGTAACTGAAGGATTGACAATATGCCAAAACAAAAAAAGGTAAGACATGTTATGGGGATTTCAGGAGGTAAAGATAGCACTGCACTTGCAATATATATGCGAGATAAAGTTCCAGATATGGAATATTTTTTCTGTGATACCGGTTCTGAATTACCTGAGACATATGACTATTTACACCTTCTAGAAAAATACCTTGGCAAGCCTATCGTTAGAATAGGTGAACCTGAGGACAAAGGAGAAAGGTACTTTAATTACTGGTTGGATATGAATGGTAATTTCTTGCCATCTTCACGACAACGCTGGTGCACAGTTGTGTTAAAGATAAAACCTATAGAAGCGTACTTAGGAAGCAAGAATACTATTAGTTATGTAGCGATCAGAGCTGATGAAGACAATCGAAAAGGTTACATTAAGCCATCTAAAGGTAATATAGAGGTTGAGTATCCATTCATAGACGCTGGTATTAATAAAGCGGGTGTTTATAAAATCCTAGATGATGCCGGTATCGGCTTGCCTAAGTATTACGAATGGAGAACACGGTCTGGCTGTTACTTCTGCTTCTTTCAGAGAAAGTTCGAATGGGTAGGGTTAATGGAGAAACATCCTGATCTCTTTAAAAAGGCAATGCAATATGAAAAGTTTGATTCGGAAACTGGCAAAAAATTCACCTGGATAGAAGAAGAAAGCTTGGAAGAACTATCACGTCCTGAGAGAGTCGCAGAAATTAAAGCATGGCACATTAAACAGATGGAAAAGGAAAAGTCCCAGAAGAAGGATCGGCCTCTTCATGAGGTTTTTGAAGAAGCATTAGACAGCGAGGATGGAGACACTCCTTGCTTGGTTTGTAATTTGTAATATTCTGCACTTATTTACTATATATCCTTAGTTTTACATATTCCTTTATCTAATCAGACTAATTGTTGAATATGAAAATGTCAATCATTAATGGCCAGTATTCATGCCTCTTGCTTCTAGAATTTGTCATTCCGTTGTGACTTATATGTACTTCGCGCCTCCGCATGAATGATGCCTTTTGCCTTGCAAAACAACTCGACTCCTTTATAATTGCCCCTGTAGCCAAGGTTAAGTATATACATACTTTTACTCATTGTTTTCTAGAATATTCTGAATAGTAATGAAATTACCTAATTCTTCTATTTTGCCTCTTATTGATCAGTTTCTTATTCAAGCACAAACAGGAAGTTTGAAAACAAGCGGATTCCAAAAAAGTTATAGAGGGCTAGATCTAAAAGTTAGTTTTGGTGTAGGTATAGCTGCAAAAATCCCTTGGATTGCATTTCTGAAGGCACCAAATAAAGTTTCAGAAGGTACATATCCCGTTTTTCTTTATTATAAAGAAGTCAATACTTTAGTACTTGCTTATGGTGTGAGCGATACAACTGCTGTCAAACATAGTTGGGATTTTACAGAGGATCAATTAAGTGTTAGCGACTGGTATATTAATACATTTAACAAAAAACCTTATCGATACGGTTCTTCATTTTATAAATCGTCATATGATCTAGATGCAAAGTTTGATGGTAATAAACTTCAGGTAGATTTAAATGAAATTATCAATGAATATCACAAACTTGTATTTCCACAGAGCATCTTGAAAGACGAGAAACTAGAAGAAGCCAATACAGAGAAAAATAAAGTTATTGTATCTGGAGAAGCTGTAATAAAACATGATGGGCGCTATGATGAAAGTGAGGGAGGTATAAAGGAGGTAATACAGGGATTAGAAGAAACAAATGATTCGCAATTTGATAAGCGACCAGATGGTGAGATTTACCAGAAGGCATTAACTAATGTGCAAGAAGGAGAGACTAAAAAGTTTAAAATTAATGATGAACCTCCGAAGAGCAATAAATCATCAAAATTCAGCATTAGTAATATTTTTAGTAGAGTCAAAAAACTGGTAACGGTTAATAACGAGACAGCTGCAAAAGAACACAGTGAGCACATAACCGATGGGCATGGGCCATATAATACTATTAATAAATGGACAAAGGCCGAATTAAACATATTGAAAGAAGAGTATCCAAAGACGGATACAAAAGTTCTTGCAGAGAGGCTTGGTAGAACACTTGAAGCAGTTCGTTTTCAGGCGAAGAAATACCATATAAATAAGACGGATAGATATATGCAGTCGTTGTACGAAGCGCAAAAGGGAAAAGAAAAAGAGCCTGAAGTTAAAAGATTGGTAACTGTTAATGATGACACAGCTGTACAAGAAGACGATGAACATCTTGCTGATGGGCAGGGATCACATAATACTATTAATAAATGGACAGATACCGAATTGAACATACTGAAAGAAGAGTATCCAAAGACGGACACAAAAGTTCTTGCAGGGAGGCTAGGCAGAACACTTGAGGCAGTTCGATTTCAGGCGAAGAAACATGGTCTAAAAAAAATGGAAAGTTATATGCAGTCGTTGTATGAAGTGCAAAGAGGTGGTGGAAATAATGCCGAGATTAATAACCATATTAAGAGTATTTTGAAGATAAAATTACCTGTAACCCTAGATAAAAGAGAAAAAGATCTTATTGGAAAGGCATTTTTAGAGTCAATCAAACATATGGAGAAAGAAGAATTTGATTTTATCTCAAGTAAGATTGTTAGAAAAATCAAAAGTACTTCCCGTGCTAGAACCACTTGGATTTCTCAAATGGGATCGTTTTACTCAGTTTTGAACGAAATGTTCAACTTAATAGGAGGATTGACTGTTTCTACTAGCGAAGATCTAGTATCATTAGAATCATTCACAAAAAAAATAGATGGAGGAGAAGTAGGAATCGGTGTGGCTTATCCTCTGCTAGATTGCAACGATAACGAAAGGCTAGCAGAATATAACAGTATTAGCATCCAAAAAAACGACAAGAATACTAATTACTTGTTAGCATGGGCTTACGAAGCTTTATTGATAGGAGCCCTCTCTTCTGATGAGTGTGGAATCGTATGCGTGGTTTCATCTGATTCAGAATCATTGGCAGAAGCAAAAATACAAGAAATTTTAGATATTTTACATCGTGAATAGAAGAGAAATAGATGCAATTAGGTCAGAGGCTGCAGAATTATAGTAATTAGGAATCATTTTGCATACTTTTTCTTGATAAATAAAATGAATGAAATAACTCAATTAAAACATGAGAAAGCAAAAGGGGGGTTGTTTTTGAATTGATTTTCTCGAAAATTGAGATTTTGAGAAGGACAGGCACTCCAGCAGGTGTTTACTTGTATTATCCTGAAGAAATCATTATTTACCTGATATTACACATTCATAAAAAGGAGACTTTAAAAATGAAAAAAACTAAATATCCAACACCTGATCGTGGAGATAGAAGTATTCAACCGGACTACAAGAATAAATCTTTCCCAGAAATTGATATAGGCGGTGGATTTGGATTACTTAATGATGGGCGGCCATATAAGATAGAGTATTGGTCTGATATTGATTGTGAGGTAAATTGTATTACCTATTTCTATTCCAGTGAAGGAATTGAAAACTGGCATGGAGATGACCACATTTCATATTTAGAACAATTAAAATTTCGTGAATTACTAACTGGTGAGTATAAAAACACGGGACCCGATCCCAAAATTATTTCAGACAAATCCGGGAACAAAATGTGGTCTGTAACTTTTGTTTCAAAAGATTATTAGAAATATTTGACACAAAACAATGCATATGTACTTAATTCACTTGAATTAAGTAATTAACCCCATTAGTATACCAGAAACTATTATAAAATCCCAACATACCACGTACACATATACACCATTAGATGATGGTTACATCCTTTTATTAATAGGTTAATGTTATGTAAGCCTTATTATACAGGGACAAACCAAGTGTTTCACTTTTTATTAACATTTCTTGTGTAAGATTCAGATAATAAATTTAGAGAAATTATGTTTAAATTCATCCATGCAGCAGATCTACATATAGATAGTCCTTTAAGAGGGTTGGACAACTATGAAGGAGCACCTGTTGAAGAAATACGTGCTGCTACCAGGAGAGCATTGGAAAACCTGGTTAACCTTGCAATTGAAGAAAAAGTAGCCTTTGTCTTGTTAGCAGGTGATATTTACGATGGAGATTGGCCTGACTTCAACACAGGACTTTTCTTTATCAAGCAAATGGCAATACTTCAAAGTGAGGGAATCAAGGTCTTTATGGTTGCTGGTAATCACGATGCAGAGAACAAAATGACAAAAAAATTGCCGATGCCTGACAATGTTCATATGTTTTCAGCGAAAAAATCTGAAACAGTCCTAATAGATGAGTTGGAATTAGCTATTCATGGTCAAAGTTTTGCGACAGGATCTACTACTGAAAATCTTGCCACAGATTTTCCAGATTTGAAAAATAATTATTTTAATATAGGGTTACTTCATACCAGCGTTGATGGCCGTGAAGGGCATGCTGATTATTCTCCCTGTACGATGAATCATTTAATTGACAAAGGTTACGATTACTGGGCGTTGGGACATATCCATAAAAGAGAGGTACTTAATAAAGAACCTTTGATTATTTTCCCTGGTAATACGCAAGGCCGTAGCGTCAAAGAAACAGGTCAAAAAGGATGTACATTAATCACTGTTCAAGATGGAAATATAAAAGATGTTGTTCATCATAATATCGACGTGCTTCGGTGGGGCAGATGTGAGATAAATGTTTCCGACGTTGAAAACAGTGAAGAAATTATGGATTTACTGAGAGAATCTTTAGATAAGATTGTTACGGAGAACCCCGAATGCACATTAGCTATCAGGATCATTGTGATAGGAGAAACCATAACACATTATGAAATACATAGAGATACTGACAATTTTGTTAATGAGTGTCGAGCTCAAGCGATATCGTCATTCGGAGAAAAGATATGGGTTGAAAAAGTAAAGATTGAAACCTCTCCTCCGGTAGGAACTGACTCAAACATTGAGGGTCAGGATCTGATACGTGGAATCTTGAAAAGAATTGAAGATATCTCATCGAACGATGATGAATTAGACAAAATAATAAAACAATTTGCAGAATTCAAACGTAAATTGCCATCAGAGATTAATCAGGGTGATGAGCCCTTAGATTTGACAGATCCGTTAGCAATCAAAGAAATGCTAAAATACTCCGGTAACCTAATTTGCAGTAAATTTATAGAAAGTGACCAGGGATGAGGATCCTACGATTAAATTTAAAAGCCTTCGGCCCATTCACAAACCAGGAAATTAATCTTTCTAAGGGGAATTATGGTTTGCATGTTATCTATGGCCCCAATGAAGCTGGTAAATCTTCGTCTCTTAGAGCAATTAATGCAGTGCTGTTTGGGATACCGGGAAGGACTGATGATAATTTTTTACATGATAATTCACTACTCAGAGTTGGAGCTGACTTAGTTTGTAGAGAGGGCAAAGAACTTTCATTTGTCCGCAAAAAAGGGAACAAAAATACCCTTATTACACCAAATGAAGAAGAGCCAATAACAGACTTGGAACTGGAATACTTTTTGAATGGTATTACCGTAGAAAGATTTTTTTCAGAATTTGCCCTTGATCATGGTGAACTTGTTGAGGGAGGTAATATGTTTTTAAGTAACAAGGGTGATGTGGGACAGAGTCTTTTTGTCGCAGGTCACGGCTTTATTGGTTTACAGCCATTTATGGACGAAATCAAGGAACAAGCTAGTGAAATATATTCTCAGAAGAAAAGAAAAGGTATTGTAGAGTTGGTCAAACAGTTCAAAGAGAAGAAGAAAGAATCGAAACAATCATCGGTTAATACAGGTTACTGGGATAAATTGGACAAAGATTACAGGCAACAGCAGAAAAGCTCACAAGATATATATGTACAAATAGAACAACTCAGTAAAGACAAAAGCCGACTTGAAAGACTCTGTATAACTTTTCCTCTTATAATTAAGCGAAATAGTTTACTTGATAAATTAAGCGTATTTAAGGGATTTATACCTATTCCTGAAGGTATAACAGAGGATAGAAAAAACATCACCAACAGCATACAGAAAACTAGTGAAGCAATAGAACGAAATGAAATAGAAATAAAGCAACTTGTTGCTGAAGTGGAAGCCTTGGACATCCCTGAAGCGGTTATTCAACGTAGTTCTTCAATACAAACGCTTCTTGAAGATCTGGGCAGCTACAAGAGTGCCCAGAAAGATATGATAGGTCTTCAAGGTGAGTATGAACAAATCAAGGCCTCAATCGATTCAATGCTTGATAATATTAAACCAGGAATGACCTTAAAGGAAGCTCAATCTCTGAGTTTAAGGACATCTGAACGCAGTGAAGTTGAAACCATGACTAAAGAGTACGATAAGATTGTTAACCGCATTGACAGTCATAAGAATAACATAAGAAAAGTACTTTCAGAATATAGTCAAATCCGGGACAAAATCGATAAGATGGAAAAGCCTCTTGATATTAAACTGCTGAAAAAAGAGATGGCTGATATCACTAAGGAAGGAGACTTGCACTCTTTGTTAAATAAGATCAATGATCAGATCACACTCAAGAAAGAGGAGATCTCTATTGAACTGGTAAAAATTGGCATTGGGGACATGGACATTGATAATGTCTCAAAAATGAATGTACCTGATATTGCAATCATCGATAAATACATAAAAATATTCAGTACTTCTGATCGATGTCTTGAAAAATCAAATGAAGAAATAATCCGTATCAGACAAGAATATGATAATTACGAAGCGGAACTGAAGCAATTACATGCAATCGGCAATGTGTTCAGTGCTGATAACCTCAAACAAGTTAGAGAAGAACGCGATAAAGGCTGGGGGTTTATTAAAAGAGCATGGTTAGAAAATGAGGATATCTCTGCAAGTGCGATTGAATATTCACGCGGCCTTTCATTGGATCAAGCATTTGAAGGTGATATAAAAAAAACTGATGGGATATCCGATAGCAGATACGAGCAAGCGGATCAAGTCGCAAAGGTTGATCAATTGAATATTAAATTGAAAACACTTGAAAATAATCTTTCAAAAGCTAGCACGGAGAATCAAACGCACCTAAAAACAAAGACAGAACTTAAGGCTGAATGGGAAACGCTCTGGGAGAAATCTGGGATTGAGCCAGGATTGCCCAATGAAATGCGTGATTGGCGTCATAATCTTTCAAGTATTTGGGATAAAATAACAACCTTACGTAATGAATCAGTAGAGGTAACTTCTATCTCAAAAAACATCACCACATTTATTTCTAGACTAAACAAGTGCCTGGATGAAAAATATAATGAAGAGAATCTTAACTCTTTTCTTTCTTACTGTGAGCTTATAGTTGAGAAGAGTGAGGAACTCACTCAAAAGAACAATGAAAATGAGACAAGGATTTCTGACTACAAAAATAGGGAAACCTTGCTTCTCTCGGAAATCAAAGAGTACGAGCAGGCGCTTGAAACCTGGCATGTTAAGTGGTCTGAGCTTATGGCACGATTTGGGCTAAACCCTGAAAATTCGACTACAGAAGTTACAACGATGATACATCAGGTTCAAGAGGTATTTATCAAACAAAAAGAACTCAAAGAAAAAGAGACACGTATTGAGCAAATTAAAGATATGACCAACCGTTTTGAAGATGATCTTGGAAAACTGCTTACGATTATTACCCCAGATTTAACCTCTTTATCACCACTGGAAGCGTCAGGCAGATTACGTGAAATTGTCGAAGCAGCAAAATCCAACCAAACAAAAAAAACTACTTTAGAGGCAGAGCTAAAAAAGAATAAAACCACTCTGGAGAAAGACAATATCTCTTTAAGAAACCAACAAAAACGAATAGACGAACTCTGTAGCCAGACATCTTGTAACAATATTGAGGAGCTGGTTTCCAAAGAAGAAAAAAGTGCTCACTTCAGGTTGTTACAAGTTGATCTACATGCTATTGAGGATCAGATGATTGATACCGGTGGCGGTTCAGTGAACGAAATAAACAGTGAGGCTGCTTCGACTGATCGTGAAACTGTCAATATAGAATTAGACAAAATTAAAAACAACATGACAAGCCTTCTAGGTAACAAAACATCTGTAGATCAAACCGTGGGCGAATTCAAAAACCAATTAGATGGAATTGATGGTGGTAATATCGCTGCTCAAGCGGAGGAAGATGCGGAGGCAATTCTAACAATAATAAAAGAGCATGCACGCAAGTACCTTAAATTAACATTAGCACTTCAAGTGATCGAGCAAGAAATTGAGTGTTATCGCAAAAAGAATGAAAGTCCGCTTCTTGCTAAGGCAAGTCAATATTATACGAAATTAACTCTTGGATCGTTTACCGGTTTGACGATATCCTATGAAGGTGAACTGCCTGCTATTGTGGGAGTACGACCAGATAATTGTCATACTAAAGTAATTGAAATGAGTGATGGAAGTAGGGATCAACTATATCTTTCCCTGCGGCTTGCAGCCTTAAGTATATACCTTGAATCATCGGAGCCAATGCCTTTTATTGTTGATGATATACTTATTAAATTTGATGATGACCGTGCCAGAGCTACACTTAAGATTCTGTCAGAAATCTCAAATAAAACTCAAGTATTATTTTTTACTCACCAGACAAGACACGTTGATATTGCAAAAACAATAGATAGCACTTTCATTCATAACCTTGATTCGTAGATAATGCAGCAGCATCTTAGTGGGCATATTGACTAGTTTCAACTATCATGTGCAGGTTATTGTTGATATTCAGTTGGAATATAAGATGTTGCGCTAATAAACTAAATGCTCAATTTAGAAGGGGAGTAAATGCCATACCCAATAGAAAGGAAACTGGTTATAGCTGTTGCATCAAGTGCACTCTTCGCTCTGAGAGAATCGGATAAGGTGTTTATCGAAGAAGGGCCAAGGGCTTATAAAGAATATCAAGAAAAACACTTAGATACTGTTCTTGGAAAAGGAGTGGCTTTTCCATTTGTTAGAAGATTTTTGAGTATCAATCACAGATATAATAAAGAACAACCAGTTGAGGTTGTCCTCCTATCAAGAAATTCAGCTGTCACAGGCAAAAGGGTTTTTAGATCAATCCAACACCATAAACTCGATATTACAAGGGCTGCATTCATGGAGGGGAAATCGCCCTATGAATACATACCTGCGTTCAACGCCTCATTATTTCTCTCTGCTAATGAGGGCGATGTTGTTAAAGCAATAGATTCTGGTTACCCAGCTGGCACAGTTTTAACTACCAAGGTAGTAGACGACTTGGGAGATGGTGAGCTAAGGATAGCTTTTGATTTCGATGGGGTAATTGCAGATGATGAGTCGGAGTCGGTATTTCAAGGTGGTGAAATTGATGATTTTAATAAGTACGAGGTAGATAAATCTGATATTCCACATAACCCTGGTCCTCTAGCAGATTTATTCAAAAAATTATCATTCATGCAGAAATTAGAAGATCGTTCTGAGGAGAAAGACAGAAGCTATAAACGAATACTCAGAACCGCTATTGTTACCGCCAGAAGTGCCCCCGCTCATGAACGAGTAATAACTACTCTTGAGGATTGGGGAGTGAGTGCCAATGAAACATTCTTTCTTGGTGGAATGAAGAAAGACAGAATATTGAATGTACTTAAACCACATATGTTCTTTGATGATCAAAAAACACATCTTGAATCTGAAGCAGGTGACATACCTATGGTCCATATACCTTTCGGAATCGCAAACAAAAAAACAGAAAAGAAAAATCCAGCAGGCTTCTAAACTCACCACTGATTCTAATGCCTTGTTACATTTAGAACGCCTATGGATCAAACATACAATGAGCATTTACTCTGATCAGTACAAAAAACTCGGTAAAGAATATGCAGAATGATTTAAGTGAGAGTGTGATGAGGCAAATATGATTGACGGTGAACTTCATAACGGTCAAAACTCAATAGACGCTGGGTTGTTCATAGACCTTGAGGCACCGCCTATTGTCCAGATTGGTGCTTGTGTCAAAAATGAAGAGATAAGTGCTTTCAATACTATTCAAGTAAAACAGGCTTTAAAAAAAGTTGAGCAACACGCCGCAAAATTACCACCATTTGTTGGAGGTCATAATATTTATGGGCACGATTTGCCAATCCTACTAGAGGACGGAACTTGTCCATCATTACATGTCCTGCCTGTTATTGACACACTTTATCTCTCACCACTTGCGTTCCCTGAGAATCCGTATCACCATCTCGTTAAAAACGACAAAATAACCTATTCCTCACAAAGTAATCCTGTAAATGATTGCTTAGCAGCCAAAGAGCTTCTTAACGACATTCTTGATAGCTTTAATAAAATCAATTCCAGTAATTCGAATCTTCTGGCTTTTTATTTCTCCTGCTTTCGTGAATCTGATTTCGGTGAATATTTCATAAAGGGGATTGCATTTATTTCAGATTTACTGGGTATTCATAAAATTGAAAATCCATGCTTTTATGCAGAATTTATATCAAATCGACTTCACAATAAAGTATGCAGATATCAATTATCAAACTTGTTAACAAGCGGTATTAAAGAGCCTTATGTATGCAGCCTGATCCCCTATGCCGTCGCCTGGCTAAACATTTCAGGTGGTTCTTCCATACTCCCTTACTGGGTCGGGAAAAAATTCCCAAAGATCAATGCCTTACTCAACAAGCTTAGAGATCATGATTGTAAGAACAACGACTGCGAATACTGTAAGTCTATCAATAGCCCAAAGGCTCTATTAAAACGTTATTTCAACTTCGAATCATTTCGAGCAGAACCATCACTTGAAGACGACTCGGAGACGAGCCTTCAGGAATTCCTTGTGAGACAGGCTATGAATGGAGTGTCCTTGTTGGGAATACTCCCTACTGGTGCTGGAAAATCAATATGTTTCCAATTACCAGCACTAGCAAAACATAAAAACCGTGGTTATCTTACTATAGTAATTTCTCCACTCCAGTCACTGATGAAAGATCAGGTAGATAACCTGATCAAAAAAACAACCTTAAAGAATTCTGCTGCGCTATACGGCATGCTCACACCTCCTGAAAGATTTCAGCTGCTTGAAGATATTCGCTTGGGAATCATTGGGCTTCTCTATATCTCCCCAGAACAGCTACGAAGCCTAGCATTTAAAAAAGCTATTATGCATAGGGACATTGCGGCATGGGTCTTCGATGAAGCTCATTGTCTTTCAAAATGGGGGCATGATTTCAGGCCAGACTACCTCTATGCCTCAAGATTTATTCGAGAGTTTGCAGAAGAACAAGGCGTTCTTGATCTGGCCCCAATTTTCTGCTATACCGCTACAGCTAAAATGGATGTACAAGCTGAAATAGTTGAGCACTTTGAAACAGAGTTAAATATTTCAATGAAAGTTCTAGACGGTGGCGCGGAGAGGTCAAATCTCAAATTCATAGTAGAAAACACAAACACAGTTGCAAAACTAGAACGTCTTTACAAACTTATGAATGAGTGGGCTTCACAGGAAAATCGTGGCAGTGCCATAATCTTCTGCGCGACAAGAGATATGACCGAGGAGTGTAGAGACTTCCTCATGCGTAAATTTTCACACAACAACATTGATTTAGGCATAGAAGCCTTTCATGCTGGACTGGAAATTAATGACAAGAAAACATTACAAGATCAATTCATCAGTGGTCAGGTTCCGATTATATGTACGACTAATGCATTTGGCATGGGAGTAGACAAAGAAAATGTCAGGCTGGTAGTGCATGTGGATGCTCCTGCATCACTTGAGAACTATCTTCAGGAAGCTGGGCGGGCTGGGCGAGACCTCAAAGAATCAAAATGTATTCTTTTATTTGACGACTCTGATATTGAATCTCAGTTTAGAATGTCGTCTTACTCCAAAATCTCACAGAAAGATATACAGCAGATTTGGAAATCTATTCTCAAGGCCAGACGGGATAATGATAACACTATAGTTGTCAGCACAAATAGCCTTATTGATAGCACAGAACAATCTATCTCGTTCTCTACAGATCCTGATTCGCTTAAGTCTACAAAAACAAAGACGGCAATCGCAGTCCTTGAGAAAGAGGATTTTCTACACAGGAACGAAAATAGACCGCAAGTATTCCAGGCACGTCCACTCGTTAAGGACATAGACAAAGTGAGAGATATTATTCAAAAGATGAACCTTTCAAAAACCAGGCAATTGCTTTGGATTGCGATAATGAAACTATTTCTTGGGCAGGATAATGAACTAAAATCGTTAGACAGCATAGCAGAACTCAAAGAGATGGAACCAGTTTATACAGATTACAGAAATAAATACGGTGAGAATACATCTCCCTATCGTCCAATATTCTCAATACTGAACGAAATGGCGAAACCCGCAGTAGGGCTATTAAAAAAGGACCTGCTTTTGAGCGCTTTTATTAAATTAGGAAATAAAAACTCCAAAATACTATTTGAAGAACTCAAAGACTTAGAGAATGACCTGATAGACACCTTAAGAGAACAGGAGCCGGATGCAGAGGGCTGGCAAAAACTAGATATAAATAGCATCAATCAGAAGCTCAAAAATAACGGTCATAAATCATATCCGCTAACTCTTATAAATTTATTTCAAACACTAGGGAGGGACAGTTGGAATATCATGGACCGCTATGGAAGTATTGAGTTTGGATTTAAGCAACAAGGTGTCCATAAGGTTCTTTTAAGGAGAGAATGGGATGAGATTATCAAGCTTGTGGAGACTAGGCATGCTATTTCGAAACTTGTTCTCGAACTCTTATTCAAAAAAAATAAAACAAAACCCAATCAGGATCACCTTGTGGAATTCTCTGAGCAAGAAATTATTGATGACATTTCACAAACATTATTTTTGGATAAAAGTAAAGATTATCAGGCAATTATACAGCATACACTGCTTTACCTAAATGATCATAACGTAATTCAACTAGAGCAAGGTAAAGGTCTCATATTACAGCTATTAACGCTTAAACTTAGAGATTACAAAAGCGGGAAGAGGAGTAGAGTCTTCACTAAGGGTCACTATGGCCAATTACAGGTACACTATGATGAAAGGATTTTCCAAATCCATGTAATGTCAGAATATGCCAAGCAAGGAATAGAAACTCTTGGTAGGCATCTGACACTGATTAAGGAATATTTCGTCTTGGGCAAAAAAGAGTTCTCTCAAATATATTTTAAAGGGCGTGAGGAAATCCTGAAACGCGCTACAGGGATTGAATCATATAGAAAGATAGTCGACAGCCTGAATAACCCACGCCAGCAGGGAATAGTCGCTGAATTCCCTAACGCAAACATGCTCATACTTGCTGGCCCAGGATCAGGAAAAACCAGGGTCATCGCTCACAGGTGTGCTTACTTGCTCAGAGTCCACAGAATCAAACCCCGCAGCATATTGGTTGTATGTTTCAATCGTAATGCCTCATTATTACTGAGGCGCAGAATCTGGGCTCTCGCAGAGAAAGATGCAGCAGGGGTTGTCATCCAAACCTACCATGGCCTTGCAATGAAAATAACCGGTACTTCCTTTAAGGACCTGTCTCAAAATCCGGATACAGACGGCCCCATCTTCGATCAGTTAATCATTGATGCAACTAAACTACTGAATGGTGAAGTTGAATTTACAGGCCTCCAGACAGATGATCTAGTTGATCACATTTTGGGAGGATATAGTCACATTCTAATAGATGAGTACCAAGACGTTAATGAAATACAATACAACTTCATCTCTGCAATTGCCGGTAGGACCAGAGAATCAGAAAATAAATTATCGATTGTTGCTGTCGGTGATGACGATCAAAACGTCTATGCTTTTGCAGGTGCCAATGTGAAATATATTAAGCAATTCAAAGAGGATTATAATGCCTACGAGTATTACCTTACTGAGAATTATAGATCCACAAAAAACATAATAGATACTGGAAACGAACTTATCGCTAATAATAGCAATAGGATGAAAACAGGAAACCCTATACAAATAAATAAAGATAGGAGTAAATCTTCTCCTGGGGGGGATGCAGAATTTTATGATTCGAGCTTCAAAGGAAAAGTTGCCATACTTGAGACAAATGATTGCTTTTCTCAGGCAAGAGCTGTCGTTAATGAACTAAATAAACTCAAACAAGCGGCTAAAGATTCAAGCTGGGCTGACTTCGTAATATTCGGTAGAAATAAATCTGATCTCGTACATATTAGAGCAGCACTAGAAGACCAAGGCATACCATTTGTTTGGAGCGCAGATAAGTCGTCAATGCCTAGAATGGATAGAATAACCGAATGTTACAAATTGATTGCATGGCTTAAATGCAAGGGGGATGTGCTCATTACCGCCCAGGAGATCCGTAATTACATACAAGAAGAGGTTGATACAAATACCGCGAATGAATGGTATCAACTACTCAATGAAGTTAATAATGAATGGTATGGTGAGACTGCAAATTATGAAAGAGATGCCATGCTCGCTGTTTATTTCTATTATGATGCATTACAGGACAAGGGGCTAGATAGTCAATTAGGAACAGGTGTATATATGTCAACTGCACACTCTGCAAAAGGAATGGAATTTAAACATGTTATCATAGCCGATGGAAATTGGCATTCCCGAAGCAACAACACCGCAGAAGAAGAAGAAAGGAGGGTTTTCTATGTCGCTATGACACGTGCAAAGGAGACCCTTGGCATACTTGAAATGGCAGAATCTAACAACATCCATACACCCCTTCTCACTGGGAAGTCCATCATGCGAGTCAAAGCTAACGATACAATAGATATTGCAGATGAGATACTAAAACGACAATATAATATTATAGGTATGGATGATGTGTTCATTACTTATGCCGGTCTCAGAGATCAGAAAACTAGACTCCACAAAGAACTCGACAAGCTCAAGGCTGGAGACTCACTTCAAATGAAAGAAGAAGGAGGGGTAATCCTCTTAGTCACAAGCAAGGGTTTTCCTCTAATATCTCTATCCAAATCAGGAGTTCAGAAATGGAAAAATAGACTCAATTCAATAATCAATATCAAAATAAAAGCTATAATAATTAGAAATAATGAAGATGCTATTGATTTTAAAATGGAACCACGAGTGGATCAATGGAAAATACCGATATGTGAGGTCTGTTGGTTAGATCGTTGAAAACAATATTCGGATTTAAAACTTCTTACTTATTTGATATTACGAAAAAAACACTTCGAGTTGTCTGCTAAGGATGGTAGTGTAATACGTTATGTGTAAAACTTCAAAGAGCTATATTATTAATTAGAGAAACGTAGAGTGGACTATCTGCTTGTACACAAACTCTAACTTTAAAGGAGGTATAAATAACGGGGGACTGGTCAGGAGCAGGTCAATAAGAGAGACTGAACGCCTTAGCCACTTGTGGTTCAAGGATTTTTGTTAACACTTTTTAAGTGGAGTTCACATTAGTATCGCTTCACCGACTATTAGCAGATAAGGAAGTGATTAGTCGTAATGATTTCAATGAAACTGTTAAGTTTGAGCAGGATAGAGCCGTGCAGTTTCAAAAAGTACAACAATCTGTAGCTTCATACAAGGAAAGACTGGAGATTTGTAAGGAGTGGAAGATACCGGCAGAGGCAACTGTTATTCCTAGTCAGATCCAGGATGATATAACGCTGAGCGCAGACGATAAGATTGCATTGACAATAGAATTCAATATAGCACCTGAGCTTGTTACAGAAACGTAATAGCTAAAAAAGAGAGGGAGAACAGCCCCTCTCTTCCTTGTTATGCAGCTGGCCTTAGCTTCCGCTTAGGCCTGTTGACCATCATGCTATTAAGGCTGGTCTGTACACTAGCCATACTTGATGCAATACCACTTCTAAATGCGTCATTACCACGAAGCATATCAGGATTTACACCTGTCATAATAGCCTTGCACCTCTTTACCTGTGCTGACAACTCTGTGTCATTAGTGATGTTCAAAAGCAAGTTAGATATTAACAGCTCATTAGCTATAGAAGGGGTTACAGGTACAACAGGACAAATCCTAACATTCAGGGAGCATCTGCACCTGTTCGGACTGTATCTTCATGTGGTATTGCTTCCCTTGATGATATACCTAGTTGAACTTTGCAAAGATATTTTGTATAAAGTTTATTGTCTTCTTCATAGTGGAACCAAATTAACAGGCTCCATTAGAAATGTCAATAAAATCAGTACTTATGAATATTTGCGAGGGACAGGCGTGGATTGAAACGATTGGATGTCTAGGATGGGCTTCCACTAGAAAGTCGCCCCCCGTGCAGGTGCGTGGATTGAAACTTTCCTCGCTTACCTGCGAGCTTGTCACAGAAACCCGATAGCTAAAAAAGAGAGGGACAGCACCCTCTCTTTCTCTACTACGCAGCAGGTCTAAGCTTACGCTTCGGCCTATTCACCATCATGCTGTTAAGGCTGGTCTGTACGCTTGCCATGCTTGCTGCTATACCACTTCTAAATGCGTCATTACCGCGAAGCATATCAGGATTCACACCACTCATAATAGCCTTACACCTCTTTACCTGCGCTGACAACTCTGTATCATCAGTGATATTCAAGGCGTCAAAGTCTGCTAGGAATTCCTGGATATTGCCTATCAGACTATCACGGAACACCTTCTTCTTTCCGCTCAGCCTTTCTGTGATCCTTTCAACCATCTCAGAGAATGAAAACCTTAGCGTATCCACTGCTGTCTCTCTGAACTCAAACATAGTCTGCTCAAATTTCCGTTTTTCCCTTTCGTACACCTCTGCTGATAATAGCTGTGATTGCCCTGGCGCTCCTAGAGTTATGTATTTCCATCTAAACCCGAATCGACCCGAGATGTCATTTGGGTAATCCACAGGATTAAACAGCCCGTTCAGTTTCTCCTGTGCACTCTCAATAAAGGCATTGTAATGGGATATAAATACACCTGTCTTTTCCGTGAACTCTGCACTGAGAACCTCTAGCCTCTCATCGATAATACCGATCATGTCCTTTGGTACAAATACAAGCCCGGTTACAGGAAACGGAAGCGACTTATTCGTCAAGTAGTTCCTGGCAGCACCCCTGATCTGTTCAATAGGCTTTATCTGTTGCGGGTCTATCAGGTATTTAACAGCATTGAAATACTCAGGTGAAGCATCAACAGTCACTTGGCTCTTTGGTATTTTCTTTCTCATACCCCATATTGAACATTCGAGATGTACCAGGCATCCTTGTTTCAGTATGGATTCGCTTTCTTCTGATATGTCAGACATTTACTTATCTCCTTTATAAAATCATAAAATATTCTTCTCCATCCATTCAACTTCGGCTGCCAATGCCTCTGACCGCTTATCAAATCCCCTTAGTACCGGCCCTGAAGACGGAGAAAGATCAGCAATCCATTTGTTATCTTTATCCGGTTCTACATGTGACGCTCTTCCAATTGTTGTCTTACCAATACTACTCAGGTCTATCTTCTCTGTATAAATATGGGTAATCGTTCCATCTGGATGTACTTTTACTTTCAACTCTTACTTCCTTTCTGAGTGTTATTAGCTAGGCTTTACGAGAGCAAAAGTGGCTTGTGCTACAATCAGAGACATAAGCGTTCCTGCTATAAGCCACGGCCAGCTATTAATTGATACCCCATAACCTTTTGTCATTGTTAGGATTGTTATTCCCATAGATGCAGAAATTCCAACAACGCAAATAACTAATCTTATAAGTTCCTGCATAGTGTTCTCTTTCATGATATCCTTTCTATATATTATTCGTTAAAAATTTACCTAGACAAACTTCAATTGCAACCGGCCTGGTAGTGACTTAAAATCATATCTTTGCCTGAATGAAACTATCTAACTGTTACCATTTGTATTCATCTGGTCAACGGTGCTTGTTTTATAATAATCATCAGTGAGCTTTTCATTAGATACAGAACCAAGCGCCTTCTCTAGTTGCTTCGTAGCCTCTTTGCATGCCACGCCACTGAAGCCTTGGGTCTCTATCTTCGTGTCTCCTTCTTTAGATACATGTACTTTGATCGTCTTCATATCTATCCTTTGTTAATAGACTTCGGCTGTTAAAGTTATTGATCCGTCTTCGTGTTCTTCTTCGTATCCGTAAAGTCCCTGGGTACTGAGCGTAGTTTTTGTCTCTTCAAGCGCATAGTATTGCTTTAACCGGTTAAGATCATTAATGTCGCCCCAGTTTCCGTTGTACGTATCACTTAAGATCTCACCGCTTTCCTTAATCACAATAGGATACTTCCAGTCAGTGGGGTTCACAACGCAGCCTGACACGGAGTTGCCATTATAAAATACACCTACACCCTTC
>Ga0257122_1001081_pt1 | contig 20414 bp, 14 predicted proteins | sample SI106_120metaG_FD_190146 | JGI IMG/M metagenome (GOLD analysis project Ga0257122, IMG submission 190146) | Marine microbial communities from Saanich Inlet, British Columbia, Canada - SI106_120 | ecosystem: Environmental > Aquatic > Marine > Inlet | place: Canada: British Columbia | collected... | reverse complement strand
CCGAGACCTTCCCACCCCGCGTATACGCGCAAACAAACTTGCCTGATTCTCGACTCCGAATAGCGTCATTGGCGATTTTTCGAGCCCACGCAGCCTTCGGCCGCCATTTCTTTCCGTCGCGCAAGAGGAAGCCGCCTTCGTGTGTCAGGATCCGCGGTGGGTTCGAAAACAGTCCCCCCGTACGCCACTTGGGAAAACCATCCGACGTTTTGTAGCCACGAACCGTGCGATCGCCCCCCGTCGCCCAAACCGTCTCGCCGTTTGGGGCGAAGGCGACGTTGTGCCCGGGCATACCCAAATTGACAGCGTGTCTCAACGCCAGGTCCGTCGAATTTCTAACCTCCAGCCGTCCCTTAGTAAGGGTCATAGCCACGGTCTTTCCATCCGGACTCACGGCTAGGCCGTTTGCCCAGATTCCCGGGAGATTGCGAATCGTATTACCCGTGTGCAGATCGCTCAGCGTGGTACCAGCGTATCGATTCGTCGCCAAGAACAACCCCGCGTTTGCGGCAACCGCTATGCCTGGGTTCGTGATCCTCTTGTCTCTATACTGCCAACGTTCAAAGGCCCACGTATTGTCCTTCTTTTGCCAAATCCCGGCCCCGCCCCGATTGAGTGCAACCGCCATTCGACGTCCCGAAGGGTAAAGAACAAAACGGCGAATTCGTGCATCGCCTACTTTGAATTCGCTCAGTAGTTTATGGGCGTGCGTCGACCAAATGCGCAACACGCCATCTACCCCACCGCTGTAAAGCCGATCTCCATCGGGCGAGAAGGCAACATTGAAGATCCGGCCTCTGTGGCCGTGATAGCTCCTAACCATGCCTCCCCGTTCCAGGTCCCAGAGCCTCATGACACCATCGGCGCCGCCGGATGCTAAAAGTCGACCTTCCCTTCCGAAGGCCACCCCGTGGGTCACACCGTCATGCCCTAGAAGCCGGTGACGCAGTCGCCCGCTATCCGCATCCCAGACGTAAACCGCACCATCACTGCTACCGGCGGCGATTCGATGACCGGTCGGGCTGACAGCAACGCCGGTGGTATATCCGTTGGAACCACCGAGGAGCGAGCCGGTTCCACCGGCTTTGACCAAGCTGCCGACGTTCCAAACGGCCACAGTCTCTTCACTATCTGTGGTGACCAGCCTATCGCCAGGGGCGTTGAAATTCACTCGCGGAATGGACGTGTTATGACCTTGGTAGGAAAACGCCAGCGTGGCGCTCTGGGGTCCAACAATCCACATTCTGAGCTGCCCTACCGAAGATGCGGTAAGCAGTTCGTTCTTTCCCGGCCGAAAAGCTAGCCGCATGCTGCCACCATTGTGGGCCGGGAAGCGGTAGAGCGGCGCCGGGTCGTTGGCATTCCATACCACCACAGCCCCTTTCGGCAACGCCGCGGCGATTCTTCCCCCCCTTTTTGACCAGGAGATATCGTCGACGCGTGCCTTGAAGCCGCCCAGGCTGCGGACTTTCTGCATTTTCGCAATATCCCAAATAGTCGCCTCACCGGGCCTACCGGAACTAACCAACTGTTGCCCATCTGGGCTGAATTCGATGTGTGGAGCCCTTCCTACGCCCGTAGGGAGCACACGCCCATCACCCTGGTACGGGGCTTGCCAAACTCTAATTTCGCCGCCAGAAAATGATGCAGCCAAGCTCTTGCCGTCGGAGCTGAATCGAAGCTGCTCAACGGCGCGACCTCGTTTCTTTAGCAAGCGAGACTTCTTGGCTTCCAGGTTCCAGATCAACACCCTTCCGCCGACGCCCCCGCTTGCGGCCAACCTCTTGCGGGGATGAGGGGCTACGGCGGTCACGGTGGCATCGTGGCCATTCATCCTCGTCGTCTTGGACGTCAGTCCATCAATATGAACAACTGACAGTCCCCGGTTTAGAACCAGGGAGCGTCCATCCGAAGCGAAGCCGATACCAAGCACAGAATGGACGTTTTTAATTTGCATTAGTAACGGTTGCGTGTCGAGTTGCTGCCAAAGAGCCCGCGCGTAAAGGTCATCTTCTATTTCCATCGCACGACGAATTTTCGCTCTACCCTCTACTAGGTTTCTTTGCTGGATCGCTGCCGCAGCCCCGCCACGTTGAGCCGACGCCTCGCTTCGCAGAGCGACGGCGCTCCGAGCAGCCGCAAGCTTCTTTTGTTGGGCTAGCGTCAGAGCCGCAATGACAGCACCAACCGCTACCAACGCCAGCAGAACGAACGAAGCGCCGATTTTCATCTGACGACGTCTGCGCTGCAAAATCGCAACTTCTTCCGAACGTGCCAGAAACCCCCGCACGACGTCCGTCAGGTCGGACAAGCAATCGCGTGCTTGCTGACTCGCCGCGGCGAGAGCTTGCCCCCGCCAAAGGTAAGCATCTGCTCGGTTTCGATCTTCCCAGATTTCGGCAGCCTTGTTGATTTCTGAGAGAAATTTCAGATTCCCGCTTGCGGCGTCGACCCAGGCCGACAGTTGATGCCAGTTCTTGATGAGTGATTCGTGAACCAGTTCGACGCTCGATTCATCCCCGCTGCTATCACCGGTTCCCGGGCGTCGCCCAAGTACCAAGAGTCGGCCCCCGATCAGTGCATCGAGTATTCCTTCCGCCGTTTCTGGCAACCCCTGCAATAGAAGACGGCGCGAAATGGTTCGGCGCGTCTTGTCTGGATTGGCAAGGCGCAAAAGCAATCGGCGCGCGATACTCACTTCCTGCTGAGGCAGAGCGCCAATGACGCCGTCGGCGTGAGTCGCTAGCGCGCCAGCTACGCCCCCCAGGCGTTCGTATTCGCCGCGCTCTAGAAGTCGGTCTTCTTTATTTCTTCGGTCCCATAGTTTTTGAACCGTGAACTGCAGGAGCGGCAAGGCCGCGCTTTCACCGCTTACCGCGGAAATCATCTCATTCGCCAAGTCGGAGTCGTCGAACGCGTACCCGCATAGCGCGAGTGGTTTGGTGATGGTTTCCAGAAGTACTTCTTTTTGCGGATCATGCAATATCGTGACGCGTCCCAAGGCTGCACGCACCTCGGCGCTGACAGCCAAACGCCCGAGAAAATCATCGCGCAGTGAAAACACAATTCGAACTGGGTCAGCGGGATCGTCTCCTGCCGCGCACAGAGACTCCATGAAGAGCAAACGGTCGCCATCGTTTGCAGCCATGGTACATAGCTCTTCGAGTTGGTCGACGTAGAGCAGCACTTTGCAGCGGCGAGAAGCCGCGATCTCTCGCAGGATGAGGTTCAAACGGCGAGGTTCCGCACGCATTCGGTTTGCCAACGACTGAGCATCGCAATCTGCCCCCCCAAAGGATGGTTGTCTTGCACGCGGCAGACCTTGACGCGAGCTGGACGAACTTCCTTTTGCTGCATCTCTTAGGAGCGTGGTGGCCAGTTGTAAGAACGCGTCGGCACCCGGTCGCATTTTTAAAACACACCAGGTTGCGCTATCCCTAAGCCGAGGGATAAGCCCCGCTTGTACAAACGACGATTTCCCTGCGCCCGAAGCTCCAACGATGGCCACAACGCCTTGGGTCCGCATTTCTTCTACGAGGGCCGTTGTTTCGCTTTCGCGACCGAAGAAAAAGCTCGCGTGTTGTTCTGTGAAGGCTCGCAGCCCGCGATAAGGGAGATTTTCCTCGTGCCCCAGCGACGGCTGCTGAACCAGCATTGCCTCAAGTCGGGATACCAACTCGTTAGCGAGAGGCCTCTTATCCGCATCCTTTTCGAGGCACCGAAAGAGGAGCTGCGACATTTCTGTCGACACGGGCGATTCACTGTCAAACGAGGGCACTTTGCTGGGGGCCAAAATGGCCGACTTCAGCGAAGCCATATCCGGAGCATGATAGGGACGTTTTCCGGAAAGAAGTTCGTAGATGATGACGCCCAACGCCCAGATATCAACTGCTGCGCCGACCTCAGCTGCGCGCCATTGCTCTGGCGCCATATACGCAGGCGTGCCGCATACCCGCTTGCTACCGAGGCCGCGCGCTGTCCCGTGGTCGTCTGCGCTGGCAGTGGCTGAATTGCCATCGTCTGCGAGCGCCCCTTCCGCCAGGTCAACTCTTGCCAAGCCGAAATCCACAACGCGTAACTGTCCATCTTTTGGGATCAGGATATTCGCAGGCTTTAAGTCGCCGTGAAGTACATCATTGCGATGCGCCTCACGCAACGCCTTGGCAATGGCCAATGCGATACGTATGGCTTGTCGAACACCCGGTCGCTCTTGTGCAATGCGCTCACGAAGTGTCTCTCCTTCGACATAGTCCAACACCAAATAGGGAAACTCATTCCACTGCCCGACCTCGTGCAGGGTCACAATATTGGGATGGCTAAACCGGGCGATCGTACGCGCCTCGTGAAGAAAACGAGCCACAGCGCTAGGCGTCGCGAGCGCATCCGGGCGTACAACCTTCAGTGCGACCCGGCGGCCCAATTTTGTATCGCGACAAAGATAGACAGCCCCCGTGGCCCCCTGTCCAAGAAAACGTCTGACGACAAAATGGTCAACGACGGACCCCTCAACCAGATCGATCGCCGGTTCTCCCGGAAACGTGCCCGGAGGTTCCGTAATGGTGGAATGAGACGCACGCATGACCCCGGCAACGAGCGCTACGCATAGGGCACAGCTATCAAGGTGCGCTTCAATTTCCCTATTTGACCTCGCTTCGAGGGTCCCCTCGAGGTATTCGAGAATTGCGTTTTCGTCAGGACACGTCATTGTCGGTCAAGTTGTTGATGCGGGCTTTCCCTGAAGTGCCTATTCCAAGAAACGTTCGATGCTCATATCGAGCTGACTTTGTATCAGGCGCATGATGCTCTCGACTTCGAGGGTTTCAACACCCAACTTGGCCGTTAGACCTCGCGTCGTTGCCTGCAAGAGAGCCTCCCGGATTGAAACGACCCAGCGATGCACCGACGATCGATGCACCTTGTATATTTCCCCTATAGCGTCGAGGTTTAGGCATTCGATATAGTGATAGCGGAGTATGTTCCGTTCCTTATCGGTCAGACTAGCCAGCGCGGACTGAAAGGCCAACTTGAATTCGTTTCGATACGTCACCTTAAGCAAGCGAAGTTCCTGGTTGTCTTCCTCGCTTAGTCCAACCGACAAGATCCCATCCGTAAGAGGAACGTGCTTTTTATCTTGTTTCAGAAGATCGAGCGCAGCACGAACCGCGACAACGCGCAGCCAGCTTTTCAGAGGACCGCGGCCCTGATACTGGAGAATTTTCGGCGCACCATCATCGCGAGCAGTGAACAGGCGCTCCCTCACTCGCTGTTTCACCTCGTCAACGCAGTCTGCGGTATCGGGGATTCGCCTCAACGCACCGTCGGCCGATTCCCAATATTCGGCCTCCAACAGTCGCAGAGCCTCCGAGTCTTCGACGGAGATTCCCCAGACCAAGAAAAGATCCTCGAACTGCAGGCGCTGCAAAGATGCAAGCACCTTCGCATCGAACTCCACCCGTTCCGCGACAAAGGACACGAACGAGTTCCGATCTATTGAGATTTGAGGAAACCGAGCTACGACCCTAACCAACGCCTCCGCCAAAACCGCTTCGAGGTCATCCGTGACGTCTCGACCAAAGGCTTCACCATTCCAGTCCTTGAAAAAGATCTCAGACAGCAATTCGCCACCCCGACGTGGTATTTAGCCCCCGTGCCATGGGTTGAGTGTACCCCTTGCGGTCCGGCGAGCCAAGAACTAGCGTCGGTGAGTCCCTCTAGTTTCGTTGAATGCTCGACTATCTCCTAACTAGTGACACTGAAAGAATGCAGTGTCGCTGAAGACGTACATGATCCCCAAATCCCCTAGGTTTACGTCGACAAAACTTTCGTCAAACTGCATAACGAATGGTGAAACGACGTCTACCTCGTTCTGCAACCAGAGCGGTTCCCCTAATACTCGGGCGCCAGCGCCGTATATCGTCGATCTCAGGTCTCGAATACGTTCATCTTCATGTTCACCCGAGTCGTTGTCAAAGACTGCATTGGGCACGTCAAGGCCCATAACCTCGAACCCTTCGCTCACTGCCTCCCTCGGTTGCTTGGCAGGCACTTTGTAGTTTTTCAGGTTTTCCTTGCTAATTGCGAGAACCGCCGTTGCACCGCTTGAGGGCCGGCCTGCATCTGCAGCCACGCGCGGGGAAGCGAAGATCGCGATGGCCGCCGCGTCCCTGAACTGTTTCTGCTCTGCCAACTCGGGCAAGTCACTGAGGGATAGCGTGAAGAGATGGTCCATGGCGTGGCGCTCGCCAGCGACCACCGCGTGGGGCCAGTGTTCTTCGGCTACACCGACGGCGGCCCCACCTATTCGGTTTATGGTCTTCTTGCTAACTTTGGAATCATTTCGCGACAGGAGGTATATTCGCGTCGTCGGTGCATCCTCTATTCCGTCAGCCAAGATGGAAGCGGAAATGCGACGCATACGTTCAGGCATTTCCTCCGCACCGACCGCTGAAGTCTTGCCCTTTTTCAGCAATATCTTTACCGCTGCCGGGGAAAGAGCATCTTCTACCAATGCCCGAAGTCGCCCGGTCTTTTCCTTTCCAATGGCCTGGGCCAAGAGGCCAGGATCGGAATCATGAATCAAACGAAAGCCAAATGTCGTCCATGAAACATAGGGTTCACGGAACACATCGATGCCATCTACCAACACAGTGAGAGCGTGGGCTGCTAATCTTGCACCGTAGCAAAGTTCAAGCAATGCAAACCCACGGCCAAAAAATGCATGATCCGCGCAAAGATCGCGCAGAATAATAGAGTGCACTCGGTCTTGCGGAAGTCGAGAGAGAATCCGCTTCAGGGGCCGAGCAACGAGGTCATTAAAGTCTTGTCCATCACTGCCACCGAAATTACGAAAGGTGACAAATCGGTCCCACACAGGCGAAGGTGCCCCCCCTCTCGAATCAAGATTTCGAATTATGGCGCACCCGAGCAGATCCCTATCATGCTCGGTAGTGGCCGCATCATAAGCCGCTGCCAATGGTTCCAATACGCTGGGGCCAGCAACACCAAATTTTTGGGTGTGATGCATCATATGCTCGGTTGAAGCGAGCGATTTCTCGATGGCCATGCCAATGAGCTCGGCGTCGCTCGCCAAAGCCAATCCGAAAATACCCGATGCCCAAAGATATTCGTCGTCAAGGCGCTGACGAACAAGTTCGTATTGAATTTCCGCTGGCAAGGTGGACAGGGCCTTGAGAAGGCGAGGCAAATGTTCCCCCTCGTCTCCCACCGACGTGAAGTTGATAATTGCAGACCAATCCTCCACAACCAGTTTTCCCCCTGCCGCCCGTTCCAGGGCAACCGCCATTATGGCTTCGGCCACCGCTTCTTGCTCATCGCCGACCGCAAGGGCCACCTCTACCAGCGTCTGCGCGTCATCGTCTCTTCGGTCGGCAATTGAATAGGCCACGTCCACGGTGCGACCATCCCGCGGGATCTTGAGTAACATCTTGCTAAGCTCGTCAACGGAAGCATAGGGGGCCGCCGCCATGAGCGCATTTCCTTCGATGCTGTAGAGTTTGGACACCCACGGCAGGATGAGCCGGCCCCATTCTTCCTGACTGCCGAATACCTCGATCAGTCGGTGAAGGTTCTCGCTATCACCGTCGGGTTGCTCCAAGCGAACCTCTTGCCAACGCCCCTCTAGAAAAAGAGGAAAATCGTTCACAATGGGGTGCCCCGCGGCCCATTTCTTCGCCAGGTAGGGCAACACATCAGAGAGGTCCACATCGGCTGAAATTTCGTCAAGCCTCCCCGCCCTCGCAACGATCGTGCGAAGGCCACCTTGAACGGCTTCCGAGAAATCCCCCCAACGACATTCGAAGGCAGCTGGATCGCGGCCGTATGCTACGCACACTAGGCGGTCCAGACCCTCAGTCCAATTCGGCAGAACGAAACCATCGTCCTCGATTTCGTCGTCGTCGTCGTCGTCGTCGTCGTCGTCGTCGTCGTCGTCGTCATCATCGTAGTCGTCATCATCGTAGTCGTCTTCTTCCTCCATCTCAGTTCTAATCTCTTTGACCGTGGAAAGAAAACCGATGACGTCCTCGGTTGATGCGGCCTCCAGGCCATCATACAATTCCTCCCATAGATGCACCTCAGACGACGCGTCCAGTACCTCCTGCCGAACAAGATGCCAGAGTATTCGATGTCGTTGGTCATAGGGCCAAGGGTCCGTAATCGGGTCCAACTTGCTCCATTCATCGGCGTCGGATATCCCTTTCGCCACCTTCTTCAACCTGTTAGCTGATATCTTTGTTTTTCCATGCACGTAGTCCATTTAACCCTCCATTCCAACAGCAAAGAATACGATTCGTTCCCAATGGTCTTCCTAGCGTGACCACGAGCAACTGAGGCGCACACTTGCCTGAACTGCGAATGCGTGCACCTTGAGCCGCATGCCTCAGACATTCGCCGAGAGTATTTGTCTCGTGACAATCATCATTTCCGAGGCAACAGCTCAACAAAAACGGAGAGAAATAGACTATTCACTCACCCCGGAAAAAAATGGAAAGATCCAGCGTTCGGCTTCGTAACATGCCACGGGAATTTCTTTGTTGCATGGTCGCGGTTCGTCAACCAGAATCCGAACGGAGGTGAGACCGTGCCGCTGCGCAACAAAGGGCGAGGTATGCCACGAAATATGCGGTGCCACCCCACCCATGGCGGAATGTATGCCACCGTTGCCGGCCATTGTTACCGCATGTGACCCAAACCAGCACGTCGCTGACAGTTGCGCGACGAGTACGTCCTTTCTCCAATGCGACTATTGTTACGCCAATGGCGGCGATTGCGATTGTTTTCTGGCCCCCAAAGATTGCAGCAGTTGTTTGATTGGGATGAAGAAAGTCGCGTGCAAATGTGTTGTCATGTTGGGTCCTGTGCAGGGCAGCAAAAAGGCCACGTGTGTGGATGCGAGCCTTCAAACCTGTAATCCCAGTACCAGCGCCGATATATGCGTAGGCACAACGGCCCAACGTTGTCTCGGCACAACACTGAACGTGGACTGCGCGGCACACGGGCAAATATGCCAGCTATCCAATAAGATCGCGGGCTGCACGGATCCAGCTGCTGCGAGTTGCGTCACCAGCACGACAAGCTGTGACAACAATAGCGTCGTGGCCTGTTGCCCCGCCAACGGCGTATACCAAGCTGGCGTCACCCGTATCTACTGCACCCCGGGCCAAACCGTAAAATGGGATTGTTCAAAGCTCGCCTTCCCTTACACCTGTGATCCCAATTCCAGCACAGGCGGTGCGGGTTGCGAATAACGCCGCTAGCGTGAGGTGCTTGTCTACGAGTGTTTCAATTCAGCGGGGAGCTGACCTAGCCAGCCACAGTCCAAGACGCCCCATAGGCCGATGAGAATCGCTTCGGCTGCGTCATGCCGTAGTGACGTGGGTCGCTGTGCGTCCGACCAGTTGATCACTTCCCTAGCCAACACACCCGCATTCGCCTTGGCCTGACCAGCGCGGCGTTGCTGCCGGGCAAAGAGCAACCGTTTCCGCCAGGTCTCAGCATCGATCATGGTTACCGTGATCCCACGCTTAGTAGCGTGCCGTTCCCAGACGTCGGCCAGGGACCGAGTGCCCTCGACAACCAAACGTCGTATGGCGTCCCCCTCGTCCTCGAGGATCCCTGGAATCGCCCTTTTCAACCGAGCGACCGACCCGAAATTGACCGAGCGATAACGCCGCAGACGACCGTCGTCACCGTAAAGGGCAAAGCCAGCGCGAATCCCAAGATCCACCGCAAGCAACGCTTCGCTCATGTTCTGCCCATTTGCACCCGTGCTGTTTATCATGTCCACGTCCTCCGCGAGGAACGCTATTTGACAGCCGGGCCTCCCTCTTGATACTCACCTCTAGACCCGATACGGGCGCCAACTCGGAGCGTTTCCATGCAATTGCGGACATTTTGCTATCTGGACATCCTCCAGCCTCAGTTCACGGGCTTCTTACAAACCGTGGCGCCGGGTTTTATGCCATTAGAGGAGCAGGCGGCCCTTTTTGTGGAGATCGCTCCCGGCATCGCCATCAACGCGATTACGGATGCCGCGCTGAAGCGAACTAAGGCGATTCCCGGCATGCTCATCGTAGAGCGCGCTTTCGGACTCCTGGAGCTACACCATTTCGACCAAGGTCAGATCCGAGAAGCCGGCCGCACTATTCTTGAGCATCTAGAGGTGAAGGAGTCGGACCGACTACAGCCGCGGATCGTATCCCGAGAAATCATCACCGGCTTGGAAGGCCACCAGTCTCAGCTGCTCAACCGGATGCGACACGGCAATATGATCGGCGAAAACGAGGCCCTCTATATTCTCGAGGTTCAGCCCGCCGGCTACGCAGCCCTCGCGGCCAATGAGGCGGAAAAAGCGTCACCTATCAATCTTCTTGAATTTCGGGCATTTGGTGCATTTGGCCGGGTCTGGCTTGGCGGTCCCGAAGAAAACATTATCGAGGCCGCGAAGGCCGCAGAACGTGCCCTCGCCGATATTGACGGCACCCCCATGGGCAAATAGCACGGCTTCCCCCAAGCCGTTCCGATCGTAAACATTGCCCGAAGTTCCAGGATCGGTTAGCCTTTTGGAAACAGTAGTCTAACTAGAAGTCGCTATTCGCCCTCGGTAGGGAGATCCTTAGTGCGCCGCCTTATTATTTTATCATTAGCTATCGTTACCATAGGTTCCAGCGAAACCACTTTCGCCGCCCCCAACAAAGCTGATACAGCCTTGGCGCGCCAGTATTTCGTGCTTGGGCGTACGTATTACGACCAGGGAAACTATGATAAGTCGTTGGAGTTTTTCAGCGAATCATACAAATTGAGCGGCCTTACGGGCCTCCTCTACAATATGGCCCGCTGCAATGAAGCGCTCGGCAATTTGCAGACTGCCATCGATCTGTACAAGAAATTCCTGAAGGATTCGAAGAAGTCCGACCCGAATGTGGGGGCCCGAATCCGCAATCTAGAAAGACGCCTCGGACGTTCCCAACCAGCGGGAACCAAGACGACGGGAACCAAGACGACGGGAACCAAGACAACAGGGACCAAGACAACAGGGACCAAGGCAACTGGGACCAAGACAGCTGGAACCAAGGCAACTGGGACCAAGGCAACTGGGACCAAGACAACTGGAACCAAGACAACTGGAACCAAGGCAACTGGAACCAAGGCAACTGGAACCAAGGCAACTGGAACCAAGGCAACTGGAACCAAGGCAACTGGGACCAAGACAACTGGGACCAAGACAGCCGGAACCCAGCCCCCGCCGAGAACCAAGAAAGACCAAGGTGGCGGCTGGATGAAATGGACCGGCTGGACGCTGATGGGTGTCGGCGTCGGTGCTGTGGCCGCCGGCGTCGTGCTGGGTGTGCTCGCCAGCAAGAAGGCCACCCTGCTTGAAACCGCCTATACAAACGGCCAATACGACTGGAACGAAGTTGCCTATATCGAAGAACAAGGCACGCAACTGAATACCGGTGGGATTATCGCCCTCGCCGTTGGCGGCACCCTCGCTGCCGCTGGCATTACCCTCGTCATTCTCGCCCCGAGCAAAAAGAGCAAACGTCGAGCCACAGTTCAACCGTTGCTAGGCCCCCGTGTGGTGGGCGTTAGCGGCGGTTTTTCATTTTAGGGGTATTCGTAATGAGCAAACGCCTGTTTTGGCTGCCTATCGCCATTTTCACCGGCTGTTTCAATCCCGACTATAGTGGGGACGGAGGCTTTCGGTGCCGGCAGGATGCGGCCTCCTGTCCGAACGGCTACGTCTGCAACGCGCAGCAACAGTGCGTGAGTACCAGTGGGGAGACCACGACTGACGCTGGAATGGCGGATCTACCGCCGGTCACCCCAGACATAAAAGGCCCTGGCACTGACCTTCCGCAACCTGATGGGCCGACTCAGCCCCAAGCGTGCGTCCTGCTCGCCAAACCGGAACTCGTCGACACGGACGTAGACCCCCAGGCCACCTTCGGGTTTGACGCGGACGAGTCGAGCAACAACGACGAATTGGTCCTGGCATATATCGGCAAATCCAATCGCGTCAACCTCGCGGCGCGCACCGGCCCCGGCAGCACGTGGGCCGTCTATCCCATAACGAATCCGGGTGGCGGCACAGATGGTAGTCAAATGGGTGCTGGCGCCGTTGGCGTCAGCCAGTTCAATGGAAACTGGGTCGTCGTGTACTATACGCAATCGAACGAAATCTACGCGGCCAATAGTACGGGCCGAAATTTACTCGCGAATAATACGGCCCCCACGACCGGCCTCGACATGGCGTTGCGGGCGAATCAAGACAACGTTGCGCTCGCGGTATGGCCCGCGGGCTCCAATATCCAGATCGTCGGTATCGATCGATTCACCCGTTCTCCCGACGAGGTTTTGGATATTGCCGTTGGAACGGGGACCGCTAGCGCCCATATCGCCGTGGATACAGACCGCGCCGCTAAGGAAACCCATATCGGCTATCTCGATACGAACAACAAACTCTTCTACACCAGGTGGACTGTCGGAGAGGATAAGTGGCTCTACAGCGATCAGAGTATCGCAAGCGCGGTCGACATCACTGCAGGCAGAACAGGCATTGATGTACTCGCTCAACAGGAACGGTACTTTGTGTATCCCGGCGCGGATACGGGCGGTGGTCCGGCCGTCAAGATCAGCACGAGCGGAACCAGCGACGAAGAGAGTATCATAGCGGGCGGAAGCGCCATCAATCCCGGCGGCCCCCCCCGGATCGCTGGCATTGGCACGATACAAGGTGTCACGGTGATCAACCACGAAGATGGAAACGTGTGGCTCACCGCCCGAAAGACCCCGGCGACCAGTTGGGCAGAGCCCGTCAAGATCTCCAAAGCCAGCCTCAACGTCGACGTTATTCATCAGGTGAATATCGTCGCCACGAAAGGTGGTCAATCAGGCGAGGCGATATTCCACCTCGCGATCATCGGAGAGGTCAACAATAGCAAGACGACCTCGCTCTACAATCAGCCGGTGAACTGCTCTTTCAACAATTGAGTCTATTGCGTCTAGGGAAGCCCTAGACAGAATGGGTCCAAACAGAACGGCAAGCAGGCCCAAAGGATGGTCACCTTGCAGCAGCAGGGTGAGTCCGGTGTTTGGCTTTTGCATTCAACGTTATCCTGACAACCGAGATGCGGTAGATCCGCGGCGATGAACGCATCCATCGGCAGCGGTGCGCTATCCACGGCCCCCCCTTGATCGATCGGAATCCCTTGGTCTAGGGGCTGCCATCCGGAGTCCACGCTACTATCCGCCGGCGTCGTAAAGTCCGCATTGAAGTCTGGAATGATCGTCAAATCTCCAGGCGGTAGCGAGGCATCGGCGCGGATATATCCATCGCGCACGCATACCCAATCCGGTTTGGCTCCCTCGCAGTGATAGCCGTCCGGGCAGTTTGGCTGCCCATCGTTGCATTTGAAGGGCATATCCCCCAAGTCAGGCCCAACGCAACCTGAAGAGACAACACTAAGGACAAGGATCTTACTGAGATGATTCACGGCAGTGAGCGTGCACCGTTGCTTGACGAAATGCAAGACTGCGAAGAAACAATGCGTCACGCATTTAGAACTGGAGGCTACCTTGGGCGCCATAGAGCCCCGCTCCAACCACGGGAGTAAACTTCCAGGCGCTGCGTTTTCCTTCATCGCGGCGCTTGGGCTTATCCAGCACGAAGAAGGTGACGGCGCCGGCGGTAAGAACGCCCGCCGCTACAAACGAGATAATCGAAATGGTCTGAAAATTCTTGTGGGAACTGAGAAGCTCGTGGTGCGACTTCTGATACGGAACCTGGGGATTATCCTTCGTGGGGTTGTTTCCGCAATCAGGACCATCGGTACACGTCACGAGATCTTCCAGTTCGGCTCCCTTCGACGCGGAAAGCACGGCGAATGCGATGCCAGCACCAAGCGCCCCCACGCCAATGCCCAAGGATGTCCATTTAAGGATCCCCATTGTGGATGTGGAACCCTCGTCGTCCTTCACGGGTGCGGGCCGGTCGTCAAAACGCGGCGTAGGCCGGCCGTTCTTACCACCAATGTTGTCGGGCACTTCGTTGTCTTCGCCCGTCGGCAGATCTCTCGTCGCAGTCGGTGGACGCTCAGCAGCAGTCGGTGGTGGTGGCGCCACGGCGGGCGGCGCGGAATCTTGGTCTTCCGTATCTGCCCCAAGCACCATCTCGAGTTCCCTAACTTTGCCTTCGACCGCAGCGCGATCAGGGGCTTGCGGGGCATCCTTCAGGTACTTCTTGAACGCAGCGATGGCTTCACCCGCCCGGTTCAGCTTGTAGTACGTCTGGCCTAGATAGCGAAGCAAAGCCGGATGCGGCTTCAATGCATAGGCACGCTTCAACTCAACGACAGCTTTGGAATAATCGCCAGCCTTGAACAAGGCTCTCGCTTTTTGAAAGACCGCGCGAGCTTGCTGTTGGCTATTGTCGGCCATGGCGGGACCTTCGGCGGCCACCGTTAGCGTAAATAGTCCAAGAAAAATACAACCGGATAACTTCATCATCTACTCGCTCTCTTCGCTCAATCGTACGGATCTTGCCATTGGGAGGCATGGGCTTTCTCGGCCCGTTTCGGAGGTTCAGCCTTCGGCGGCGATTTTTCTGCCGGTATCGTCTTTTGAACCTTCGCGTGTTTCTGGGGTTTTCCAGACGCTGTCTTCTGCTTCTTGGCGCCCGATTCATGCTTCGCAACAGCCGGTTTCGCGGCTACGAAGTCAGCCTTTGTCGCGACCACCGGAGGAGCCGATTTGGGCTGAATCTCTGATTTGGAGCGGTGCGAGGCCACTTTCGCAGCTTTCGCAGCTTTCGCGCGAGATGCTTCCGCCGCCCGTTTGCGTTCCCACCAGCGCGTTTGTCCGACTCGACGACGACGGCGTGCCTTTTTGCGCTGCGATAGTTTTTTCTTGTTGCTGTGCTTTAGGGTGGCCGCTGAATCACCATCGACCGCGGCAACCATTTTACCGGCCGGAACTGGAGTTTCCGCAGCGGGCAATGGCGTAGCCACTGGCGCGAGATTTTGCCGCTCGGCGACTGCGGTGCTATTCCGTACAGCGCCTTCGGTCGTATTCGCCGCACCGGCGACGGGCGACCTTCGATGGGCTTCAGTCCCGTTCCCAAACATTGTCGCGATGCGCGTGGGACCGACCAAGATAGCCAGCGTGACGACCAAACCGAGGAACATGGATCCCGCGCCGCCCAGAGCCCAAACCCAGGGACTTCTGCGTATGCCGCCTGGCTCGACGGCTATTTTCCACAAATGATCATCGGTCCCGGCCAATGCCGCATCAAATACATCCGGGCTTCCGTTGCCGGACGCGGGCTGCGCCCCGACCGACTGCGGCTGACTGGACTTCAATTGAGAGGAGGACCTTGGTCTAGACTGCTCCATGGGAACCTCGGTAATTCGCCTGGACGTTAGCCTGATTACTTCGAATTTTGCAAGGGATTAACCTGTTGTCGGCGGGGACGGACCGAGGGCGACATCCGCGCATAGACCATAATGGTCCGAGCACAACAGCCCTTCATCATTCGGCTTTTCCAGAATTACGCGACAGTTTTCTATGTTGCCAGCGCCGCTGCGCCGCATGGCCGTGACGAAGATGTAATCGAGTCGGCGATCCAAACCGAGCCAGGCCAACGGCTTCGTGTAGGGATTGGCCGAAGCCCACGTGATTCCCGCCTCCCCCGGATGCTGCGAACCAAACGCGTCTTGGTAGTACGTTCGATGGCCGGCCAATGTTGTTTGGCCCATCAAGAAACGAATTTCATCCGATTCGGGCACTGCGTTGAAGTCGCCAGCCAATACAGCGACGTCTTCATTCCGGCAGTTTCCGATAAACTGGTCGACAGCGCATACCTGCGCCTCTCGCAGCAGGCCATCAGCGGGGCGGTAGGCAAGATGCGTAGTAAAAAACCAGGCGCGTGTGGCGCCGAAGTCCAAAGCCACACCCAGCACTTTTCGCTTGGATCGCCCCTCTGAGGTGGGAAGATCCGAATACCGCGTTTCGACCGGTTCACCCCGAGAGAGAACGGCCAGACCTTCTTCGCCACCTCCCCAGCTCTCGACAGTTTCAAACCGGCAGTGCATTCCCAGTTTTTCGGCGAGAATTTCGGCTTGGTTGGGCACCTTAGCTGGAACTTGCCTTACCTCTTGCAGACACAGGACATCTGGCCGCATCGGTTTGAGACGTGCCGCAATGAGATTCAGCCGCTTAGGCCAGTGTCCCTGCTCTTGCCAAATATTGAGTGTTACGATTCTGGCTGTGTCTGAACCCACGAGTATCTTCCGACCGCGCCTACTTGCCGCTATAGCTGCAAGCGGACGTGCACGTCTCCGCGATACGGATTTCAGCTAGCGGCAGTTTGTCGACCAGACGATCCCAGATCCACACTGCGAGGACCTCGCTGGTCGCATTCTCCAGACCTTCGATTTCATTTAGATAGTTGTGGTCAAGCTGGGCGTGAATAGGGGCAAAGGCCTCTGTGATTTCCGCATAGTCGATGAGCCATCCCATCTCGGGGTCGACCTCCCCCTGGACGACCACCTCGACAGAAAACGAATGCCCATGTAGCCGATAGCATTTATGGTTCGTGGGCACACGAGGCAATCTGTGGGCAGCCTCAATACGAAATTTCTTGGTAAGACTCACATTCATAGCTCGCGCATTGTAGTCAGAGTTCGAGCCAGCGCAAGCCCAACTATACGCAACCTGGCTGAGGGCTCGGCCAGCAGAATTATTTGGCGTAACCGGGTTAGCCGTGGACGCGTATCCACACCGTGCGTACTATCGCGGTTTCGCCCAAGGGCGGTACACGGCGCGGAGCATAGCATTGGAAAAGAAAAGGAATATATAGATGAGTTCGAATATCCCCGGTGGTCATATTGTGGCGAGGGCTCTCAAGGCCGAAGGCGTGAGCCACGTCTTTACCCTTTGTGGAGGGCATGTGCAGTCGATTTATGATGGCTGCATCGATCAGGAAATCCGAGTTGTCGACGTACGACATGAACAATCCGCTGCGCACGCCGCAGACGGTTGGGCCCGAGTCAGTGGTGAACCCGGGGTGGCTATCGTCACGGCAGGTCCCGGCGTCACGGATGCGGTAACGGCCGTGGCCAACGCACATCGCGCACAGGTACCCATGGTCCTGATTGGCGGTCAAGGGTCGAGAGGTGTCGGCCCCTTCGGTGGGCAGGACCGGGGCTCGCTACAGGAAATGAACCACGTTGAACTGATGCGCCCGATCTGCAAATGGTCCGTCAGCGTTCCCGAAACACGCCGCCTCGCCGACTATGTGCAGAGCGCCTTTCGCGTGGCGACAAGCGGCGTTCCGGGCCCCGTATTTCTCGAAATGCCCATCGATGTCCTGATGGGGGGCTGTCCGGAAGCCAACGTGATTCAGTATTCGGGCTATCGCACGCAGGCCAGTACCCTCGCCGACCCTGACTACCTGGCCAAGGCTGCAGACTTAGTGCGCACTGCTGACAAACCGATGCTTATCGTTGGTAGTCAGTGGCGCTGGTCCAATCATCGGCAGGGCTTGGAAGCGTTCCTTAAATCGGCTCCCATGCCGGCATTTCTCAACGGTATGGCCCGTGGCGCCCTCCCCTCAGAGCATCCGTGCCTTTTCAAGCGCGCACGCTCTAAAACCCTCCAACAAACGGATTGCGTCGTGCTTTTTGGTACGCCATTGGATTTTCGCCTGGGGTACGGCGACAAAATCCCCCCGGGCGCGAAACTCATCCAGGTGGATCTAGATGGGCAGGAAATCGGCCGCAATCGCTGCGTCGACGTCGGGCTCGTGGGAGACATCGGTCAAGTCCTGGGGCAATTGGCCAAGTCGTTGGAAGGCTACCAAGGCCGCGATGAATGGATCGAGGCTACGCGAGAGATCGACAGGAAAATGGTCGCTACGACGCGATTGGAATGCACGAGCGATGCCGAGCCAATCAACCCATTGCGCCTTTGCGCAGAGGTCAATCATTTCGTGGATGAAAACACCATCGTGGTTGGAGATGGCGGGGATTTCGTCGCCACAGCGGCTTATACGCTAGACGTCCAAGGGCCAGGTAGCTGGATGGATCCGGGCCCCCTCGGCACGCTCGGCGTTGGCCCCGGCTACGCCATGGCAGCGAAGCTCGCCCGTCCGGAAGCACGCGTCATTTTGATCTTTGGCGATGGTTCGTTCGGATTCAACGCCATGGAATTCGAAGCGATGGCCAGACAGGGCATCAATGTGGTCGCCATTGTCGGCAACGATGCCTGTTGGACCCAGATTCACCGGGGCCAAGTGATGATGTACGGCAACGAGCGCGCCATCGCCACGACCCTGGACTACACACGCTACGACAAAGTCGTGGAGGGCCTAGGCGGGCATGGCGAGTATGTTGAGAAGCTCGCAGACCTGAAGCCCGCCCTTGAACGCGCCTTCGCAGCCGACGTCCCGGCGCTGGTGAACGTGAAGATCGGCCAAAGCGATTTTCGCAAATACGCACTTTCCGTTTAAGATCCGCAGGGCCCCTTGACACCTGGCGGCCAGAACGAATACTATTTCCCGGCGTTTAGAAACAATAGCTGTATTACTGCCCGCGGCATCACACCACATCAAGTGGAGTCGTCGAAGCGCCGCGGTGCTCTTATTTGAAAGGGGATGTTCCATGGCAGGGTCCGATAAAAGAAAGCAAAGTCTGTACTTCCCCGAGGACATGCTCAAAGAGATTCAGGAAGAAGCTACTCGGCAAGATAGGTCGCTTTCCTGGATAGTCCAAAAAGCTTGGAAGATCGCTCGCAGGGAAATCATGAAGTACCCTTCGGTGAACGAATATCCCGGCGCCGAAGACATCAAAGAATCCGGACAATAGGGCGGTCAATCCGCCAGGTTTGAGCGATAGGGACCGACCGCGATGAATACCGGTCGGAAGAAGCTCGATCGGGGGCGTATTGCCCGCTGATTGCTGAAAGCGCCGCGCATGATCGACGAGCAATGGCTAGCCTCTCAGCTTAGAGCTCGAGGCCTCGTCTCGGAAGATGCGATCAAGCAAGCGCAGGCTGCTGATGGTGGCGACCTGTGCGTTAACCTGGTCACATCTGGCGCCATACGAGAAGACGATCTTCTCCGACTACTAAGCCTTCATTTTCGTACACGCTACATCTCCGTAGAAAAGATGTCCAAGGCGCGGATCCCGCAAAACGTGCTGGAAATGCTCCCCGTGACGCTTTGCGAGCACCATCTTGTTGTGCCCGTTCGGCTCGAGGACAAAGGAAAGAGTCTGAGCATCGTCACGATAGATCCTTCGGATACCGCCACCGCGGCCGCCATACGCGACGCAACATCCGTTGAACAGGTGAAAAGCTATCTCGCCCTCCGCCCCGCCATCGAAGCCGCCATTGGCAAATGGTATAAGGGAGATATCCACGCATTTGCGCGTGCGGAAGAGGGAATCCACCGCAGCTACAGTAGGCTGTTGGATATTTATGATCAGCGAACCATCGATCTGGGCGGCGACAGGCAAGCGGCCACCAAGGAAGCGATCGACGAACTGTCCTTGGATGGCTCTCCTATTCGGCAACAGCGATCAGCCCGACCATCGCGAAACGCGGATGCAGCGGACGATAGCAAGACACCCGCGCCTCAGCAGCAAGATAGCGATACGCCGCCGCCAAAGGCACAACCCGCGATGGCGGGCACGGGTGGCGACGACTCAATGCCCTTCCCCGCAAATGCGCCGCGTCCGGGAGGCCAATCGCCGCTCACCGACGAGGATGTGCCGCTCGAAACGGTGCAACAACTCCTGTCGCTTGCGGATCTCCTCGTCATGCGGCTTGAGGCCAACCATCCTTGGCGCGGTGGACATTCGGCAAAGGTAGCCGAACTGATGGCTACGCTAGCCCGGCGACTTGAGCTGCCCCAGATGGACCGTGACAGACTCCAACTCGCGGCCTATTTGCACGACCTCGGAATGCCAGGCGACGAACACCTAACGGCCCTTAACCTGGGCTCAGAAGACGCTGGAGCTATTGCATCTCAAGAGATTAGTAATATAGAGGAACTGTCATCGCGGCTATCCCTTTCGGAAGGGGTTTCTAACATCCTCGGCACCCAGTACGAACGTCCCGATGGCTCGGGTATGCCCGGCAGTAGCTCCGGAGAAGGCGTTCCCTTGGGCGCTCGGCTACTCGCAGTTGTCGATAGCTACGTCGATCTCGTCACCCGCCCCAACGACGCGGGGCCGCCCCTCGATCAAGGTCAGGCCCTCGCCCAACTGAAAAAGGCGGCCGACGAAAAGATACTCGACGACAACGCGGTCGACGTATTCCTACAGGTAACGAGCGGCGACGCATTGCGCGAACAACTCATGGGACAGCGAAAGCGGGTTCTCATCGTCGACGCCGAT
>Ga0257122_1001076_pt1 | contig 20470 bp, 17 predicted proteins | sample SI106_120metaG_FD_190146 | JGI IMG/M metagenome (GOLD analysis project Ga0257122, IMG submission 190146) | Marine microbial communities from Saanich Inlet, British Columbia, Canada - SI106_120 | ecosystem: Environmental > Aquatic > Marine > Inlet | place: Canada: British Columbia | collected... | reverse complement strand
TTAAGCAACTTCTGCTTCCAACCGATTCTGCAACGGCTGAAAAATACGGTTTTGATCTAGACGGCGACGGCGAGATCGACAACCAGCTTGGCGCCATCTTGGGCACCTTGGCCACCATGGCATCTGACCTGCCCATGCAAGCATCTTTGGATGAGGCTGTTATGGCCGGCGACGCCTTGATTCTGTTCCGTGGCGAAACGAATGGTAGCTGGACGGATTCTAATCCTGCTCAGCTGCAAACCTGGATCGGCACCAAGGAAGCATGCTGTGCAGATCCTAAAGATGCGGCAGCCTGCAAAACCGAATCGGAAGCAAAATGCTTCAGCGGTAGCTACGAATTCACCAAAGACGCGAAGTCTAGCGACGATGCGATCTTCCCCGGCGCCATCGCCAGTAGCGACGGCCTATTCGGTCCCGCGGACTTCCAGCTAACCCTGCCCTTCGTGGCCGGTGCGGCAACTCCGCTCACCGTCAATCTGAAGTATTCTTTCGCACGCGGAACGTTTGGCTCGGGAATCAGCAGCGGTGCCATGGGCGGCGTAATCACCCAGGACGAACTGAATACCAACGTTCTGCCGGCGATTGGCGAAATGCTAAACGAAACCTTGAAGACGACGGAAGAGCAGACCACCAAGGATCTCATCCTCCAACTCTTCGACACCGATGGAGACAAGACCATCTCCACCGCCGAGATTCAGAACAACGCCACGCTAAAGATGCTTCTAGCTGGCGATGTTGATGTTGACGGCGACGGCAAAAAAGAGCTTTCCTTGGGCGTTGGCTTCACCGCTGTGGATGCCAAGATTAAGGACTAGCTCTCGCTACTACTCGTAATAGAGCTCTAGCAAAGAGGGTGGTCCGATGGGCCACCCTCTTTTTCTTTTCAAATAGCCAACATTGATTTCGACACGGTTTTTTTGAGCATGGAACTTTCTCCCTATCCTTTTCACGCTCTCGTACGTCGCGCGCTGCGAGAACTCGAATCCTCCGATTCACTTTTTGGCCTTTCCCGAAAGAAGTTCTTTCTAGGCCATGACAAACGAGATTTGTCGGTAGATTTCCACGGTCGCCGTGCTTCCTCGGCGCTCGGCCCAGCCGCGGGGCCTCACTCACAGCTCGCGCAGAATATCGTCCTTTCCTTTTTGGGAGGGGCGCGGATCATTGAATTGAAGACCGTACAAATCCTCGATGAGCTGGAAATCCCGCGCCCGTGCATCGACATGGAAACCATCGGTTATAATGTCGAGTGGTCGCAGGAGTTGAAGCTAGCGGCTTCGCTCGAGGAATATGCCAAAGCCTCAATGCTCATCGAAATTCTGCAGCAGAGTGGGCATCTTCCCCTGCAGCCCGGTTTTGATCGCGTGATCTACGATATGAGCGTGGGATACGATCTGAAGGGGATCAAGAGCCCTGCGGTTATGGCCTTCATCGAGGGCATGAAGGATTCAACGGCTGTCGTCGAACGCTTGAAAGGGCAGATCCCCGCCGAGTACGCGCAATACCGCGACCTCGACTTCAACACCCAGTTGGCCGATACACTGACACTCAGCACTTTTCACGGTTGTCCCCCCGACGAAATCGAACAGATCATCGCCTATCTCATCCGAGACGTGGGATTGAACTGCGTGGCCAAACTCAACCCCACGCTATTGGGCGAAGATGAAGTCAATCGCCTACTTCATCAAGTCATGGGATACGACGAGGTCCAGGTGCCCTCGTCGGCGTTTGAAAAGGATGCCACGTGGAAGCAGGCGGTCGGCATCGTCGAGCGGTTGCGTGACCTGGCCCAAAAATCCGGTCGTAGCTTTGGTGTCAAGTTCACCAACACGCTTATCGTCAAGAATCACCGCGAGTTCTTCCCTAGTGAAGAAAAGGAAATGTACCTTTCCGGTCCGCCATTGCATGTTTTGGCGATGAATTTGGTGCGGAAGTTTCGGCAGGTCTTTGGTTCGACCATACCGATTTCATTTTCCGCTGGGATAAACAAGGGGAATTTCGCAGATGCCGTTGCCTTGGGGCTTCGGCCCATTACGGTTTGCAGTGACCTTCTCAAGCCCGGTGGTTATGGGCGACTCCAAGGCTATTCCACCGCGCTGTTGAAGCGGATGGAAGAGTTAGACACTTCGTCGATCGACGCCTATGTGATTAGCGCTCACGGCCAGGCCAAAGAAGCGCTCGCAACGCTAGAGATTTCGCCAGAGCAAAAGCGTGAAGCCGAATCGGCTATGGATGCAGGAGGGACGCTAGATGTCCTAGATGTCGGTCTCCTTCGTCGCTGGGCCGAGGCTGCATCTTTGCTAAATACCGAAATGTATGTCGAGCAGGCAACAGCCGATACGCGCTATCATAGGGGCCAGAATGCGAAGGTGCCCAAAAAAGTGGGTTCGCATCTCGAACTCTTCGACTGCCTAACCTGCGACAAATGCATTCCGGTATGCCCGAATGACGCGAATTTTGCGTTGCCCATGGCAGCCGAGCAGATTCCAATCATCAAGGCAAAGCATCATGAGGGAGCCTGGCAGCTTACTCAGAAGGGGGCGATGGACCTCGACAAGAAACACCAAATCGCCAACTTCGCGGATTTCTGCAACGAATGCGGAAATTGCGATATCTTTTGTCCAGAAGATGGCGGTCCCTATCTGATCAAACCTCGCTTTTTCGGTAGCGAGGCTCAGTGGCGGCTCTACCCTCAGCGCGATGGTTTCTTCGTCAGTTCTGCGGATGGGGGCTTTGGGGTGTTCGGCCGAATTGGGGGCGTTGACTACCGTCTTGAAGTCGTGGACGAAGGCGCCCGCTATTGGGGCGACGATTTTGAGCTGAGCTTCAATATTAAGGATCTCGACGCACCAGTCACCGGCCATGGAATCGGTGAAGTGGATCTAACCTATGCACTGATCATGGAGCGTCTGGCGCGCTCGGTGTTGCATGGTGGCGCGATAAATTACGTTAACTGCCTATCGTGATGGAAATTTACTCCTAGGACAGGCGGTGCATACAACATAGCCCACGCGGCTAATGGCCTACGTACAGAGCGACGAATAGCGCTCTTCTGGAGAGATGAGTCATGCCAAGAGAAAAATATGAAGCGCTGCTTTCGGCGTTGGGGGAGTTCAACAACGACCGATACAACAGCGATTTCTTGCTGAGCTGGCGCTACGGTCAGGATACGATTCGAAGCGTGTTGCTCGCCACTGAGGCTTTGCGCACGCTTTGGGCCGAAGGGCTTTCCACGCGTGTCTTCGATACCGGGATGGCGATTTCGATTTTTCGTGACCAGTCGACACGCACGCGGTACTCCTTTCGAGCGGCATGCAATCTACTCGGCTTGGCCACCGAGGAATTGAACGAAGAAACCTCCCAGATAAAACATGGTGAAACCGTTCGTGAAACCGCGGCGATGCTCTCGTTTTGCACGGACGTCATCGGCATCCGCGATGATATGTTTATCGGCAGAGGGAACAAATATATGAATGAGGTCTCCAGTTCGGTTCAGGAGAGCTTTGACGAGCAGATTCTTCGTCGCCGTCCCGCGTTGATCAATCTGCAATGCGATCTCGATCATCCGACGCAGAGCATTTCCGACTTGTCTCACCTAAGTGATTATTTTGGTGGGGTCGACGCTTTGCGTGGCAAGAAATTAGCCATGACCTGGGCTTATTCTCCAAGCTATGGAAAGCCGCTATCCGTCCCTCAGGGAATCACGGCTTTGATGCCTCGGTTCGGCATGGATGTCGTATTGGCGCATCCTCCGGGATACGAATTGATGGACGAGCCCTTGCAAGCCGCTCAGCGCTTCGCCAAGGAGTCGGGCGGTTCTTTCAAAATTGCCGACTCAATGGAAGAGGCCTTCGAAGGGGCCGATGTGGTCTATCCGAAGAGTTGGGCGCCAATTAGCATCATGAACCGCCGCACAGAACTTCTCGACGCTGGCGACCATGCAGCTCTCGCTTCGTTGGAGGGTGAGGCGCTCGCGGAAAATGCGAAGCATCGCTCATGGCATTGTGATGAAGAGCTGATGGCCAAGACAAAGGGCGGCAAGGCGCTCTACATGCATTGTTTGCCTGCCGACGTCAGCGGCGTGAGCTGCGAACACGGCGAGGTAAGCGAAGCCGTATTTGATCGCTACCGTCTGAATACCTATAAAGAGGCGAGCTATAAGCCCTTCGTTATTGCCGCGATGATCTTGCTGACACGTTTTGAAGAACCAGCGGAAGTGCTGCGGGCGTGCATGGAGCGCAAAACCCATAGGAGTCTATAGTGAAAAAGTTGGCTGCAATGGCCATTTTGGCTTTTGGATTATTCGCCGGATGTGGTGGCGCAAGCTGCAAGACCGCTTGCAGCAAGATCTACGGCGAATGTAAAATGACCGTTAGTACGCTTACAGAGGAACAATGCGTAGCGAACTGTGAGCTGGAAGAAAAAAACGATCCCGCCGGAACCGAAGCGGGTTTGAAATGTGTTGACAAAGCGGCCTGCGACGTAAACGCTCTCACCGCCTGTTTCCTCTAAGCCGGCCCGTCTTTCTGACTAGCAAACCACTACCGAAGTGTGTAGAGGGCCTGCAAAATACCCTCCACTCGCGCGTGAACACTGTAATGGGAGACAATCTCCTTTGCACCAACACCCATGAGTGCGCGCTGGTGGGGGTCTTCGAAGAGGCGGCCGATTCTCTTCGAGAGCGCCTTGAAATCTCCAACGGGAAAGCGATAGCCGGTTTTTCCGGGGAGGACAAGGTCTTGGGCCGCGCCTACCCCATCGCTGGCAATGACGGGCAATGAGAAATTCATCGCTTCATTGACCACGAGTCCCCAGGTTTCGTGTGCGGAAGGCATCACGACACAATCGGCGGCTGCATACATCTCACCAATTTCGGTCAGGTTCTTAAAACCAACAAACCTTACCTTTTTCGTAGCAGCATGACGTGCAAATTCTTGGCATTCAGAAAGTAGGGCGCCGTCGCCGATGAAAAGCAGACCATAGTCGTCGTTCTTGTTGAGCAGCGTGTAGGCTTGGAGTAGGTCCAGAGGCCGTTTCCCAGGAGCGAATCGCCCGACGAAACACAGCACCTTGCTCTCTTTGTTGAATCCGAGCGCCTGACGTAATCTGTCACGATGTTGGTGAAGGTCTTTCGCGAGTTCCTGGTACCGTTCGTTGTCGATGCAGACGGGAGCCCAGAACATCGATGATCTCTTGATGCCAAAACGTTGGTAGTAGTCGTACTGGTCGCGGCTGCCGATCAAGAATGCGGACATTCGTCGATAGAATTGTTGTCGGTGAAGTTGAGCGAGAGCCCCCTGCACCGCGCCATTCTTTTTCGGAGGGGTGTCGGCCATATAAAGAACGGGAATGGATAGCTTTCTGGCCGCCCGCAATGCTTGCCAATAGAACGCAAATTCCTTACCGATCAATACCAGCGCCGTGAAGGCCCCCCTCTTCAGTTCTTCTGCGATATCTGGGCAGCTATAGCGATAGCGCCAGTTGAGCCAGGGTCTGGGTTGGTTATGCAAAATTTCGTACGGGTAGCCATCTAGTAGATCGAGATCCCAGGGGTCTGTGTTGCCGAAAGCCTCATTCGGATCGCTGTGAATGAAACGTTCCTGGGTAGCGTAGAAAACTCTGACCTCGATATCCGTTCGCCGGGCCAGCGCACGCCATACCGGCACCTGATTAGGAAGCGGGCCGAAACTGACAACGGCTAGGCGTTGGTTGCGCAATGGTAACTAGCGCTCCTCTCCGGCCGCAGGTGATATTTGCCATCGGCTTTCACTATTGACGTAGCCTTTCGGCATGCGCTGCGCGAGGCGTCGATCTTCGGGAGGATTCACGCGCCAGTCCACAGCGTGGGCTTCATGAAAGAACTTTCCTCGTAGCGGATGGCTGAGCGTCAAGCTGGCAAAATAGGCTCCGCTTTTCAGCGTAGGTTCGTCGATCTGAACCGTCATTTGATGGTGCCCAACCGGCAGCACGTCGTCGGCTCCTTCCTTTGGGAAGTCGCTTTCGACGGAGAAGAGCGGAATACCTTCTGCTGTGTTGATTTGAAGCGCCGCCTTCAGTTTCAACGGACGGGCTATCTCGACGTTCAGGTCAAAGGCGATATTGGCCGAGCCATCCTCGGCTACTTCGCCATAGCGCATTCGCAAGAGGTGCGGCACGACCGGGCTGTTCTCATCAGCGGGCGACGACCATCGTCGTTCGGGGCAGATGCTTTCGCGGCTTGCGAGATAGGTATCCACGACTTCTACGGTATCGCCCAACATCTTCAATTGACCATTTTCAAGGTGCAGTACTCGCGTGCAGAGATTGCGGATGGCCTGCATATTGTGACTGACAAAAACCACGGTACGGCCCGACTGGGCGGCTTGTCGAAGTTCTCCAATACATTTCTGTCGGAAGGCCTCATCGCCCACGGAGAGGATTTCATCGACGAGGAGAATCTCAGGATCCAGATGGGCTGCCACCGCAAATGCTAGGCGGACATACATCCCTGAGGAATAACGTTTTACGGGCGTATCTACAAAACGGTCGATTTCGGCGAACGCAACGATGCTGTCAAATTTCGCCTCGATCTCTCGACGACGCATGCCCAATATCGCGCCGTTGAGAAAGATATTTTCGCGGCCGGTTAGTTCGGGATGAAATCCTGTACCGACTTCGAGCAGGCTAGCGCTTCGGCCATAAAGCTCTACACGGCCCTCGCTGGGGCTGGCAACCCGTGACAATATCTTCAGTAGGGTGCTCTTTCCCGCACCGTTTGAGCCGATGACCCCCAATACCTCCCCGGTGGGGATTTCCAGAGAAAGGCCGCGTAGGGCCCATAGGGTTTCCTCTGCGGATACCGGCTTGGCAAGATCGACGATTCGCCTAATGGGCGCCGAAAAAGCCTTGGTAACCACTTCGCGTAGGGTTTCCTGGCGAAGTCGCCGCCGTCCCACGCGGTAGCGCTTGCCCAGATTATCGATGCGGACCATGGGAAGAGAGGACATCTAACAGCAACTATACGAAATCAACGCTATGTCCGCTAGGGGGTCATAAACTATGCTCAACGTGCATGATTGGTTCACCGTTGAAACGTCTGCGAGCGAGAATCCTCGCCCATATTCGGGGGCAGGAGCACGCCGATGCCTTGCGCTGGATCTTGGATCACCGGCTTATTCTTCTCGAATCGGAACCCGGTTTGGCTCCAGCGCTGAAGAAGGAGCTGAGGAAAAGGCGTCATAGTATCGCCGCTGGAAATGCTCTGGCCATCCAAGCCTACCAAGAAGTAGCCGATATTCTGCATCCCGTAGACGTCATGCCGATCAAGGGGCTCGTTCTGTTGGATTCACTCTACGCAGGCAAAGATGGAATGCGCCCGCTGAAGGATCTCGACCTTTTGGTTCCGGGCGCTGCCATCGAGGAATCTATCGCGAAATTGGAACTTCAGGGCTGGCGGGAAGTCGCCCAAAGTCGCCTACAGCGAGGTCTGGACCACGAACGAACGCTCAAGAAGGGCTGGTTGACGCTCGATATTCACGAGCGGCTGAGCTTTGTTTATGGGCACCGCACTCAGTTCCACCAGCTTCCAAGCGAGGTATCGGTTCTCCACGATCGGTCCGTTTATCGCCTAAGCCCGGCGGCCGAATTGGTTTACGCCATGGTGCATTGTTATAAACACGGCCTCTTCTCATCGTTGCTCTGGATCGATGAAATACTCGCACTGGCGGAACGTGGCACGGATATTCCATCTGAACAGATTTTCCTTGTTGCCGAACGTATGGGTTGCCGTCACCCCCTAGCGGTGACGACCACCCTGCTCAGAGAAGCCCTCGGAGAAGATGTTCTGCCACAGGTGGATCTTGAGCGCCTCTCACCGAATTTTCTGCGTCTCAAATTGCAGCGAATGCTATTCGTGCCGCCGCAAATCGATCCCCTTGAGCCTTTTCCATTGCCTCCAAAAATTCTAGAGAAGTTTCATTCGGCACTTCTGGCCGATTCCGCGAAGGATACGCTCTTCGAATTGTGGCGCTCGCTACGCCTAACGCTCCGCGCCAGATTGGGGACGGAGGGGGACTTGGGGACTTCGTCTAAATAATATCGACGAAGTTGCGTTCCATCCTCTTGAAGAAGAAGAGGCCTGAAACGAGGAGCGTGACGGCCACGACGACCGAAAGCATGATTTCAGGGCCCGGGGCGGGGTTCTGCTGAAAAAGCGCCCAGCGAAATCCTTCCACAACGCCGGCCATGGGGTTCAATCCGAGATAGGGGCGTGCCCAATCGGGTAGGATGCTTGCGGGATAGATGATCGGCGTGGCGAACATCCAGCCCTGGCTGATGAAGGGCAGGGTATGGCCGACGTCTCGAAAATGTACGTAGAGGCTACCGAGCCAAAGCCCGGCGCCCACCGCCGTTGTCCATGCGAGCAGGAAGAACGCTGGTAACGAGAGTAGGGCCCAACTTGGTTCTACGTTGTAGCGGATCATCAGTGCCACGAGGATCAACATCGCGATGGCGAAATCCACGAGGGGGGTCAGGGTTGCGGCCATCGGTACGACGAGTCGTGGGAAGTAGACCTTGGTGATCAAATGGGAGGCGCTCACCATGCTGGTTGTTGTTCGGGAAAAGGCCGAAGAAAAATAGCTCCAGGGTAAGATCGCCGCATAGGCGAAGAGAGCGTAGGGCATGCCGTCGGATGGCATTTTGGCGAGGTTGCCAAAGATCACAGTGAAGAGCCCTAGTTGCACGGCTGGTTGAATCAGGGCCCAGAGAATTCCGAGAACGGTCTGCTTATAGCGCACCCGAATATCGCGACCGGAGAGCACACCGATCAATTCTCGGTGTTGCCAAAGTTCACCGAGCTGCAATGGGGCCCAGCCTTGATGGGGCTCCAGTACGGCCAGGGGCTTGCGCGACGGTTTGGGTTTGCTTTCTTCGGTCATATCTACTTCTTCGATGATGAAGGATAGCGCAGCCGCCTACGAACCGCCAACTAGCCCGCGTAGTCGCCGCCAGAGCTGCCGTAGAATTGGGTTTCGCATTGTCCAGCCGATGATCAGGCCTTCATGGCCAAATCCCAGCGTTTGCAGCCGTCCGTTTCTTTCGACGCACCGGACGATTCCGAGGAGGTTCGCTTCACTGAAGACGCCATCTGGCAGGCTAGCGTTGTCGCCCTGGGTAAGCAATCGATTGTGGCTGGACTTTACGAGTCGATGAACGATCAGTTTGTCTTCGGTATCGTTGGCCAGCGCGATTACTTGACCGCGACGAAGTTCCGTTGGGGAGATATCGCTGATGATGAGTGTGTCGCCCGGCCGGATTAGAGGCTGCATACTGTGGCCTTCGGCTTTCATACGGACCTGCCGGATGCGGTTGGCAGCATTGAGTTGACTGCGCATCAACGCGATCATTTCCGCGGGTGAAGCCAGGATCTCCTTCGGGGGACTACCATCGTGCATCGGTTAACGGTACCATGGACGGTATGGCAAGAGGACCCTTTGGCAGATGGTGTTCATTTTTGGCCCTGTTCGGGGGTGCTTGCTTTTCATTAGGAGCTTGCGCGACAACAGCGCCCATAGTCCAAAACCAGAAAGTCGACCGAGCAAAAAAGGCGAAACCTCCGATGGAAGACAAAGCAGTGAAAGATGCGAGCAAGGCTCCAGCCAAACGTACAACGATCGTCGGTGAGGCCAAAGACGCTAAACTGGGGGCCGCGGTTGTTTCTGCCAATGGTAGTGTCGTCTATTGCATTGAAATGTCGGAATGGCCGCCGAATGTCTTGGATAAGTGGGTGGAAGTGGTAGGGGTATTGAACCGCACGGATCAGTTTCGCGCCAGAGTCGACAAAGATGGTGCGATCAGTCAGGGGACCGCCGGGGGAGATTTGCTCATGCGGGATGTGACGTACAAAATCGTGGCGGCGCCAGAATAGTCGGACCAGAAGTGCTCTAGCCGAAAACCGAGAGCCGAAAACCGAAAACCGAATGCCTAGACGATCTCGATCAGCCCAGCCGTCTTGAGCTCGTCGGAAAACTGCCGCAGATCCCTTTCGGCGGTATCTTTATCCGTTTCGAAGTTCTCCAGCAATGCTTCGACGATCGCACTTTCCTCAGCGCCTCCATTTTCCACCAGGTATTGCCAAACAAACGTGGCCACCTGGTTCAGCGTGAAGAGCGAATCTAATTCGGCAGCGCCGGCCTTTACCGGAACGATCACCAATTCGCCGGCGACATTGCGGGTGACGACATCAGGGGATAGCGTGTAGCGCGACATTTTTCCTCAATTGGCGTAGTGTTTTGGTGGTGTTATTGAGCGCCAGTATGGGAAAGCTGCCATGCCTTCTCCTGGCCTGTCAAATCGGTATGAGCGTCTGAAAGAGAGAGGGCCGATGCGTGGTGAAATCGAAGTTAAGGTCTATTATGAAGACACCGATGCGCTAGGTGTTGTCTACTACGCGAATTATATGCGCTATTACGAACGGGGCCGAACGGAATGTTTGGCTCAGCTGGGCAAGCCTATTCAGCATTGGAACGCGGAAGGATTCAACTTCGCCGTTTTCAAAGCGAGCCTCACCTATCATAAGCCCGCTCGACTCGGCGACATCTGCAGGGTGGTAACGGAGATGAAACTGAAGAGTCCCTTCAGAATGAAGGTCTCGCAGCGGATCTACCGTGGAGAAGATCTGGTGAACGAAGCTGAGGTGGTGTTGGTTTGTCTGGATGCGGAGATGGAACTGAGGGAATTTCCTGAAGAGGTCGACGTCTAGGAACTAAAGCGTCGCTCTCCGCTTACGTCGAAGGAAAGGGAGTAGGGCCAACATCAAGAGCAAGGCAGCGCTCGAGGGTGCTCCGCCTGCCGCGCTGCAGCCGCCCTGGTTTCCTTGCTCCCCAGGATTCGCCGCAATAGGGGTGCCCACGGTCTGAGGGGGCTGTTGCTCTGTGTAGAGGCCCCGCGAATTTTCCTTCAGCCAGTTCGTGTAGGGCGTGGTCAGCGTGTAGATTCCACCGGAACCGCAGATCAACTGTCCATCTTCAACGGCGCGGGAGGTCTCGCCTACCAGATACAGGGTTTGGCCCACGCGAGCATACACAGGGCCGCCGGAATCACCGTTGCAGGTATCCGATTTTCCTTCACCACCTGCGATGAACTCGGTTTTGGTTCCACGCACGTAAGGGGTTTCAGCATAGTAGAGTTTGCTACTTCCCATCGGTTGGTCATCGATCGACGTCAGACCATAGCCCGAAACGATCAACGGCCTACCGGCAGTCATGACTTCGGCCGCAAGGCTTTGAGGCAATATTGGAATCGCCGGATAGTCCTCGATGGCGCGGTCCAAGAGCATGACGGCGATATCATTATTCTGCCCAATACCAGCTGTATCGTAGGGGACATTTTCAACCTTCATATATTGGCCATGCGTTACAATCGTGGAGATGGTGCGGCGCTGTTCTGACCGAATTCGGCCAAGGTCCAAGGCGCCGTAAACGACTTCGAGGTCCGAAGCAAACGTGACGATTTCGGTCTGCTCTTGATTATGAAAACAATGAGCGGCTGTGACGACAACCTGGGGGGCGACCAGGGTTCCCGTGCAGAGCAGCTCGTTGCTTCCGCGCATGACGAGGGCGACGGTTCCGTGAAGTTCAGCACCGTTGGCGGGTCTTCCTCCGACTATCGCGTCCTTCTTGCTGTTGATATTCTCAGCCCCTGCGGGCATGGACAAAAGGCATAGGGATAGCATTATCGCAATTCGTTTCATGGCGGCTCCTTGGCGTTTCCTCTAGCAAATGCAAGGACAAGGCCAACCTGGAACGCATTCTTTACAGTAGGTTAGGCGTGATCAGGCAGGAGCGGGCTATGTCGAATCTTGCGAGGCAGTGCAAGCTGCAGTGGCAAAGTCTCGAGAGCTTCGTGGTAGGGGCGCCGAAAACCGACACCACTTCAAAACGGTGGGACCTATCTCAGAACTCCCGAGAAGATCAGACCGATGGTCTCGCCTTCTGCTATTGCCTTAGTTTGGTAGAGTCTTACCAGACCTGCGAGCCCGGAAGAACCGGTGGGGTCGACGTTGACATTCGTATGCTCGCGCGCCAACCGGTTTGCTTTGACAATCAATTCTTCATCTACCGTGAGTGGATATCCCCCCGTCATCAGCATACCCTCGAGAAGCTGAAGCCAATCGTAGGTTTCGTCGTCGAGGATACCGTGGGCCAAGCTATGGGGCTCGTCTTCCCAAGGCCACATGAACTCATTGCGGTGGTGGGCAGCGTATTCGAGTTCGGCATCCAGGCTGCCCGCTAGGCTCAACGCTTTAAGCTTCTGGGCTTTGCCGTCGGCATTGCAGTGTTCAAACCCGGCTAGACCGAGTGAACCAATTCGCTCCACAAATCGATCGTAGGCACGATGCATGGGTGAAGCGCCAGCCGTCTGAACCGTGTGGATTTGTGGAAGTCGTTTCAGTACGCCGAGCTCCTTTGCTCTTCGAAGTCCCTGGATAGTCGCACTGGCCAGCGCGCCACCTCCAACTTGAATCAAGAGGCGATCGAGTTCCGCATTCTCTTGAGCGAGTTGGCAGGCCAGTTCGTACGAAAGCGTTTCCCCGCCTTCGATAGTCAAACCGTTATCGCTGCCTTGGCAGCCGTAGGGCAGGGCGCCGGCGCTGAGCGCTTCTTTGAAGCGTAGGTAACAAGGGTCACCCTCTTCGCCTTTTTGTCGAATACAGCGGTGGAGTGTGGCGTCGAGCGCTAAGAGTTGAGATTCAACATTCGGGTCGACTTCGGGAGGTACGTAGACATCGAGTTGGCGGTTTGCGGCCCGCGCAATGAAAGCGGCGGCGAGGGCTGCATTGCCGCAACTTGCGATGGCGAGCCTTCTTTCGGGAAGCCCGTCGCCCGGTTCGATGGCGTCGAGGGTATCCAGATATACCTGAATACCCATCAGATGACGTGCCTTATGAGACCCTGAGACGTTTTCCGTTTCGTCCTTAACCCATAGCGTAGCCTGGCCGCCCAGTGCTTCAGCGAGAGCGCGTTGCTGTTCGAGTGGGGTAACCACAAAGCCAGAGTCGCCAAGCTTCGCGATTTCCGCGTCGAGGTTTCTGACGGTTAGGCAATAGTCAGAGTCGGACATTCCGCCAGCGAGGGCTACATCATAGGCCGTAAATAGCCGGCGAAACGTGACAAAGGGGTTTTCCCGAAGGTCAAAATTTGTCGCAGCTTCGATTGGTGAACCGATGCCACGTCCAATAACGTGATCCACGTTGTCGCCGGGGCGCGTATTGGGGCATGAGAAGGGATATGGCCGCCGGGGATCGAGAGTTTCTCCGCAGCCGCGACAGCATAAGGTAGGAGTATTCGCCAAACTCATAGAGATGCTAGTACGCCGGTCTTTTCGTTGAAGGCAACGATCTGCTTATCCCAGGCGGTGAGAAGAGGGCGCAGTGCACGCCAATAGTTTTGGCTGCGTCGTGCGTTGAACTCTTCGAGGGATACGCCCTGTTGTTCCACCCAAGTGAAATAGCCCAAATTGAAGACGCGATGTTTGGCCAAATGGTTGAGCTCTTCGAGGTGGTTGATTTCCTGCCCCATAACGTGTTGTCCATAGACTTCGGCCGCGTGAATCTGATCGAAACGATTGCCAAAGAGCTCTTCGTTCGCCTTCTCACGCTCGCTGCCATACATCGTCGCGTCATCGGTGGCCACGGTAATCACCGCCTCATCCGCACCGAGTTGATAATAGCGCGCTGTCTTAATGGCGGCCAGAACGTTGCAGATACTCGAAAGCCCAAGCCCGGACAGTGCGTCGATCAACTCCGTCGATAGACCTCGACGGTCCGAAAGGTATTTCTTTCCGGCGTCGCTATTGAAGAGCAGGCCCAGGGAATCTGTAGCGCGGTCGCTGATCGCCGCCACAAGATCGGTATTCATTACGTTGTGAATGAGGGGGATATGCTTATCGCCGATGCCCTGAATATTATGCTCGCCAAATCCGTTGAAGAGTAGCGTTGGGCATTCGAGAGCTTCCGTGGCGACGATTTTTGTGCCGAAGGTATCTTTCAGATAGTCGCCTGCGGCGATGGTGCCAGCCGAACCCGTTGAGGAAACGAAAGCGCGCAAACTCAGACCGCCATTCGCTTCACTTACGCTGGCAAAGGTTTTTTCTAGAGCTTTGCCCGTACAGCGATAGTGGACCAGGTGATTGCCGAATTCGCAGAACTGATTGAAGATAATATTCTCGGGGCTGCGGTCGAGTTCGTTACATTTGTCGTAGATTTCCTTGACGTTGCTTTCGCAGCCGGCGGTACGAATGATGTCCTGTGGGTCGAGGGCCCATTTGTCGAGCCAATCAAATCGTTCGGCGCTCATGCCTTCGGGGAGAATCGCCACACCGTGGCAGTTCATGATGCGCGAGATTGCTACACCACCGCGGCAATAGTTGCCTGTCGATGGCCACAGGGCCTTGTGGTGTTGAGGGTTGAATTGGCCGGTGACGATGCGGGGGGCCAAACAGCCGTACGCCGCGAGCACCTTGTGGGCGTTGATCATGGGGAACCGATTGCCCAATGCGACGATGATCTTGGCTTTAACGCCCGTTAGTTCCTCTGGCAGAACGAGATGCGCTGGGGTATCTGTTAGCCCTCGGCGGTTCGCATCGTTGTACCAATGTACACGAAAGAGGTTGAGTGGGTGCGCCTCATCAGCGTCGACATCCGCTAGCCGATCCTTGATGACCGACGGGATCGTATTGGGGTCTTCGAGTTCAGCGAAGGTCGGGAGGATGATCTTTGCTTCGCGAAAGCCTTCAACTGCTTTGTCAAAAACCCCTTGGTCAACGATCTCTTTTTCCAGTCCGAGGCGTGCCATCTTCTTCTCCTATAGATCTTTCATGCGCGACCAAAGGGCCGCTGCTTGTGAGGTTGCGAATTCTTCGATTTCCTTAAGATTGCCGTTGACGAGTTGTCCGTCCGAAACCACGCGTTGGCCATTGACCATGACGTGGCGGGGGGGGGAACCGTCATTTTCATCTTCGATGATGATGTCCGCCATGGAACCACGCGCCAAAGGCGAAAAGGGCGCGTCGAAATGCCGATTAAGAAGAGAATACGCGCCTTCAATTCGGTTCTCGACCTTCGGCATATCGTCGTTGTTGTCGCCAGCCAATCGGCGGAGTGCTTCTACTTCGGCCAGCATATCCGCGGGATATCCGTCTGTGCCGATTGCGACAGCCTTTCCAGCGGCCAATACACCCGCATATCCGACAGCATTTCCTTCATTTGAGCGCGGGTTCTGCATAAAGAACGCATCGTTTTCTTCGGCGAGCAAAACCTCGTCCCGCTGAAGGTGGACGCCGTGCGCCAATAACGAACGAGGCGGGAGCGCATTGAGAGCCAAAAGTCTCTGCAGAGGGCCGGCGTAGCCGCGCTCTTGCGCATCCTTCACATCAGCACCGTCTTCGGCGAGATGAATATGGAGGGGGATATTGAGCTCGCGACAAAGCTCGCCTGTTTCACGAATACTCTCGTCGCTTACCGTAAAGGAGGCATGAATACCGACCATGCCTTGTACCAGCGGGCGCTTATTTTGCTCGATGAAACGTCTGCATTCCTTTAGCCCACGTCGCGCTTCGTCTCGGCCGAAATTTCGTTCGGTAATGCCGTAACAAAGAAGGGCGCGCATGCCGAGTTCCTGACAAACATCGGCGATGATATCCAAGGAACCCTCGATAAGCTGCGGTGATTCATGGTGGTCGACCAAAGTAGTCGTGCCGTATAGCAGAGATTTTGCTACGTAGAGTTGTGCAGAGGCGCGAAGGCTCGCTTCATCCAGCGCACGATCCAAACGCCACCATACACGTTCGAGGATCTGTAGAAAATTCTCTGGTGCCACATCGGGTTCCGGCATGCCCAATGGCGCCAAACCGCTGTAGATATGGGTATGGGCATTGATACGTCCGGGTTTGATCGATAGCCCCTCAGCATCGAGCGGGGCCGTCGATTCAGGCTTTGAACCCCTCCCGAAGGTGACGATTTGCCCCTGTGCGATATCGGCGTAGGTGCTGTCCTTTCCGTTAGCGATGCCGTGGACGCTAGTAGGCGTGGTATTTTCAGTCATAGGGGCCAAATCTATCCTCTGTCTCTTTTGGGTCTGATACGCCCGACGGAAATCGCCTTGCCCGCCGGCGTGTCTTTCATCGGCAGTCGAAAGCGACGAATGCCGTCGAACCGGCTGCAGGCGTTGGCTACAGCGGCAGCGGTAGGTACCAAGCCTATTTCACCCACACCCTTGGCACCAAATGGCCCCTCGGGTTCCGGTTCTTCAACCAGAATGACCTCTACTAGAGGCATATCGCGAGCCCGTAGGGCACCTAGTTCGCGCAGCTTAAATGTCGCCGGCATGCCCTCGTTGCAAGGAAGTTCCTCGCTGAGGGCGTAGCCTAAACCCATATGCAAGGAACCTTGAATTTGTCCTTCACATAGTTGCGGATTGACCACCCTGCCGACATCGTGGGCCGCGACCATCCGCGCAACTTTGCCGTCGTCGTCAAGAATGCAAAGCTGGGTGGCGTAGCTGTAGGCGGTGTGGATCTTAACCTTGCCGACTGTGTCTCCGAGGCGCGTCGTATCGTCGACCAGAATATCTGCGGCGTAGACCCGCCCCGCGAGTCCTGCGAGGTCCGCGCCTGCGTCGAGGTCGACCTTGAGCTTTTCCGCGGCGCTCTTGACGGCTTTGCCAGCGAAGAGGGTTGCCCGGGAACCCGTAGTTTGCCCGCATGCCAGCGCGTAGGTTGAATCGACCTTGGGGCGAAAGACATTTGCGGGAAGTCCGGTTACTTCGACGGCAAACTGGATCAGAATCGTTAGCAGCCCCTGACCCATTTCCGTATAGCCGTTGTAGAGGGAAATGGTTAGGTCTTCCTCAATAACCAGGCGGCATTTTCCCCATTCGAGTGCACCGTTGCCGATGCCGGTATTCTTAATACCGCACGCGATGCCCACGGCCGCACCGGATTGCTGAGCGCTCTGGTAGTGTGGCTTGATCGCTCTGAGTGTGGCTTTGATCCCCACCGATTTATCGAGCACTTGGCCGGTGGCGAGGCTATCGCCCAGATTCAAGGCGTTTCTCCACCGGATTTCCCAAGCGTCGACACCGGCTTTGTCCGCCAGCATATCCAGGCACGATTCCATTGCGAAATGCGCTTGATTGGCACCAAACCCGCGCATCGCGCCGCAAGGCGGATTGTTGGTATGTACGGCGTCGGCGTTAATCGTGACATTTGGGACGCGGTAAGGGCCACAGGCGTGTCCCGCAGCGCGTTCCAGTACTTTGGTGCCCACGGAGGCGTACGCGCCGGTATCGCCAACCATATTCGCCGACACGGCTTGCAGTATTCCGTCTTCGTCACAGGCGACGCGATAGTGCATGGTTATCGGATGACGTTTTGGATGGATGCGTATCGACTCTTCCCGGCTGAGGGTCACCTTCACAGGACGTTTCAAACGATACGCTGCTAGCGCTGCATGTGCCTGTACAGTCATATCCTCTTTGCCGCCGAACGCACCCCCGTTTGGAACCAGTTCAACGGAAATATCGTCTTCCGCGATGCCCAGCAAACGGGAGATTTGCAGGCGGTCGTCGAAAATCCCCTGCCCTTGGCTATAGAGGTGAATGCCGTCTTTCCTTGGAAGTGCCAATGCTGATTCTGGTTCCAAGAAAAGGTGCTCGATACGTTGGGTGTGAAAAGTCCCCTCAACCAGATGGGCCGCGGTATTCAGTGCTTGTTCGGTGTCGCCGACTTCGATCGACGAACGTCCCAAAAGGTTGGGGTTCACGGCGCTGACCTGCGGTGCATCGTCTGCGGTTGCTGCAACCGGATCGAGTAGCGCGGGAAGTTCCCGATAGGAAACCTCCACGGCTTTGGCGGCTTGCCGCGCGCTATATTCGTCTTCAGCCACCACGACGGCCAATACGTCTCCCACGCAGCGAACCTCTTCGCCCACCGCGACGAGGCAAGGCCAATCAGCATAGATCAGCCCGTTGAAGCGCTTGCCAGAAATATCATTGGCGGTGAAGACTGCCTTGACGCCAGCATGTGCGTTCGCTTTTTCGGTGGAGATGGCCAACACTTCTGCGCGTGCGTGTTGCGACAGAACCAACGCGCCGTGCAGCATGCCGTCTACGACGAGATCATCGACGTAGGCTCTTTCGCCGAGCGTTAAGGCCTCCCCCTGGTATCGCTTCAGTGGGGAACCGACTCCGCCCGTTTCGGTCAATTCGGGGGTGGCTTCTCCGCGTTTTGCTTTGGCAAAAAGTTCGATTGCATCCAGAATTTTGACGTAGCCGGTGCATCTGCAGAGATGCACGTCGATGGCTTTCGCGATCTCGACACGATTGGGAGCGGGGTTCTTGCGCACCAGATGAATGGCTCTCAAGGCGAGGCCCGGTATGCAAAAACCGCATTGCAGGCCAGCGGCGGCGACAAAGGAGCGCGCGAGCAGTTGGCGGTCGGTTTCGTTTACACCTTCGAGCGTGACGATCTCTCTGCCATTAGCCTTGATTGCGGAGCTCGCACAGGAGACTTTGGCCTTGCCGTCGATCAGAACCAAACAGCAGCCGCATTGGCCCTGCGGTTTGCAGCCATTTTTGATCGACGTGATCCCGCATCTCGAGCGTAGCGCGTCGAGTAGGTTTTCATCCTCTCGCACTTCCAAGCGACGTCGCTTGCCGTTGAGAGAAAAATGAATTTCAGGCATCAGGGTGCTCGCATGGCCAATTGCAGGCCGAATATGTATCACTATTTGGCCTCGGGAGCAGAATCCGAGATTTGGAGCGGGAAGAACCGCTGCTACTGGCTGGAATTTAAGGGCTTTTTAGCTGTTCTATACCCAGTGGGCTTGGAGGAGCTGGTAGAGGTGTCGGCGGGCACTTTTACTCATGGTGCCAAAGCGGCAACCCATGCCCACGCCACGCACTCGGTGTACGACCACGGCGTCTACCCGGATCGTCGGCGTATAGTGGTTGCAGATGAGGAGTGAAAGAGGGGTTTGTGCCGGCAGCAGCTTTCGAGCGCTGACCAGCAATCCGTCGAAACAGATGTCTTCGCTCGTGGCCCAGAATGGCTCGCCGACGTCCTCGGGCGGGATGACAACGACATCCACCCACACTTTGTGGCGGGATCTACGCCGTCGCTCGACGCGAATAGCGCGGGCCCCCACACCGGATAGCGTCTCCTGAAATGTCTCCTGCTTCACTTCTTCTTCGAGCTTTGGTGCAACGTCCTTCATTAAGCTTTCCCCCTAACTACGAACCACCAGGGATTCTCAAATTGCGTGCAAATCACAGGCCACGGAAGGCACCGGTGTTATCGCGAAGATCACTGCGAAAGCTCCGCCTTCCTCGGGGTCATGAAACTAACGGTGACGAAAATCTGAGGGTAGGCCCTAAAAGGTGGCACCAATAGCGTGCCACCGATCGTGGTGCCCTCTGTCAGAACTGGCGGCCTCGCCGACCATCCCGTCATTTTCTTTTCCCCATTCTCTAAGTATCTACGATCGATTTTTGGGATCCTTCCCTTTACGGTATGTGAACCACTTCACCAAGAACGTTCAAATTTGGGTGGTTGTTTCACGTACATGTCTTGGGGAGCAGAACGTTGGCTATCTTCGTCGTGCAGGCGATTTGACAGTTCGGCCGTTGGGGTGTGAGATGCGCACATGAAGTGGGCAAGTATCACGGGCGCCATCTTGATGGGTGTCATCCAAGGATTGACGGAATTTCTGCCTGTTTCGAGTTCAGGGCATCTCGTCGTGGGGTCCCATATTCTCGAACTCGCGAAGCCGTCGTTGCTTTTCGACGTGATTTTGCATTTGGGTACGCTCCTGCCCGTGCTTTGGCTTTATCGAAAAGAAGTGGGTCAAATGGTCGTGGCCTTGGGGGCGCTGCCGCGTTTTTCTGAGCGTTGGCAAGAAGATGCGGGCCTGAGGCTACTCGTCTCTGTCTTCATCGGATCGATTCCGACCGCCTTGTTGGGGCTCGGCGCCCAGGATCTCTTTGAGTCACTCTTTTCGAGTACCAAAGCGGTGAGTATTACCTTCGCTATTACGGGTTGTATCTTGATGGTCACCCGTTTTCGCCCCGGATATATGGCCGAGGACGATTCCGGCTTCAAGACGCTGAACTGGTGGCGGGCGCTCGTTGTGGGCACGGTTCAGGGGTTGGCCATAACTCCCGGAATTTCCCGCAGCGGCTCAACCATTGCAGTGGCCCTATTAATCGGCGTCGAACGCCAATACGCAGCACGTCTTTCGTTTCTGATGTCGGTTCCCGCAATCCTCGGTGCGGTAGCCTTGCTGATTCTCAAAAGCGACGCCGCGAGTTGGACATGGGCATTTTCCGCCGGCTTCGTGGCCTCCGTGATCAGTGGCTATATCGCATTGCGTCTCGTGGTCGGCTTGGTGCGACGGGGGGCTATGCACTGGTTCGCACTTTATCTCTGGCCGCTCAGC
>Ga0257122_1001068_pt1 | contig 20520 bp, 19 predicted proteins | sample SI106_120metaG_FD_190146 | JGI IMG/M metagenome (GOLD analysis project Ga0257122, IMG submission 190146) | Marine microbial communities from Saanich Inlet, British Columbia, Canada - SI106_120 | ecosystem: Environmental > Aquatic > Marine > Inlet | place: Canada: British Columbia | collected... | reverse complement strand
TAACCCAGTCGTTTCTTAACCATCGCCAGGAGCTCAGGGTCGACGAGAGGATCCAGGTCGTACTCGGCCTTGGCATGTTCCCTCGTCAACTGTCCAGAGCGGACGCGCCCGGAAAGTTCGTTGACCCGCATGTCGATACCGAATCGTCGAGGCAGAAAGTAGGTGTGGTAGAAGGCTGTGAATCGGTTCTCCAGATGGTGCCCGCCATACCACTCCCACCCATACTCGCTGGTCAAGAAGCGCTTCGTGGCCTCCTTGTCGTAGTCGAGCCAGTACAGGGGTCGAATACGACGGATGCCCGAGAAGGCGGCCCACTTCACGAACTTGCCGAACGGCATGTCAGGAAACGTCTTCATCGGCACAGTTCCATGCCGACGATGGACTTCTCTGATGTAGCGGCCGTCCATGTACAGCCACCCGAGTGGGGACACGCCTTCGGTACGAAATGAGTGTCCCTCGACAATGTGTTTGACTCCGTGTTTCTCAGCCGCACGATAGAGGACACCCATGAAGCCGATATCGGTGGCAGCCTCGATATCTCGAACGCCGGATTCGATGAACGCACGGTAGATGTCGTCGTATTCGTAGTTGTCGACTACATAGGTCTCGAGAGGCACCTCGAGTTGGTCCAGCACCGTGTAGATGTTGTTTGTCGCGATCGGGCTGTTCCAGGTGTTGTCGAAATGCACCGCCAGAGGTCGCAGTCCCCGTCGAACCATCTCGTGTGCGAGGTAGGAAGAGTCACAGCCACCGCTCACCCCGAGGATGCAGTCGTAGTCCTTGCCGCGGCCCGCGGCCTTCATCTCGTCGACCATGGCCTCGAGTATCGACTCGCCTGCATCCCCGGTCGGATACTGGGCGTCCATCTGGTCGTGGAGCGCGCAGTACGAACACTCTCCGTCGTCATCGAACGCAACACCAGGGATCGAGGTGTCGTAGAGGCAACGCACACAGGCCCGGACGCGTACGTTGACGCTCGTGTTGCCGCTGACGAGGCTCGGCTCTCTGGCTTCGGTCATGCTCATCCCGAATCTACGTGTGGCCCGTCGGCTACTTGGAAGAGTCTCTCGATCTGCGAGCGCGGCGGGTAGTTGATGAGGACACCGCGCTCCCTGCCCTGAAACACGAAGAGGCTACCCGCGGCCACCGCAGACGCACCGGATTCGATTATCGGTAGCGCCAGTCCGGTTCGCTGTCCGGCACCTCCGTGGGCGATGACCGGCACGCTCACCGCTTCGGCGACCTCGGCGACCAGTTCGAGATCGAACCCTGCACCGGTGCCCTCCCTGTCGACCGAGGTGACGAGTATCTCACCCACGCCCAGATCAACAGCCCGCCTGGCCCAGCCTGCCGGAGAATCGGCCACTACCTCGCTGTTGCCGTGGATCACTACCTTGCGAGCATCGCGCCCACCGCGCACGTCGATGGACGCGACGACTGCCTGACTCCCGTACCGGTTGGCCGCCGATTCGACGACGCTGGGTCGGTCTGCCAATAGACTGTTCACGACGACCTTCTCGTAGCCGGAGCGGAAGACGCCACCGATCTGTTCCATGCTGGTGAGACCGCCACCGTAGGCGAGCGGAATAAAGCACTCTTCTGCGTAGTGCTGCAACAGGTCGAACGACTGCGGGACCCGGCTCTTGGCTGCCACAATGTCGAGTGTGATTATCTCATCGACCACGAACTCGTTGAAGATGCTGAGCACGTTGACGGGGTCGCCCACGTACACGGGGTCGCTAAAGCGTCGGGTCTTGACGAACCGCCCGTCAGCGATCAGGAGGACCGGGATCACCCGCGGTTCTACCTGCATCAGAATCCTCGTAGGAAGTTACCCAGGAGCGCCTTGCCGTAGCGGTGGCTCTTCTCGGGATGGAACTGCACGCCGAGCACATTCTCACGTGCTACAGCCGATACGAATCGGGAGCCGTGCGTTGAGACTCCGATGATGTCCCCGTCGTCATTCGGGACGACGGCGTAGGAATGGACGAAGTAGAACCTCGCCTCCTCGCCGATTCCCTCGGTGAGGCCGTGCGGCCGGCAATGCTCCAACCGCGACCAGCCCATGTGCGGGATTCTCACCGAACCGGACGGGGAGTCCACCGGCAGCCGTCTCACCACACCGGGGATCAGCCCGAGCCCAGCAGCGACGCCTTCCTCGCTCGAGTCGAACAGGAGTTGCATGCCGAGGCAGATTCCCAGAATCGGTACCCCCTCACTGGCACGGAGTCGAACCACCTCGACAAGACCGGAGCCGTGAAGGCTCGCCATTCCAGCGTCGAACGCCCCGACGCCTGGCAGGAGCAACTTGTCTGCGCTCGCTATCGTGCCGGGATCATCCGAGACGACCGGATCGCCCCCGAGCCGCCGGCACATGTTGACCACCGATCCGACATTGGCGGTTTCGGTCTCCACAACAACGAGGCTCATACGCGCAGCCAGCCTCTTCCGGCTAGTCGGCGCCTACCAGTTGACCGGACGGCGCCCTCTATCCGAATCAGCACGATTGGATACCCACTAGTTGTCGGTCGAAAATACGCAGCGAACGTCGATGCCGTCACCCTCGACGTGCCCAATAGGTACCGCCGGGCTGCCGGCCACGATCGTCCGATCGGGGACATCGGCATTCACAAGGCTGTTTGCCCCGACTATGCACCGGGATCCGATACGTGTGCCGGCAACGACAACGGACTGGCTACCGACGTACGTCCCGTCGCCGATGCTGACAGGTGACCGCCGAGCCGCGGCCTCACCCATCGACACGCATCGAAGAACTGTGTCGTGGGTGAAGATGTGCACCCCCGTGGAGATATCACAGAAGTCCCCGATGGTCAGATCCGCTCCCGATCCGTCAAGGATCACGAAGGGTCCGATCCATGTCTTCTCCCCGACAGCGACGCTGCCAAACACATGGGCAGAATCGTAGACACTCGAACCCTCACCAAACCCAAGTTGGTCTGCCCTCTCCCAGCGGTCGAACAGGGCATCTGCGAACGGAAGGCTCCGGTCCCACCGACGCCGAAGTTCCTCGTCAACCACAGCCCTAAGGACCCTCAGATCATTGTGGAGTTGGTTCATGTAATCACAATCAAGCTCATCAGGTGAACGACGTTCGCTTGGCAATGGTATCTGTGCCTTTGCTGCAGTAGAACGACCAACTCAGCCGCCTAGATCAGTCCATGCCGGGATACCTTCAAATGCCTCTCAGTTGCCAGTTAGGCCAGCCCCAGTGCAGCGAGCATCGACTCACATCTTCTTGCCACAACACGGCGATCATGGTGCTCAAGCACCCACTGACGCGACGCATCTCCGATTGCCTCCCTACGGTCGGTGTCTGTTAGAAGGGCAATCACGTCGCGGACGTCCTGCGCGGTCTGGGCCTGGAGGAACGGGTGCCCATCAGGGTGCATCAATGCCATGACATCCGCGGCGACGTGATTCAGCACCGGCTTCCCACAGGAGGCCCCCTCTAGAGCCACCAGACCGAACCATCCGCCGAACTCGTCGACGACCAGATCGGATGAGCGGTAGAGATCGGCCAGTTCGCGCCATGTGAAGCCTGCCGATGTCCCGCTGCTGAGCCACTCGACGAGATCATTCATGCCCAGTTCCTGGATGAGTCGCCGTGCCGACTCCTGGTCGGGGGAACCCCCCCGGTCAAGGAGAACCAGCCGTGAATCGACTCCCTGATCTACTGCATCGGCGAAGCCCCGGAGAAGGATGTCGTTTCCCTTCCATTGCCCGGTCTCGACAAGGAAGGGATCTGGTGTGAACATCATCCGGGCCGGATGGAAGATCGTGATGCCCGCGGACCCGCATGTCGTCTCCTCCGGCTCGACCTGGGGCGTGAAGACGCTGGTGTCGATCGGCTGCGGCAGGTCGGCACTCAGGACGCACCCCAGGCGCTCCACGGCACGCTCAAATGGCATGAAGGGTGCACCCCAAATTCCCGATGCCGCCCGGATTCCGCTCCGCAGCCGAATGGCAACAACCGCCGCCGAAAGGTCGCCGAGCCCACGATGCCTGGACGAGCGGGACCGTATCGGGAACGGACCGCAGGTGAGATCCCACCCGGTCGGAACGAAGAAATACTCGGTCTCAGCGTGCTGCGCGAAGATCGGTCCGAGTTCTGTCACCAACGCGACGTCGAACTCGGCAAGCGCCCGGGTGATTGGTGCACCTGTGGGCCTGAGGATTGCCCGACGAGTGGCCCATGGCCCGATGCGAACGAAACCCGAGTCGTGGATCTGCGGCTCCGCCAGGAGCGATCTCGGCATGGTCTCCTCGTCGAGGAAGAGCCGCACGTCGTTGGACGGGTTCTCCCTGAGGCCAGCGGCCAACTCGAACATGAACGGCCCGTACAAAGCGATTCTCATTTGACCCCTAACGCCCGGAGGCAACCGTCAGACGGATGATTCGGCCTGCGTGTAACGCAGGCTCGTGAACTCTCAGGAAGCCAGCAACTCCTCCAGCATGGATTCACATCTTCTCGCTACCAGGCTTCGTTCATGGTGGTCCATCACCCATTGACGGGACGCTCGCCCTATCGACGTCCGGAGTTCGTGATCCGTGAGTTCCATGATGACGTTACAGACCTCTTCTGCACTCTGGGCCTGTAGGAACGGGTGGCCCCCGGGGTAGAGGGATTCCACTACCCCGTCTCCATGTGTCGAATCCAGATAGTTCAAGACGGGCTTGCCACAGGAAGCTCCTTCCAGGGCTACTAGACCAAACCACCCACCAAACTCGTCAACTACAACATCCGCCGATCGGTAGTGCTCCACCAGTTCCCCCCACGAATAGCCTGCAGTGGTCCCCGCGTTGAGCCAGATTACCCGATCTGACACCCCCATGTCCTCAAGCAATCTACGCCCTTCCTCTTGATCCATCGAACTCTCTCGCTCGATCAGTACGAGCCGCGCATCTATACCCCTCCTGATCACATCAGCAAAGCCCCTGAGAAGAATGTCATTACCTTTCCACTGGCCAGAACTGGGAGTCCAGCGCCTTCTGTCGAACTGCATCCGTGACGGGTGGAAGATTGTCAGAGGACGGTTAGAAATCTCACGCCTCGGTGCCGGGCTAAACAGGGTCGTGTCAATCGGTTGAGGAATCGTCGTTGTCAGTGAAACCCCTAGAGCGCTTGATGCATTCACGAATGGCAGGAACGGAGCCGCCCAAATAGCTGAAGCACCTCGGATCCCACTCCGCAATCTTCTTGCCACCAGCAGCGCTGAGAAGTCGCCTCGACCCCTCGGCCTAGTACGGGCAGTCCTTAGCGGAAAGGGGCCACCCTTGAGATCCCAGCCAGTCGGGACGAACACGTACTCATTGTCGGAATACCTAGCAAACACCGGCCCGAGTTCAGTTACAACTGAAACGTCGTAAGCCGCCAGTTCTCTAGTGATTGGAGCTCGCCTTGGAGAAAGAATCGCTGACCGAGTTGCCCAGGGGCCAATCGTTGCAAAAGTCGGATCCCGAATAAGTGGCTCGTGCGCAAGAGATCGAGGCAGTGTCGCTGCGTCAAGAAACAGGTGAACTTCGTGGCCTGTTTCGTCCCGCAGACCAGCAGCGAACTCAAACATGAACGGACCAAATAGCGCTATTCTCAACGTCACCCAACTATTTCTTCCTGACCTGACCATATGTTATCGATTAGTTCAATGGTCAAGTCAGCATGTTGAACCGCCCCGGGTTTCACGCAGGCTGGTTTGTTTGAGTCCCGGCCACTTCGGTCGGGACGTGTTGACGGTAGTGGATGTCTTCAAACTCTGCTGGCGGGATGTGGCCGAGTTGGCCGAACAGGCGACGGTGGTTGAACCAGTCGACCCATTCGAGGGTGGCGAGTTCGAGGTCGTCGAGGCCCCGCCAGGGGCCCTTGTTGCGAACCAGTTCGGTCTTGTAGAGACCGCGAACATCGTTTCGGCCAGGGCGTTGTCGTAGGAGTCCCCGCGTGACCCGACCGAGTTGACGACACCGCATTCGGCAAGGCGTTCGGTGTAACGAATCGACAGGTATTGCACGCCCCTGTCGCTGTGATGGACCAGACCATCAAGGCTGGTTCCGTGTCGGCTGCGTTCCCACACGGCCTGTTCCAGGGCGTACAGCGCCAAGTCGGTCTTGAGTGAACGGCTGGCCTGCCAGCCCACGATGCGCCTCGAGTACATGTCGGTTACGAACGCGACGTAGACGAACCCCGACCAGGTCCTCACATAGGTCAGGTCCGACACCCAGAGCCGGTTCGTAGCCACAGCGGTGAAGTCCCTGTCAACCAGGTCACGGGGCCGCACAGCGGCGTCGTCGCTGATCGTGGTGCGCCGTGGCCTGCCACGTACGACGCCACTAAGCCCCAGATCACGCATCAGGCGCTCCACTGTGCAACGAGCCACGCCGACACCTTCACGATTGAGCTGCGCCCACACCTTGTTCGCTCCGTACACACCAAAGTTGCCAGCATGCACCCTGGCAATCTCAACCTTGAGATCCTCATAGCGAACTGACCGTGCCGACGGCGGCCGGCGCCTGGCCGACCAGTAGGTGGAAGGGGCGAACTGCAGTGTCTCACAGATCGGCTCGACCCCGAACCTGTTCCAGTATGCGTCGATGAACGCGACCATCTCCTTGGGTCGTCGAGCTCGGCCGCGAAGAAAGCCGAAGCCGTCTTCAGGATCTCATTGGCACGCCGCAACTCACGGTTCTCCAACTCCAACACCCGCAACCGCTGACGCTCATCAGTCCTCACCCCGGCCCGGCGACCATGGTCGACCTCGAAACGCCGCACCCACTTGCGCACCGTCCCGGGCGTCGGACCCAACTTGTCGGCCACCTTGGGTGATCGCTTCCCACTGCGAACCACAATGCCGCTCGGACTCGAACACCATCCGAACAGCACGCTCACGCAGCTCAGCCGGGTAACGCCCCGATCGCCGATGTGTTGTCATGACTCCATCCTCTCAAGGGTCGGAGCCTGCGCAATACCCGGGGCGGTTCATGTCGTCAATTCTGTAGATGGCGGTTTCGCCCAGCGTGTTCAGTTAAGCGTAAGCCTACGAACACAGACCACCTTCCGCCGTGGAATGACTACCTAGGTAACAAATGACTACCTAGGTAGCAGACGAGCCTCCTCCTCGACCCCTACGCTGTTAGCGTTACACAGCAACTGTCGAGGGAAGACACGTCGAAGGTGGTGAGCCCATGAGAGCAGTGGTGACCGGAGGGGCGGGGTTCATCGGATCAACACTCGTTGACTGTCTCGTTGGCCGTGGGGACAACGTACTGGTCATAGATGACTTGTCAAGTGGGTCCGACGAGAATCTGACGGCCGGTCGAGCAAGCGAACTCGGCTCTGTCACGCTTGAAGTCCTTGATGTCGCTCACGAGAACACCACGAAGGTGGTGGCTAGTTTCAGGCCTGACATAGTGTTCCATCTCGCCGCCCAGATAAACGTGACCCACTCTGTCGAGGATCCGATCAACGACGCTCGAATAAATGTCATTGGGCTCCTGCGGGTACTTGAGGGAGCACGGCTCGGCGACGCCAAGAAGGTCGTGTTTACCTCATCGGGTGCCATCTATGGAGAAGTAGACGAATCACAGTTGCCTCTCGCCGAGCACGCCCAACGCAAACCGTTATCTCCGTATGGCGTAACAAAGTTGGCCGGAGCAACATACCTTGATGCCTACGGGGCTATGCACGGCCTAGGCGGGACCACCCTCGCCTTGGCAAACGTCTACGGACCTCGTCAGGATCCACATGGCGAAGCTGGCGTAATCGCCATCTTTGCCAAGCGACTGCTGGCTGACCGAGCCTGCGCTATATTCGGTAGCGGCGAGCAAACTCGGGACTTTGTTTTTGTAGGCGACGTAGCCAGTGCATTCTTAAAGGCTGGCGACCGCAACCACGGAGGACTCTTCAACATCGGTACTGGCGTTGAGACATCGGTCAACAAACTCTACAGATCCATGGCTTCTCTGGCCGGCAAGAATTACGATCCGGATCATAAGGTGGAACGAACTGGTGAACTTCGCAGGTCTGCACTTGACTCAACCCTCGCCGCCAAGAAGTTGGACTGGTTCCCCACAACGAGTCTCGACAACGGCCTTAGAGAAACACTCAACTGGTTCGCTGCCAACCCATCGCCAGACTGACTCTTTCACGAGCAATGCCCGCTATCAGCCGACATCAACTCGTTTCGACCAACGACGCCTTCTGACAAAACTTTACATAGAACGTCTTCGGAACTCGGTCCAGTCGGTAGAGAACCCAGAAGAGCGCTCGCAGGCGTTCAAACGTCCTCTTGTATGTCGGGTAGTCGGTGTAGTGCCGGTGAGGGGCTTCCATTAGTTCCGCCCAACGGGCCTCACTGTAGCCAAGCCGCTTTTTCACCATGGCCAGGAGTTCCGGATCTACCACCGGATCCCTGACGTACTCGGCTTGTGCCATCTCGCGGGACAACTGTCCTGACCGAACCCGACCAGAAAGCTCGTTTACCCGTTGGTCGATTCCAAAGCGTTGGGGCAAGAAATAGGTGTGGTAGAAGTTGCTCCATCTGTTCTCAAGGTGATGGCCCCCATACCACTCCCAGTCGTATTCATCAGCCAAGAAGACCTTTGTTGCCTCTTTGTCGTAGTCAAGCCAGTACAGCGGCCTGAGCCGCCGGATGCCGGAAAATGCAGCCCACTTGACGAACTGTGCTAACGGCATGTTCGGATACGTGTTCATCGGAACCGTCCCAAACCTTCGGTGTACCTCCCGCACGTACCTTCCGTCCATGTACAACCATCCGAGAGGCGAGACACCCTCGGTTCTGAACGAGTGGCCTTCGACGATGTACTTGATGCCGTGCTTCTCTGATGCCCGGTACAGCACCCCCATGAGGCCGATGTCGGTGGGGGCCTCCAGATCGCGAACCCCCGACTCGATGAACGAACGATGGATGTCGTCGTACTCCAGATTGTCGACGACCAACGTCTCAAGTGGAATCTCGAGTTTGTCCAGCACCGTGTATATGTTGTTGGTGGCGATCGGACTGTCCCAGGTGTTGTCGAAGTGCACGGCCAACGGCCTGAGTCCTCGAGACACAAGTTCATGGGCCAGGAAGGACGAGTCGCAGCCACCACTCACGCCGAGCACACAATCGAATTCCTTGCCGCGCCCAGCTTCCCGCATCTCGTCCACGGCGCCCTGCAGAAGGATCTCCCCCTCCGCACCTGTCGGATACTGGGCATCCATCTCGTCGTGCAACTTGCAGTACGAACACATCCCGTCGCCATCAAAGGTCGTGCCTGGAATGGTGCTGTCGTAGATGCATCGTGAACAGGGCCGGCCGGGCTGTCGACGACCGATCCGACCAGCGACTCCCAATTCTTCGCTCAACTTCTTCCTCCCTGACTTCCGGACTCCGTCACTGACCCAACCCTCCATCTACGACACGACCACCAGTCGCCACCAATGCTTCCAGCATCGGCACACACCGCCGGGCTACCACCCGACGATCATGGTGCTCGAGCATCCATTCATGGGACTCCCGTCCGATGGATGCCCTGGTCAAGGGGTCCGCAAGCCGTCGTATCACCTCCCGCACACCATCGACATCCTGCGCCTGCAGGAAGGGGTGGCCACTCGGATAGAGGCCGTCGACGACCTCGACCATCAATGGGTCTGACACCTCGAGGAAATTCAATGTCGGCCGGCCACACGCTGCGCCTTCCAACGCGACGAGGCCCAGGCATCCACCGAACTCGTCCACCACCAAATCGGCCGATCGGTACTGCTCAGCGATCTCCTGCCAGGTGAACCCATGCGGATGGTCTGCGTGCCTCCACTCGACATGATCGATAATGCCGAGATCGTCAATCAGCGTGACGGCTCGCTTCTCATCATGAGACCCGTCACGGGAGATGAGAACAAGACTCACGTCCAGTCCCGATTCCAGTGCTGATGCCACACCACGAATCAGCAGATCATTTCGCTTCCAGCCCATGCTCTCGATCAGGAAGGGATGGTCAGTGAACATCATCCTCGTGGGATGAAAGATCCGCACATGTCGCTGATCACCGTCGGCGGGCTCAGGACCTGCGTTCGGGGAGAAGGTCCCCATGTCGATGGGTTGTGCCAGCCGAGCATCAACTCCAGATCCCAGCCTCCGGAGAGGTGCACCGAAACGAGAATACGGGTAGAGCCAGACTGCTGCACTCCTGATCGCCTGGCGCATGCGCAGCGCGTCGAGCATGGCGAAGAGATCGGCCGAACCCCGCCTCCGTGTCGAACGGGACCTCCAGGGGAACGGCCACTGCGTCAGGTCGGAACCGCTGGGAACAAACGCGTGCGGTATCCCGGATGCTCGAGCGAAGATAGGACCGTGATCCGTCGTGACTGCCACGTCGAACTCCCGCAGGCGCTCCGTAAGTCTGGCTCGTCCGGGTCGGAGAATCTCCCATCCGGATTCCCACGTGCCGATCTGGGCAAAGTCGGGATCCAGAATGCTTGCCTCATCGGTCAGGCAATGCGGCATGGTCGGCTCATTGATGAAAATCTGTACGTTGAAGTCCGACGCCTCCCGCAGACCCATGGCCAACTGGAACATGAAGTTCCCGTACAGAGCGACCTTCATACTGTCAGCCGGCCGTCAAGCCCGACGGATCACCCGATCGAGAGTTTCCACGACGCGGTCCACCTGATGATCCTCCATGCGGGGCACCAGCGGTAGCGTCAGCGAGTGGGCGGCGTGGCGTGCACTGTTCGGTAACGCCACGCCGATGCTCCATGGTGCGAACGCTGGATGCTCATGGCATGCATATGTCCCGATGGTCGTCTCAATCATCACTTCCGCCATCAACCCGATAATACCGTCGCGATCGATGCCCTCATCGAGAACCACCACATAGGACTGGTACGACCAGTTCACACCCGGCGCAGGGAGAAGCACCGTCACGCCGGATATTCCTTGAAGGGCAGCGTCATACCTCGCTGCGGTTCCTCTCCGATCATCGAGAATCCCGCCCAGACGCCGGACCTGCGAAAGCCCGAGAATGGCGGGAATCTCGCTCAACCTGTAGTTGAATCCAGGCTCGACGAACTCGAGACCCGGCTTCGCATGGCGAACTCCCCCGTGGCTTCTAAGTAGGCGAAGTCGGTCTGCGAGCACTGAATCATCCGTCGTGACCATTCCACCCTCACCACAGGTCACGACCTTCCGAGGATGGAAGCTGAAGCATCCCGCCGAGCCGTGGCTCCCACATCGCAGGCCGGAGCGCTCCGCTCCGAGGGAACATGCCGCGTCGACGACCAGCGCGGCACCCACACTTGAGGCGATGCCCTCGAGCACCAGATGGTCCGCCGGCTGACCAAAGGGATCGACCGGTAGGACGACCTTGGTTCGGTCCGATACGAGATCCGCTGCGATCTCAGGATCCATGTCGAAACTCTCGGCACACGAGTCGACAAGAACGGGGGTCGCCCCGGTCTGGATGACAGCGTTGAGCGTGGCCGGAAAAGTGAAATCCGGAACCAACACCTCATCGCCGGCGCCCACGCCAAGGCCTACCAGAGCGAGGTGGATCGCGGTCGTCGCCGAAGTGGTGGCCACAGCATGTTCGACGCCAACCCAGTCGGCGACCGACCGCTCGAACTCGGCGACGTTTCGTCCCGAAGTGAGCATTCCACTCTCAAGAACATCCCGTATCGGACCGTCCACCTCCTCCGCCTGCACATCAGGCCGAATGATGGGAATGGGCTCAGTCACCGGTCAATCCATCCTGCAGGGCTCACGAAGTCGCCCCCTCCGCAGCTCGTCCTGTACCGCCCACACCAGTTCCAGGGCTCTCAGCGCTTCGGGGCCATCCACCTCACACGGATGGTCGCCACGCACCGCGCCCACGAAGTGCTCCAACTCCTCAACCAGTGGTTCACGTCGCCGCACAAACACCTGCCGGATGTCCACGTCGAGCGAGTAGCGGACCTCAGCCTCGTTTCCAGCGTGGCCCTCAACCCGACCCTGCCGGTAGATCACGAGATCCTGGTTCGAATAATCGACGGTTAAGAACCGCTCTTCGGTGATGACCTCGAGTTGTCGAATCTGGTTCTGAGTGATCCTGCTCGCCGTGATCGAAGCCATCCGCTGATCGTCGAACGAGAGCAGTGCCGTCACATGGTCATGGCCACTCGTGCCGTCGACGCCCCGGGCCACCACGGTCGGAGTGTCTCCGCCCATCAACGAGAGGACCACGTCGAAGTCGTGAATCATCAAGTCCATCACCACGTCGATGTCGGTCACCCGACCGCTGGTCGCATTCATTCTCCTAGCATTAACAGCCAACACCCTTTCGTCCGCCAGAACTTCGCGAAGTTGAAGAACTGCCGGATTAAACCTCTCCACATGACCGACCTGTAAGACCACTCCCACGGCTTCGGCCGTATTGAGCAGGAGTCGAGCATCACCGGAATCGCCAGCCAGGGGCTTCTCCACCAAACAATGGATTCCCCGTTTCATCAGCTCACACCCGACCTCGGCATGCTGGGCGGTCGGCACCGCCACAACCACCGCTTCGACTCCGTGCAGATCGTCGATTGAATCGACGGCACGGCTTCCCCTGCTCGCGGCCACGGACTCCCCTAGCGCCCGATCCATGTCAACAACAGCGACCAGATCAACGCCCTTCATCGAAGAAAGGCACCGGGCGTGGTTCTGGCCCATTTTCCCGACCCCCACGACCGCCACCCTTAGGTTGCCACCGGCTGGACCGTGAGTCACCGTTCGCTCCCCGTCTGCCGGGAGCCCCCCTCTAGTAGACGCACGACCTCCGCCGGATTCCCCACGACAAGGGTGTTGGCAGGAACATCATGGACAACCACCGATCCAGCTCCCACCATCGCCCCTTTACCAATCTCGACCCCACAGACGATTGTCGCGTTAGCTCCAATCGATGCGTTGTTATGGACCAGCGTTTGCCAACTTCGACCACGCTCCCTGTCGGCACGGGGAAAGCGGTCGTTGGTGAATGTCACCGACGGCCCGATGAAGACCTCGTCTCCAATGATCACACCGTGATACACGTTGACTCCATTCTGGATCTTGCATCGATCACCAATGATGACAGCATGGTCTATGTAGCATCCTTGGCCGATAGATACCCCGTCTCCGATGTGAACATCTTCACGAATCTTCGTCCAGTCCCAGATCCGGCAACCGGCACCAATCACCGCCCCTGGCGATACCTCTGCCCTATCGTCAATGTAAGTTGGCTGCCCACTGGAGTTCATGCCGTCGCCAGTGCCTTCTTGAGAGACGAAATCACGCGGTCCTGATCAGCCTCGACGAGATATGGATGCATTGGGAGGCTAACTACGCGCCCCGAGATTTGCTCTGTGACGGTAAGGCCGCCTGGAACAACTGGATATGACCGGAATGCAGGTGATGCGTGCAGTGGCTGGGGGTAGAAGACCGCGGTCGGCACCCCGTCATCAAGGAGACATTCCCTTACACGAGCACGGGCATCCACCTGAACCGTGTACTGCGCCCAGACGGACTGGCAGCCCTCCTCCACCGCTGGCGAAACGACCGAGCCTTCCAGTTCCTCGGTGTAGCGATCAGCGACTTCCTGGCGACGCACCAGTTCAGCGGAGAACACCTCGATCTTGGCGAGGAGGATGGCGGCCTGGAGCGTGTCGAGTCGACCGGTTAGACCCAACCGGACATGTTCATAACGCTGACCTCCAGAACCGTGAGTGCAGATCGATCGCATAATTCCCGCAAGGTTCTCGTCATCGCAGAAGATCGCACCACCATCGCCGTATCCACCGAGTGGCTTTGATGGATAGAAGGAAGTTGTAGCCGCTTCTCCGTAGGCGAGGCTGCTCATCTCATCCCGCTGTGCTCCAAAGGACTGAGCACCGTCAACCAGTACCCAGGCACCATGTTCTCTGGCAATCATCTCTAGTTCCTGAGTCCTCGCCGGGTGACCGAAAAGATCGACGGCAATCACCCCCACCGGTGGTGAACCATCGAGATTCCAAGCCTGTCGGACCGATTCCGGATCCAACGTGTAGGAACAAGGATCGACATCAGCAAAGATCGGCTCCGCCCCCACCAGACATACAGCCTCGGCCGTTGCCACGAACGTGAAATCGGGGACGACTACCCGGTCTCCGGGCCCCACCCCCTTCGCCATCAGGAAAACCTGAAGCGCATCGGTGCCCGAGGCACAGGAAACACAGTACTTTCGACCTACGGCTTCAGCGAGGACCTTCTCAAGCTCATCTACCTCTGGGCCGAGTATGTAGGAACCATGGTCAAGCACCCGACGAATCGCCTCATCAATGCGCGGCCTCAACGTCTTCTGCTGGGTGGCCAAATCTATGAACGGCATCAACGTCATCGTTGATCCGATTTGCGCTGGTGCACCCGACGCCACTCAATGAGTTCTCGGAGGCCGTCGACCAAGTCGGTCTGTGCAAGAAACCCAAGGTCAGACCGTGCGCTTTCCGGATCACCGATCCGGTTTCGCACGAACGAGACTTCCTCAGGCTGGAATTCCACGTCAACATCACACCCGGTCAAGCCAATGAGCAGCCTGGCGACCTCTGCGATGGACGTCTGCCTGCCGGTACACACGTTGTAGACACGGTCACTGACCTCTGCCTCCATGGCTACCACGTTTGCACGCGCACAGTCAGTCACGCTAACGAAGTCGTACGCTTGGGTTCCGTCTCCAAAGACAACTGGCGACTCACCCCGGTCCAGACGGTCCAGCATCTTCATAATCACTGCCACGTATGCACCCTTGTAGTCCTGACGCGGGCCAAACACATTGAAGTAGCGCAATCCGACGTATCCGAGCCCGTCCCGATGGTGGAATGCCTTCGCCATCGCCTCGCCCGCGATCTTGGTCGCACCGTAGAAGGTCGTGTTGTTGAAGGGATGTGATTCGGCCATCGGTTCTTCGACAGCGTCGCCGTAGACCGATGCGGACGAGGAGAACACCATGCGCTGCACACCTGCGTCACGACAGGCCTCAAGCACGTTGAATGTCCCGGTCAGGTTGACGTCGAATCCGTCGCGGGGGTGTTCCTGGCAGTGAAGAAGCCAGAGTGCTGCAAAGTGGAAGACTCCGGCGGCTCCGTCAAGTGCACTCCGGATTTCAATCGCCTGCGCAATGTCACCTTCGATGATCGTCACCCTGGGGTCGGCAAGTGCCAGCTCGAGGTTCTCCAGGCTCCCCCGCTCGAAGTTGTCGAAGACGACGATCTCGGACACGTCCTCGTTCAGCAACTCATCGACCGTGTGCGAACCGATGAGGCCGGCCCCACCAATCACCACCAGCTTCGATCCGTCGATTCTCATAGCTTGCTCCCCGGTGTCGTGAGGATCCAGACGATTCGCTGTGGCACACCACGAAGCAAGTGGCCAGCCCGGGTGGTTCGATCCTGACTGACCATCACGCGTCGCTCTCGGCAGCAAGAGCCAACTCCCGGAATGTCATGCTCGTTGATATCAGGTCTTCGTAGGTTCCCTGTCCGACGATTCGACCATCGCTCATCTCAATGACCACATCGCAGTCTCTCAGCGTTGACAGGCGATGAGCGACAAATAGCAACGTCGCCTGACGGTCGAGGCTAGTTAGCGAGTGGATAACCGCCCGCTCGGTTTGATCGTCAAGAGCGCTGGTCGCTTCGTCAAAGACAAGGACACTCGCTTTCTTGTAGAGCGCCCTGGCTATACCGATGCGCTGACGCTGACCGCCGGAGAGCCGAACCCCCCGCTCACCGACCACCGTCTCATACCCCATTGGCTCATTCTCGATGAACTCGGCGATCATCGCCCGATGCGCCGCTTCCATGACCCGATCCAAGTCTATGTCCTCGGCACGAACACCGAAGGCGATGTTCTCCGTCAGGGAAGCATCGGCGAGAAAGACGTGCTGGGGTACATGCGCGATTGACCGTTGCCAAACTGTCAGACCGTTACCCTCGAGTCGTTGACCGTCTACGAGAACCGCTCCCTGACACGGCACAAGCAGGCCCATAAGAAGGTCAAGGAGCGTGCTCTTCCCACAACCGGTAGTGCCGACCAGACCTACTCTGGTGCCTATTCTGATCGTCAGGTTGAGATCGTCGATCACCCATGGTCCATTCTCCGTGTACCGGAACCGGAGGTGTTGAAATTCGATTTCCGTCTCAAATTTCATAGCCAGTGGGCTCGGCTGGCCGTGATTCTCGGGCATCGACTGCTCGAGAATCTCAAGCGCGCCTGCGAGATGACTACGGTGCCCCAGCACCAACGTCGCTGCGGCATAGCACTGCTGACCGAGTGGGAGCAATCGTTGACCACCGAGAACTAGCGCACCAAGAACCGGCAACTCGCTGGCAACTCCACCCGGTCGCCCACTCAATTGTACGGCCAGCACTGAAAATACGAGGATAGCAACACCCTCCAACACCACCCGGGGTACCTGTTGGATTATGCTGTTGGACCCCTGTGCGCGACGAACAGGCCGATCCGAGTTGCGGAACTGATCCAAAAACACTGCCTGGGTACCGTCAATCAGTATATCTCGGATGCCTCCAACGCCCTCTTGAATCGCCTTCACAACGCGGGTTTGCTCCCGAGTGATTTGCTGACTATTGCGCTTGAGTCGCCCGCGAAAGGCATATGTGATCACGACATAGCCACCGCCGATACTGACTACTGCGGTTAGCGCAAGAAACGGGTCAATCAAGATGAGTGCGACCATGACGGCGATAATTGTCAATGCTGAGCCGACGGTGGTCTGAAGGGGGGAGAGTATCCCGCCAGGAATTGTCTCTACCTTTTGGATCACCCCACTCATGATCTCACTGGTGTTTCGCCCTATATGAGTGGAATACGGTTGGTAGAGCGTGCGTTCGTAAGCATCTGCGCTGAGATCGGCACCAATCGCCATAGCCAAACGTGTCGTCGACCACACAACTGCCAGTCGGATAACCACAGCAATCAGCACCCCGACAACAAACAGCACGGCCAGGGGGAGAACGAGTTCCTCTGGCTGATTCACACCCAAGAACTGCGCCAAGTCTGCAACCAACTCGTACTGGAGGACGCGGTCGGGGTCGACCAAGACAGCAACAAAGGGAATAACTGCTCCAAGTGTCACCATTTCTGCGAATGCACTGACGACCATCAACAGTGAGACGACAACAATCTGTTTCCTGCGACGAGGGTGGATTCGGTGCCAGAGCCTGAGCAATAACTTCGGCGTCCCCAGATCTGACAGTTGCTCAGTCGTGTCGTACGTCATCTCGCGACTACCACGGTGTGGCGCTTACTAGAACTCTCACAACGCCGATGGATCCAGGTTGGCGAATCCACGATCCCTGTCCGACACGATGGCTGGTTCAGCAGGCCACTCAACCCCGATGTGTGGGTCGTCGTATCGGAACCCCGCGTAGTATTCCTGTTGATAGTGATCGCTCATCTGGTACTGCACGGTCGTGCCATCAACAAGGGTGAGAAATCCGGTCGCACACCCCTCGGGCACCAGAAGTGACGAGCGATCGCCAACGTCAAAGTGGAATGATTCGTGTGCCAAGAAGGTGGACGAATCCCGCCTAATGTCAACAATCACGATGTGCAATGCGCCCGCCATGACAGTGAGAAATTTCTGTTCCGTGGATGGTCGCTGCTGGTAGTGGAAACCTCGCAGGGTGTACTGGCGAGGGTTGACTGAGACGTTGCTCTGAGACACGTTGAACTCAAGTCCATGTTCAGCCAACTCTTGTCGGCAAAAAGAGCGCCAGAACTCTCCCCTGTCATCCTCATGAACCTCAGGTCTAATTCGGTACGTGCCGGACAGCGATGTCGCTTCGACTCTCACAGGAGTGCAATGTAGCGACTCGATGGGCCCGTACTGTCGAATGGGGCTTCCACAGGACATCCCATCGTCGCACCACGACCAGAGGCCCGCCATCCGGTACGGTTGCCGGTCGTATGGATTGTGAACAGTAGTGAAGGCCGTGATCCTGGCAGGCGGGTACGGCACTCGCCTCTCAGAGGAGACCCATTCAAGGCCCAAGCCCATGGTCGAAATCGGTGGTCGGCCGATGCTGTGGCACATTATGAAGATGTACTCGACCCACGATGTAAACGACTTCATCATCTGTTGTGGCTACCGCGGCTACATGATCAAGGAGTACTTCGCCAACTTCTCGCTCCACATGTCCGACATCACCTTCGACCTCGAACACAACACGATCCACGTGCGTAAGGAGCGAACCGAGCCGTGGAGGATCACGCTCATCGATACGGGCGAGGGCACGCTCACGGGCGGACGCCTGAAGCGTGTCGCCGACTACGTCGAGGGCGAAGACGAGTTCTGCATGACGTACGGCGACGGCCTGTCTGACATAGATATCTCGGCCACAATCACGTTCCACCGAGAGCACGGGCGTCTGGCCACGGTGACTGCGGTGAAGCCTCCCGGACGGTTCGGTGCGCTGGAGTTGGAGGGCCAGAGGGTCACGGGCTTCGTGGAGAAGCCTACCGGAGACGAGGGGCTGATCAACGGCGGTTTCTTCGTACTGGACCCCCACTGCCTCGACCTGATCGACGGCGATGACACCACATGGGAAGACGAGCCGCTGACCAGGCTGGCTACCGGAGACCAGTTGAGGGCTTACGAACACCACGGGTTCTGGCAGCCAATGGACACCGTTCGTGAACGAAACCTGCTGGAGGATCTCTGGGCGTCGGGGGGAGCGCCCTGGAAGACCTGGTGAGGCAGGTGACTGCCCCGTGCACCTAGGATCTCGATGCCCTCAGCAACCCACCCCCATCGTTGATTGCTCGGACTCCGCGCACGGGTAGCCCAGTTCTGCCAACTCCAAATCGAGAAGGCCCTCACACCGTTTGTTCGAGTCGCAATAAAGTGCGTGGATCTTGTCCACTTCTTCCGAAGACAGATTGACACGAATGCTCCGCTTCTGACGAAGTTCACCGAATCTGTCAAAAAAAGCAGTAAAGGCCTTCAGCAGATTATCCCTTATCGGTGAAAGCACCTTTCGGAAGAACGGCGATCGTCGGTGGAGATCAACTACCCTCTTTGCGGAATATAGTACACCACGAACCAGACGGCCACGGGTGAGCGCCGAATTCATTCGTATACCACCGTCAACTACTGAATTAACATTGATTTGGACATGATCCAGTTCTTGACTCACGTCTCTCAACTCAATAATGACAGGGTGTTGCTCATCAAGAAAATGAAAGTAGTCTCGAAAGAACGCAAAAGTTCCTGACTTGGCGATCTTTTCGAAGGGAACGAGTCTGAGAGAGACTGAATCATCAAGTGAATATCGCATCATTCCGTATAACTCGTCATAGAAGAGTTGGCCAAATACATCGTTTCGGCTGTGAGACAATCCATATTCGACAAAATCATCAAGAGGGCCAAATCTACTATATAATTCGTCGTAGTCGAAAGCAAACAGACTCTGAATCATTGAACTCTGTTCTCTGATCGTCATCACCACGTGGAACTCAACAAGATACCAGGGTTTTAGCTTTTCACTTATGCAACTGATCATCGCAGCAATTAGACCTATGTTCATCTGCACGCCACCGTATCCAGTTATTGCTTCGTCACTCACCACGACGACACGGGCCGAATCGTCATTCTGTTCTGAGAGCAATGGCAAATATCTATGTACTAGTTTAGTAAATAGATCACAGTATTCAGTTAGATCATTATAGGATATCCTATACCGTTCAAACAAGGATGACTTATTAGTTATAGGAAGAAAAAGCAAATACTGTAAGTGATTCAGTTCCAATGATAGTGGCGATTCATCTCCAAACCCGAGACCGCCACCACCCTTCCCAAGGTTGAGTATTGTCGTCAACTGTGGAAGTACGGCAGTCTGAGTCCAAGTCGTCGCGGTCTTCCCCATTCCTGGATGTAGGAGTATGTGGAGGGTTGGTTTCATAGAGTTTCAGTCCTCCCTGCACAGATTCTTGGGACCGCTACAACGTAAACTCATAGAGCGTGGACTCCGGCGTCTGCACTGTGGCTCCGACATCAAACTATCTGGCCACCTGTGTCCACGCTCACCGTATCACTCCCGAGGATCTGTTGATTGAAGCGAGGCAATAGCACCGTTTAAGGTCCTGAGCGCTTCGCTTCATCAACTCTGCGATCGGCCCGAAACGGCCCCCTGAGCCACAGCCGGAAGAGGTGCATAGTACGGCGGGTGAACATGAGCCCCGGATGGTGGCGAATCGCCCTCCCGAATCGGACCAGTGAGGTACGAGATGCCGACTGCCCAGCCGCCTTGACCGCCACGTAGTGCGCCTGGGTACCGTAGAACAGGCGCCGGTGTGGAGCGAGGTAGCCAAGTGTGGTCGGGTCGGCCAGCAGGTCGGCGTTGAGATGGGCGAAACGCTTCTCGGCGTCCTGCCAGGAGTCCGATGAGATCGTCCGTGACGAATGGTCTACCAGCAGTGCCCCACCGCCCGGACAGACGACCGGTTCGTGTTCGGCGGCGATCCT
>Ga0257122_1001062_pt1 | contig 20599 bp, 15 predicted proteins | sample SI106_120metaG_FD_190146 | JGI IMG/M metagenome (GOLD analysis project Ga0257122, IMG submission 190146) | Marine microbial communities from Saanich Inlet, British Columbia, Canada - SI106_120 | ecosystem: Environmental > Aquatic > Marine > Inlet | place: Canada: British Columbia | collected... | reverse complement strand
GGGTGGTGACGACGACCAGGCCAACGAAGCCGAACAGGCGGCAGACGCCGAGTTACGGATCGTTGCGGGTGAACGCGCCGATTCCGAAGACCAGGCGATTCTCCAACTACGACCTCGTGACTTTGAGGAGTACGTCGGCCAGAAGAACGTGATGCACAGCCTTAAGATCGCAGTGAAGGCGGCTGTAAACCGGGGAGAGCCGGTCGATCACGTGCTGTTTCACGGTCCGCCGGGACTTGGAAAGACGACGCTCGCACACATCATCGCCCGTGAGATGAACGTGCGATTGGAGCACACCTCTGGACCGGCGCTTGAAAGACCTGCCGACATGGTTGGACTTTTGTCCAATCTTGAGGCCGGGGCTGTCCTATTTATCGATGAGATTCACCGCCTGTCCAGCGCCGTCGAAGAGTATTTGTACTCGGCGATGGAGGATTACCGGGTCGATTTCGTTACCGGAGCCGGTGCGTACGCAAAGACACTGAGCTTCCCGCTCCAGCCGTTCACACTAGTGGGCGCCACCACCCGGGCAGGGCTTCTCAGTTCCCCTCTAAGGGACCGGTTCGGCATGGTCTATCACATGGAGTACTACTCGGACGAGGAGTTGACCTCTGTAGTGAAGCGATCCGCCGGGATTCTTGGCGTTGAGGCAAATGAGGAAGGCGCTGCGGAGATCGCACGCCGCTCACGAGGTACGCCGCGGATCGCGAACCGATTGTTACGACGGGTTCGGGACTTCACCCAGGTGGAGGCGGATGGTCGGCTGACGCAGGATGTCGCAGCAGCGGCGTTGAATATGGAGGGTGTGGACGAGCTTGGGCTGGACCGGCTAGACCGGCTTTATCTGACGACGCTTGCACACCAGTACCGGGGCGGACCTGCCGGGATCGCTGCGATAGCGGCGACTGTCAATGAGGAGCCGCAAACGCTGGAGGATGTGGTCGAGCCCTTCCTACTGAAGATGGGCTTCATCATCCGGACTCCCGGCGGACGGCGTGTTACTTCAGAGGGGTCTGTGCACGCCGGTATACCGCCGAGTCGACTCGGGGACGGAACTTCGCAAGGGACGCTGCTTTAGGGGAGCGACGGCTTTGCCGTCGTGTTTATCCTCCCTCACCCTAGCCCTCTCCCACGGGGGGAGGGGGCCAGATAGCCCCCGGCCAGGGTTTAGCGGCCCGATTCGCCTGCCACTGAGGCTGCGACTTCCTGGATGATCTCTTCCGGGATGTCGTCAAAGGACGAGTAGTTGAGCGAGTAGAGCTTGAAGTAGAGGCCCTTCTCGGCCATCAGCTCGTCGTGATTGCCGATCTCAACGATTCGACCGTCCTGGAGCACGATGATCCTGTCTGCACCGCGGATCGTCGCCAGCCGGTGGGCGATCATGACTCCCGTACGGCCTTCCAGCAACTTCGCCAGCGCCTTCTGGATCATCAGCTCGGTATAGCTGTCGATACTCGCCGTGGCTTCGTCCAGGACCAGGATCTCCGTGTCCGCAACGATTGCGCGCGCAAAGCTGATGAGCTGCCTCTGCCCGATGGACAGGTTGGAGCCACGCTCCTCGAGCACGGTGTCGTATCCATCCGCCAACTTCTCAATGAAGTCGTGCGCGCCGACGGTTTTCGCCGCCTCCACGATCTGTTCCCGCGTCGCTCCACGGGTGTTGTAGCGGATGTTGTCCAGCACTGTTTCTGAGAACAAGAACGGCTCTTGAAGGACCATGCCGACATGGTGTCCGATGGTCTCCTGCGTGATATCTCGGACATCGTGCCCGCCGAGCTTAATAGTGCCTTCCTGTACGTCATAGAAACGGTGCGTGAGCGCCGTGATGCTGGTCTTTCCTGAACCGGTTGGTCCAACCAGTGCCACTACCTCTCCAGGCTCCACTTTGAACGAAACATCATGAAGGACCGGATGAGTTGGGTCGTATCCAAATGTGACGTTCTTGAACTCAATCGAGCCGTCGATCTTGTCGAGGTCGGCGGCGCCGTCTTTGTCCTCAACCTCTGTCGGAATGTCCAGAAGTTCAAAGATTCGCTCCCCCGCCGCCATTGCCCGTTGAAGCACGTTGTAGTGCATCGTGAGGTTGCGGATCGGGTCGAAGAACTGTCGGACCAGCATCAGGAAGGCGATCATCGTCCCGATGGTCATATCGCCGTCCAGGACGAACAGGCCGCCGACTACGATGACGATAGCCCATGCAACGCCGGTCAGAAGCTCCACCACCGGCATCAGGATGGCGCTGAACTGGGCGGCCATTGTGGCGGCACGGAGATTGTTAGAGGTCAGGCCCTCGTATCGGGCCAGGTTGACCGGTTCGCGGCGCATGCCCTGAACGACACGAACGCCGTTCACGTTCTGTCCCAGCGCACCGTTGCATATCGACTGCGTTATTCGGGCGTACAGGAAGCGTTTTCGGGCACGCGGCAACCAGACGAGGCGCAGCCCCATCATGATCGGAATTACGGTTAGAACCAGGAGTGCCAGCCGGACATCAAGGAACAGGAGTACGGCGACGATTCCGATCAGGATCGCAATGTCGCCAAGGGCCTGGACCATCGTCTCCATGAATTCCTGGAGAGCACCGGTGTCACCCTGGGTACGAGACATGACTGCCCCGACTTCGGTCTTGTCTGAGAATGAGAGTCCCACGCGCTGTAGGTGGTGGAACATGGCTCGTCGGATGTCGAACAGCATAGCGTTCGACATATGGCCGACCACGACCTGCTGGATATGGTTTGAAGCCCAGTTGATAACGGCGACAACCAGCAAAACCCCGGTCACCCATGCGAGTTGGTTCCTGCTGCCCCCAATCTCAAGGGCGTCGTCCACGGCGTACTGGACGATCAGAGGAACGGCTAGCGTCGATAGGCTGAACGCCAGAACGGCGATCAACCCGACGATCACTCTCTTCTTGTATGGAGCGACGAACCCGAGGAAGCGCTTGAACACCTCCCCGTCAAATGAAGGTCCAAATACGTCATCCATGTCCAGGTACTGACCCGGAGGTAGACGCTTGCCCTCACCCATGAGGGTAGATTTGCGTTCGCGCTTGCCTGAAGAACCTACATTAGAGGCCATTAATCATCGCCTCCCGTCGGTTGTGGGGCATCACCCATCGTCAACCAGTCACCACTAAGGTCGTCAGTCGGTCGTACCTGCAGGTCGTGCATCTCCCGGTAACGGCCATTCAACTCCAGCAGTTCTTGATGTGAACCGCGTTCAATGATGCGGCCCTCATCGATCACCAGGATTTCGTCCGCTCCCAGGAGGCTGCTGAGACGATGGGCGATGATGATGGTGGTGGCATCCGCCGCACGCTTCGATATCTGATCACGGATCAACCGTTCTGTTGCGGCGTCAATTGCAGAAGTTGAGTCGTCAAATATGAATATCTTGGGTTGGAGAACGATCGCCCGGGCGATGGCCATGCGCTGGCGCTGGCCGCCGGAGAGGGAGACACCCCGTTCACCGACCATGGACTCATAGCCTTCAGCCATGCCGGTGATGTGCTGGTGAAGCTTGGCGTCTTCAGCCGAGTCGATGATCCGGCCTTCTTCCGCGTCCGGTTCCCCGTAAGCGATGTTGTCGCTCACAGTGTCCCTGAACAGGAAAGTGTCCTGTTGAACCAGTCGTACCCGTTGCCTGAGTGATTCAAGCGTTACGCCGCGTATGTCCTGGCCGTCGATAGTGATTCTGCCGGAGTCCACGTTGTAGTGGCGCGGTGCCAACTGGGCGATAGTGGTTTTACCGCTTCCGGGCGGGCCAACAATACCAACGGTGTGGCCAGGTCTGGCCTCAAAGCTGATGTTTTTGATGACGGGCATGTCGTCGTAGGAGAACGAAACGTCCTCATAGCGAAGTACCCCTTCGGTGACCTTCAGGGGCTGTGCGTTCTCGCTGTTCTGGATGGGAAGTTCCAGGTCCAGGACTTCGAAGAGCCTCGCACCACCTGAGGACGCACGCGCCCATGAGTTGATTAGCATCGGCAGCATTCTGATGGGCATCTGGAGGAGGCCCAGGAAGGTGAGGAAACGAGTTAAATCGCCGACGCTCATGTCGCCATCAATTACTTTAGTTCCGCCGAACCACAGCAGCACGGAGTAGGCGACCAGCAGGGAGAAGGACATGAAACTGCCGTTAGATGCACGGATCTCGGCGGCTTTGTCCATCAGACCTTTCACCTCTTCGGACGAAGTGGCGAATTTCTTCTCTTCATGTTCCTGACCCGCGAAAGATCGGACGACACGGACCCCGCCAAGGTTTTCCTGAAGGGCCGTATTAACGATTCCCATCTGCTCTTGAATCTGGATCCAGATGTTTCGGGAGCGGAGACGCATGATCGTGCCGCGGAAAGCGACGATGGGTACGAACGCCAACGTCAGCAGACCGAGTTGCCAGTCAAGTGTCAGCATCAGGTAGGCGCTGCCGGTGATCAGCAGGATCAGGTAGAGGACACGCAACATGCCTGTGTGGGCGAACATGCGGACACCGTCGATGTCCGAGATCCCGCGTGACATCAGGTTGCCGGTGTGGGCGTTGTCGTGGAAGGAGAAGCTCAAGCGTTGCAGCTTCTCGTAGTACTGATTCCGAAGCGCCGTAGCGAGTTTCTGTCCGAGCACTTCACCGGCGTACATCTGACCGTAGGCGAAGATCCCACGAAGAACGCTGACGGCAATGATGACGATAGCGGCGTCTAGCAAAGCAGAGCGGGCGGCATCGGATTCTGTTCCGGCATCTACGAGCGTTATCGCTTCGTCGACGGCGTTCCCAAGCAAAACAGGAATGAGCACGAAGAAGATGGATGTGCCCAGGATCGCCAGGGACCCGAACAGAAGGAGAACCGGGCTTGTGGTTGTGGTGAGTTTGGCCAACCGCCAGAGAACGCTGGCGGACTGAGCCGGGGGAGGTACCTTACGTCGGTTGGGTCTCCCCGCGACGCTGGCTAGGTTCTGGTTGGGTTTTGCTTTGCTGGCCGTCTGAAGCCTCTCAAATGTTGGACGCCATGGTGACGCCCTGCACGATGTGCCATTTACTCCGATTCGATGCCATCAACATCGGACGGGTGCCGAACCGCGATCACCGTCTGTCGCGAGTTCGGTTAGTCGATACTACTCCCGGAATCACAACGGTGTTTACCGTTTGTTTCCGGCGGGGAGTCTACGCCGTGCAACAGCGAGTTGCAGCGGCGTTCCGCGCGGGCTTCATTAATTACTTGGAAAAACACCACCCTGCACGAGTGGATATCGTTCGTGGAGCATGAATCCGAAGGGCGAAATTCCGCGGTCCGCACAAGATTTACTCCCGCATCTCCTGGATTAGGTCGAGGACAACAGGGGCGGACAACCGCGGATTTTTCCCACCGAGTTGATGTTTACCAGACTGCCGGCCTAGCGGAACGCCCTAGCCTCTTCGCTCCACGGGTCCACCAGAAATTCGTCAAATGTCTCGTGATTCAGCGCGACGCCGAGACCGGGTGTATCGGTCGGATTGATCCACTTGCCGTCGTACTCAAACATCGGGTCCATGATTTTGGCGAAATCCGGGAATCGGGTGTGTAAGCACTCGAGCCTGTAGAAGTTCGGGATGGTCATGGAGCAGTGGAAACCGGCCATGATCGAGACCGGCCCCAGGGCGTCATGCGGGCTGATCCGGACGTAAAACGGCTCGGCCAACGAGGCGATCCGCTTCATTTCCGAGATGCCGCCGGTCCATGAGATGTCCGGCATGATGAAGTCAACCAACCGCTCCTCCAGCATCGTCACGTAGTCGTAACGGGTGAAGTGCCGTTCTCCCATGCAGATCGGGATGTTTGTGCTCTCCCTCACCTGTCTGAGCGCCTTGAAGCTTTCCGGCGGCACCGGCTCTTCGTACCAGATCAGGTTGATGTGCTCGAGCGCACGTCCTCCAGCGATGGCTGATGCGACATCAAACCTGCCATGGGCATCCACCATTAGCTCCGTCTCGGGGCCAACTGCCTCACGGACGGCGTCCATCCAGTCGACGGCTTCCGCCAACGCACGTGGCGACAGGTATTCAACCCGCCCGGCGCCTGTGAACTCACCCGTCAGCTCGCGCTGCCACTTGAACGGGTCAGTTTTGATGGCATCGTGGCCGTCCGCGATCGTCTGCTTTGCGGCCGCCACCGCGTCATCTATGGTCACGCCGTCGTACCACTGGTCCTGTATGTGCGTGTAAAGCGGCACCCGATCCCTGACCGGCCCACCAAGTAGCTTGTAGATCGGCTGCCCCAGCACCTGTCCTCGGATGTCCCAGAGGGCGATATCGATCCCGCTAATCAGATGAGATATGAAGCCTCGTCCGCTGAGAGATGAGTACTGGCGGAATATCCGCTGCCAGATCTCGTCTATGTGCGCCGGATCTTCGCCGATCACCATCGCCTTCACCGCCTCGATACCGGCCACGAGCATCGGCCCGCTTCGGTAATCGGAGCACTCACCAAGGCCAGTGATGCCTTCGTCCGTCTCCACCTCCACAAACACCCACGGGCTACCCGGGATTGGAGAGACGATGTAGCTCTTTATATCTGTAATTTTCATTGTGATGTTCCGGTTTCAACTGGTCGGAATGGATCTGGAGAAGAATGGACTTCGCTTCTATCCGAAGCTGATGAACGAGTCAGGTTCCACGATGTACTGGTCCAGCACTTCATGGTTGAGCGCTATGCCGAGACCCGGCTCATCTGTTGGGACGATGCTGTCACCCTCGTACTTGAACATCGGGTCCAGGATTTTGGCGAAGTCATCAAACCAGGTGTGGAGGCATTCGAGTCGGTACAGGTTTGGCATGGTCATGGAGCAATGGAATCCGGCGACGATGGACACAGGGCCCATGGCGTCGTGCGGTGCAATCCGGACGTAATAGGCCTCCGCCATCGAGCCGATGCGCTTCATCTCAGAAATGCCGCCAGTCCACAGGATGTCCGGCATCACGTAGTCGACCAGCCGATGCTCGAACAGGGGCAGGTAGTCGAAGCGGGTGAAGTGGCGCTCGCCCATGCAGAGCGGAATGTTGGTGTTCTCCCGTACCTGCTGGAGGGCTGCGTGGTTCTGTGGCGGTACAGGCTCCTCGTACCAGATCAGGTTGACGTGCTCCAGGGCCTGCCCGGCGGCGATGGCGCTTGCCGTGTCGAATCGGGCATGGGCGTCGACCATTAGCTCGGCATCTGGACCGGCGGCCTCACGGACGGTGTCCATCCAGTCCACGGCCTCCTGGATGGCTGAAGGCGATAATATTTCGACCTTGTCCGAGCCCCAATGGCGGGGGCCTGACGGACGTTGCGACTTGAAGGGATCGGTCTTTATAGCGGTGTATCCCTCTGAGATCACGCGCTTCGTCTGGTCGTACGCATCCTGTAAGCCGTTGGCCTGACCCTGGTCCTGTATGTGCGTGTAGAGGGGAACGCTGGCCCGGACGGGTCCGCCGATCAAGTTGTAGATAGGTTGACCGAGGACTTTGCCCCTGATGTCCCAGAGGGCGGTGTCTATGGCACTGATCAGGTGGGACGTGAAGCCCCGACCATTGATGTTGGAGAAGCTGTGGAATATGCGCTGCCAGATCTCCTCGATGTTGGCGGGGTCTTCCCCAACGATCATCGGCTTGATCGTCTCGAACGCCGTGATCAGCGCAGGTGCGGCGTGGGTGTCCGTGGCCTCGCCGAGCCCGGTAATCCCCTCATCGGTCTCGACCTCGACGAACAACCACGGCCACGGGCTGCTCTTATCGCTCACCTTGACTACGTAGGTCTTGATGTCAGTGATCTTCATCTGGTTCTCCGGGAGTGCGGGCCGACTTTTTTGACTAGCCGCGGCAGCATACTCGTTTGCCGTTAGTCCGAAAACGCCCAATTAAATGACGCCGAGGTGCGAAATTGTGGCGGTTATGCCGTTCCTCCCTTACCCTCGACCCACTTTCTATCCAGTAATCCCAACCACAGCACAACAACGATTGGATCTCGCATGACCACCACGAGCAACGATCAAGCGTCAGAATCCGGAATGGCACGCATCCTCGGCGAGACAGCGGACACAGGGATATGGGACATCGAACTATCGGCCGACGGCCCTCTTGGAAGTCTTCCCGTGACCAGTGAGATGCTGATCGATGAGCCAAGCGGAAACATCTTCGGCATGACGCAGAACGCAGGAATGGGTTGGAACCCCGACGAGCTTCTGCGCACGCAGTTCATGATCTTGAGCACCGTCGGGGGGATGCGGGGTGAGGACGGAAAGCCGCTGGCGCTTGGCATTCACACCGGGCACTACGAGCTTGGCCTGCTGATCGCAGAAGCGGCCGATGAGCTACGTCAGTTGGGCGCACTCCCGTTTGCCGCCTACTGCTCCGACCCGTGCGACGGACGGACGCAGGGCACGACGGGGATGCTGGATTCCCTGCCCTACCGGAACGATGCGGCGACGGTGTTCAGGCGGCTGGCGCGGTCGGTCCCGACCACGAAAGGTGTGCTGGGCATAGCGACCTGTGACAAAGGTCTCCCGGCCATGATGATGGCTATCGCAGGACTTGGGGATCGGCCCTCTGTCCTCGTGCCGGGCGGCTCCACACTTCCGCCGACGGTCGGCGAGAACAACGCCGAAATCCAATCTATTGGCGCACGTCATGCACAGGGCGAACTGAGCCTTGTTGATGCGGCCTCGCTCGGCTGTCACGCCTGTGGTTCGCCGGGAGGTGGCTGCCAGTTCCTTGGTACCGCCGGTACGTCTCAGGTGATCGGTGAAGCGCTTGGCCTTTCTGTAACGCACTCTGCACTTGCACCTTCCGGTCAGGACATCTGGCTGGATAACGCCCGACGATCTGCCGAGGCGCTGGTCGAGCTTGAGAAGCGCGGGTTGAAGACGAGCGACATCCTCACGGACGAGGCGTTCGAGAACGCTATGGTGGTGCACGCCGCATGTGGTGGCTCCACAAACCTGATCCTCCATCTCCCGGCCATAGCGCACGCAGCCGGTCGCAAGATGATGACGGTGGAAGACTGGCATCGTTTGAACCTGCAGGTTCCGCGGCTCGTGGACGTGCTGCCAAACGGCCCCGTGATGCACCCGACGGTTCAGTTCTTTGCCGCCGGTGGTGTGCCGGAAGTGATGCTCCACCTACGACGACTCGGCCTGCTCCACACAGATGTCTTGACGGCATCCGGCCAAACGCTTGGCGAGACGCTGGACTGGTGGGAGACGTCGGATCGGCGAACCGCCCTCCGGAAGCGATTGCAGGATCAGGACGGTGTCAATCCCGACGACGTAATCATGTCGCCGGACCGTGCACGCGAACGCGGCCTCACAAGCACGGTAACCTTCCCGAAGGGCAACATCGCCCCGGAAGGCTCGGTAATCAAGAGCACGGCTATCGACCCATCTGTTGTGGACGATGACGGCGTGTATCGAAAAACCGGCCGCGCACGCGTGTTCCGCAGTGAGAAAGACACGATCACGGCTATCAAGTCGCGTGGCGATGACCGAGTGCAGCCGGGTGAGATCATCGTTATGACCTGCGGCGGACCGCTGGGCACCGGCATGGAAGAGGTGTTCCAGGTCACGGTGGCTCTCAAATATCTGTCTTACGGCAAGGAGATCGCCCTGCTTACGGATGCCCGGTTCTCTGGCGTATCCACCGGTGCTTGTATCGGACACATCGGCCCGGAAGCGCTTGCGGGCGGCCCGATTGGCCGGGTGCAAGATGGCGACATCATTCACATCGAGGTCGATCAGAACAAGCTTGAGGGCTCCGTCGATCTGGTCGGGCACGGTGATGAGGAGCATGGCGCGGACTGGGGCACGAAGGAGCTGGCGCAACGGGGTGACCCGGGTGATCTTGCGGCCCACCCCGGCATGCCGGACGACAGTCGGCTTTGGGCGGCCCTCCAGCACGCAAGCGGCGGCACATGGAACGGTTGTGTCTACGACGTGGACAAGATCGTGGAGACGCTGAACGCCGGGATGAAGGCACTCGGCCGGGCCTAAGGCCCGGCTGGGCGGCTATTTTTGGGGCCTTGGCCGGTGAATGAGTTCGTCTTATTAAGAGGGCTTTGCACCGATTCTGTGTCGGTGAAGGTCCCTCGACTTCGCTCGGAATGACGAATGAAGTGGTTCTGACGGACTCGTATCGTCATTCTGAGCCGGGGGCGAAGAATCTCCCGGCTCTCCGTGCGTCCGAGCGTTTTCTGCCCTCGTGCCTACTCCTCCACTTTTCCGTGGGGGTTGTGGTTCTGGATTAGCTCCAGGTACTGGGGCAGGACTCGCTTTTCGTATTCGTTTTCGAGCAGGTCGAGGAGCTTGATCGGGTCCGGGTCTGAGATGACCGTTGCACCTGTGTCTTTGTCCACAAGGCGCGTGATCTCTTCGATATGGTCCGCAATACCGCCAGATTCTCCGAGAACCCCGATCACCTTGGCTTCGTCGTAGGCGATTGCGAACTCGCCCAATGTGCCGGAGCGACCACCCGCTATCACCACCACGTCACAGGTACGGATGTTTTCGATTTCTCGGCCCATGAGGCCGCTGCCGGTGTACACCATCACGTCGTAGCCATATGTCGGTGAGTTGTAGCGTTCTACGTGCTCCCGGAAATTGAGGGCGGGTGATATACCGACGACGAACCCGCTCTCACGGCATGCGCCGATCACGGCGGCGTGCGGGATACCCGGGGCGGCGCCGGTGATGAGGGCATATCCGCGTCGCGCAACCTCTTCGCCGAACCGCTCCATGCGTTCGATCACCTCGGCCGCAATGTCGCCACCCGCCGATCCCATAACGCCAACAGCGAGGCGCGGGAAGTTGCGGTTCTTTTCTTCATGGTTCCTGGTAGTCACTCAACTCTCCCGGGCTCGACCCCGTGGGGGTGCCTGATTATCGGGAGTTCATCGTCTCATATGACTACGTATTGGTGACCCGTATCTACATACCGGTTTACGCACAAGGCCGGAGTCTGCGTTTCTAAACGGGAAGCGAAATGTGTCCAGCCACGAAGTACCCGGACATCGCTATCACCGTCATCTGGACGGTCTTTCCTGCAAAGGAGCCCAGCAGGAAATTCCGGAATGGCACACCAGCGGCTCCGGCCATCAATCCAGCCAGATCAAACACCGGGTTCGGGATGGCGGCGAGGAGGAACGAAGCCCATATCGGCTGTGTGCGAAACCAACCCAGTACGCGTGTCGTCACGCCACGCACCATGGCGTTTCTGGAACGCTCGATGCCTTCGACGGTCGATACACCAGCGGTTCCCGCGAAGTAGGTTGGCCACAAGCCAGCCGAGATTCCCGCCGCGGCGGCGAGCCCGACGGCAAACGGGTTGAGGAAGCTGGCGCTAATAAACACCATCCCAATCATTGGAACAGGCAGGAATAGGGTCACGCTGGCCAGGAGGCCCGCCAGGAATAGCGCGGTGTAACCGACCGCCGGGGATGCGGGTTGGCCGCCGAAATCGACACCCATGAGCGCCAGGCCGGTCGCGAGGAACAGGACGGCAAATGCCAGGATCGTGATGGTCCGGGTTAATGCGGGACTAATTACCGGAAGGGAACTGACGGGTGCGATCTGCATGTTGTGACTCCGCTTTATTGTTGGCGCTCAAGTCACTTTGCGGTGCTGTGGGTCCTACGTGGGGAGGAGGCGCGATTGGATTTTGTGTTGGAAGGGTGTGGATATGGACTCGAACATCGTCGCCGGAAGCGGGCGGAGCGAGCCCCGCCCCTACGATGTGTCGCCTGGCGTCGGCCCTCTCTCCCGTTTGGAAGATGTGTCCATCATGCGATCCCCAGCAGTAGCGGTAGTTCTGACAACGCATTTATCGTGTGATCTGCCAGATCACCTCGGTCGTCCGACTCGTCATGGTGGTTTAGCCAGACAGATGTCACTCCTGCGTTGTTTGCGCCCGCCACATCCGTCACCAAAGAGTCACCTACGTGTATGGACTTTTCGAGGTCGTACTCACCGACGGATGCTGCATGCAGGAAGATTCGTGGGTCTGGTTTTCGGAACGGCTCTGAATCAGCGAGGATCGCGAAAGAGAACTGGCCTTTGAGTCCTACTTCTGCCGGGTTGGTGTTCGAGTTGGTAATGACACCAAGCTGAAAATGCTGCTTTAGAGTTTCCAGCACCGGGATCGTTTCCGGGTAAATGGTCGTGCTGGTGACTCGGGTGGTGACGTACATATCGAACAGGTCTTCGATTACCCGGTCGCCGGTCAATCCAGCCTCACCAGCGGAGCGACGGATTGCCTCTTTCCGCAGAGCGTCCAGCGTGCCGTCTGCGTTTTGAGGTTCATCGCCAAGCGACATCCGGGTCGCCACCATCTCTTCAAGAGTTGGGATGCGAGCGCTCTTATTCGCCAACGTAACGATCTCTTTACGCAGCCGCCCCAACGCCGCCAGCATCCCGCTCTCGAAATCCCACAGCGTATCGTCGGCGTCGAACGTTATCGTCGTGATGCCCGTCAGCGACACGACGCGTGCCATTGGCCGATGGAATGACCAATTCTGTGCAGCAATGGCGACATCAATAGGCCAATCATATTACTCGCCTATTTTTGCGCCTCAGGCTGCTTTGCGGACGGTTACCTGTCCAGAGATTTTGTTGTACGCGTCGAGCGCAGCGACTTTGTAACACTCGGCGAGAGTCGGGTAGTTGAAGACGTTGTTGACCAGGTAGTCCAGCTTCCCATTAAGGGCAATCACGGCCTGGCCGATATGAATCAACTCTGACGCGCCTTCGCCGATTATGTGGACGCCAAGGAGGTCACGCGTCTTGGTATCTACGAGCAGCTTGAGGCGGCCCGTGCTGTCGCCGACGATCTGTCCGCGAGCCGTCTCCGAGTACCGCGCCATGCCGATCTCATACGACACCCGATCACGCGTCAGCTCGGCCTCGGTCTTCCCGACGATAGAGATCTCCGGGATGGTGTAGATACCAAAGGGGAGCAGGTCCTGAACGCCATCCGTCGGTGCCCCGAGCGCGTTTCGTGCGGCGATGCGCCCCTGTTCCATTGAGGACGAGGCCAGGGCCGGGAAGCCGATGACATCACCGGCGGCGTAGATGTACGGAACCGCTGTCGCATATCGCTCATCTACCGTCAGTCGACCACGTTCGTCCGCCTCGAGGCCGACATTTTCCAGCGCCAGTTGATCGGTCGCCCCCTGCCTGCCAATCGTGTACAGCAGTGCGTCTGTGCAGATGCGCTTTCGACTCTCCGTGACCGCAACCACCTCGTTTCCTTCGATACTGACCGACTCGACACCCTCGCCGAGTTGAAACACAACTCCGCTGTCACGCATGTGATAGATCAGCGCGTCCACAATCTCACGGTCCACGAATGGCATGAGATTTTCCTGCTTCTCGACGAGCGTCACATGAACGCCGAGTGCGGCGAACATACAGGCGTACTCCACACCGACTACGCCAGCGCCGATGATGGCCAGTCGCCCGGGAATGTCCTGCAGGTTGAGAATCTGGTCTGTATCGAAGATACGTTCACCGTCCACGGGAACGCATTCGGTGTGAGCAGGCCGACTTCCCGGTGCCAGGATGACGTTCTCGGCAATCATTTCGACCTTCTCGTGTCCCCGATCGACCTCCAGTCTGTGATCTCCGGAGAACGATGCCCGACCAAGCATGACTTCGACGCCGTTCCGCGCCAGTTGTGACTCCATCACAGCCACTTCGCGACGCAGGATGTGGTCAAGCCGGTACGTCAGGTCCGGGAAGTTGATGTCCCGCTTCACCGAGTAGCTGAGTCCGTAGAGTTCTCTCTCACGGAACCCGGTCAGGTAGAGCACGGCTTCGCGTAGCGCTTTGCTGGGAATGGTCCCGCCGTTGATGGCGGCTCCGCCGATGGTTGGGCGCGGCTCGATGGCGACCACAGATGCACCGAGCTTGGCGGCCTGGATTGCGGCGCGCTGGCCTGCCGGACCGGCACCTATTACGGCCACGTCGAACTGTTTCATGCCCCCCACACTATGTGCGGTTCATTCCGTTACCACGGCAAGATCCGAACCTACGAGTGGTTATGCGCCGATGAAACGTATCGGTGGGAGTGTCTGGGTGTTAGCCCAGCAGCCCTGCGTCTCGAAGTTCCATGTCGAGCAGAACCCTGAACTCATAGGGCACGATCGGTTCGGGTGATCTAGGACGCATGCCCTCCCATCCGAGAAGCTCCAGAGCGGCCTTCACTCCCGCTACTCCGTGCTGGATGATCAAGTGATCCAGCCTGGACGCCAGCGCCTGCTTCTCACGCGCCGGGTTGAACTTGCCCTGGTGTCCGAGTTTGACGATGTCGACCGCCAATTCAGGTGCGACGTTGCCAAGCCACATCATTGCGCCGTTTGCGCCGATCAGCATGCCCGGTAGGAGCAGCGATCCGTTGCAGGTCCAGAATTTGAGACTTTCCGGGACGTTTGGACGAACCCACGACTCGAACCTGATGTCGTGGTCGGTCACGTATCCGTACACGTTGTCCATCTGGCAGATCGCGCCGATGACCTCCGCCGGTGCCGCGGGTGCCTTTGTCGGTGTCTGATGGATGACGACGACGGGGGAAGGTGAACGAGGGAGCACATTGCCGAAGTACGAGATAACTTCGCCCGGCTCAACGTCACGGGGGATTCGCACTCGGATCAGATCTGCACCCAGTTCAGTAAATCGAGTGGCCTGACGGACGGTATCTGACGGCGAAGGGTTGTCGATCCCCGCAATGATCATTCGTTCTGATCCCGCCACCTCAGCCACGGTCTTCACGATGGCGGCCTTCTCGTCCTCGCTAAGGGCGTTCTCCTCGCCGTTGATGGTGCCGAGAACGAAGCCGCTAAGCGGCGAAGGCATGAGTCGCTCTATGTTGCGTGCAAGCATGCCGTGGTCGACACGATCTTCGGTGTCGAACGGCGTTGGAGTCGGTGCGACGACGATCGGGTCTTTGTCCAGAATAGCCATGCGTTCCCCCTACCGCGCTCGTTGCGCCTTGCAGCCGCTGGTCACCTCAGACAATAACGTATCTGTAAAAAATGGTGCAGTTTGAGCCGGATTTCGCCGGTTATCCAACGTAGAGGGTGCGCGGAGCGTCTCCGGGGCTGCTTAGCTCCAGCCCCTGTAGAGCTGTGACGCTTCCAGGTCCACGACTTCGTACTTGAGGCCGCTTTCCTGTGCGGCCTTCTCGCCGTGTGCAGTCACTATCCAGGCCCCACCGTTTGCGACCGATTTGCCGTCTTCCATGATGACCTCACCGGCTACCAACGACATCGTCGCCAAACCTGAGTCCGGGTCGACGACCGTGATATCGGCATCCGCGCCTTCGGTGAAGTGGCCTTTGTTGATAAGTCCCATCATGATTGCAGGGTTGTAGCTGAGCTTCCGAACGGCGTTCAACGCAGTGAGCGCTCCGAAGTTGACCAGCGCCATCGTTCGTTCGATTGCGACGTTGCGGGGGATCGCTCCGCCGTCGGTGCTCACGGCGTCTATCCGGAACTCGGCGTCGTCCGGTGCACCGTTGTCCTCGGGTTCGTACTGCTCGGTAGCCAGGGTGAAAGCCGAAGAAGCCGGGTTGACCGGGAAGCTCAGGCTTGCGGCGGTATTGGCGGCCTCCCAGATGTCGACGGCTTCCTGCCCGGTGACGAGGATTACACGCCCGTCCCGCACCGTCTGCGCGTAGCCGTAACCGTCCAGAAGCGCCTGACGCATACCGGCCTCTGTGGTCGGATAGCCACGCGCGGTAAGGCAGTTCTGCGGGACATTTGCGACCACGTTTCCGTCCTCATCACAGAGGCCGTTGGTGCCGTTCATTTGCGCCAGGTACGACTCGGTAACGACCTGCCCGCGGACTTCATCAAGGATGTCGAATGCCTCTCTACATTCCTGTTCGGCAGAAAGGATCATGCCGCGGCAATAAGAGTTGACGTGGGCTACATGGAGTCTGCCTTCGCCCAGCAGATCCGGCACTTCCCGTAGACCTTCCAGGGTGCTGCTGCTGTCTTTGGTTGCGAGGTGAAACGCTACCCATGCGGTCTGCTCGTTGGCGGCCTCGACCACCCCGGCGGTGGATTCTGGAGTGAATGGGTGGTAGCCGCCGATCATTTTGACGCCCACAGCGCCGCGGCTGAGAGCGTCCGAGACGACATCGCGCATCATCGCTATCGGTGGGTCGTCCTGCGGGATGGTGAGGTGAGGAATGAGCGCCATTACACCGGCGACATTGATACCGGAGCCGAGCCGTCGGATGCCGTCGGATAGGGATTCAGGCGTACCCAGCAGATCCAGGCACGTCGTTGTTCCGGATTCCGCCAGCATGGCGAGCCCGAGAGCGCGATCTACATTTCGTTCATCGCCTGCGGATGAAACGTGTGCATGGGTGTCGATGTGGCCCGGCATAACCCAGCGCCCTACAGCGTTGATAGCGCGGCCCCCGGCCGATGTCTCCAGCCCCTCACCAACCGCGTCTATCTTTCCGTGGTTGATCCCGATATCGCAGACGGCGTCCGTCTTGTTGGCAGGATCGAGGACACGACCGTTCTTGATTACGGTGTCGTAGGTGGGCACTGAGATCTCCAGTATCTGAGATATGAACCGGCCAGTTCGCTATTTCAAAATTTTCGCCGTATCGGCCTGTAGTTCTTCCGTCATTCCCGAGCAGTCGGGAATCCAGTGAGGGTTTCTTTAGATATGATCCCGGATTGTACGAGCGGGGACCCTGGATTCCCTCCTTCGAGGGAATGACGAAATTATGTTGCACCCAATTGGGAAACCGCTGCGACGAGCGACAGACCCTTCGAGAGCCTCAGTGTGGGTTCTGGTGGGGACGTTCTAGGGGCGGGTAGCGGCCCGCCCCTAGAACGGATGCGAATCCGTCCTTGCGGTTGGTTGCCTACCCCCTAATCCGCCATCGAATCCAGGAATTCCTGGCCCTCTGTCGGCCAGTTTATGGTCGTCCCGGCGGCCCCTGATTTGTAAATACGGGCAAGGTCGTCATCGTTGTCGATGCCCCAACCACGGACGGTGAGACCGCGCTCGTAGGCGTGGCTCACGGACTCCAGTGTTGCTGTGCCTGCGCGAGGGTATACAGAGTCGAACCCTAGCTTTACCGAGGCGTCCACAGTTTCTTCGGAAAGCTCGTTGATGAGCCAGCCATGGCGAACGTTCGGTAGTCGGAGTTTGGAGCGGTACAGCTGGTCAGCCCAGAACGACGACACTGTTATGCCCGGTGCGTCGAATGTGTCGGTACCAGCCACATTCAGCCAGCCGTGTCGTTTGAGAGCCTCGGCCACCATCGTCGGCAGTGCAGCCTCACGCGACTTGAGTTCAAGATGTGGGTGCGCCCGTCCGGCGTAGCGTCCCAGGAACTCATCCATGGTCGGGATGTAGGCGTCCGGGAACTCTTCCTTGAACTCGTACCCGCCGATCAACTTCAGCGCCTGGATCTCTTTCAGCGTGTGGTCCGACACCTCACCCTGGCCGTCCGTGACACGATCCACGGTCTGGTCATGAAACACGACGAGCTGCCCGTCTTTTGTGATCTGCGCATCCAGTTCAAAGTTGTCGAATCCGCGCTCCAACGCCATGTCGAAGGCCTCGAAAGAGTTCTCCGGCGCGCTGAACGAATAGCCGCGATGGGCGATGAGGGTGAAGTCCAATTCAGGCTCCGTTGATCTGGTTGTTGTACGCGTGGTTGAAGGCGGCGACAGCGTAGCAGCGGAGCATGATCCCGACAACGCGGCACGCGTCGTCGGGAATCAATCGTTAACGGCTTCAGACTCCGGTGATTCGACATCTGGCTCAACGTAGATGAACTCGTGCACTTTTTTAACGAACTCGTCCCGATGGGAATGATGAATCTCGTGGGCTGAGCCTTCGATCAAGATGTGTGAAACGAGCGGGTTCTTTTCGGCGGCCCATTTCGCATCCTCCTCTTTCACAGCCGAACCGTTTTCGGGGTCCGCCCGCATGATGAGCATTGGGCAAGTGACGCGTCCGATCAGGTCATCCGGATCAAAGTCGAGCTGCTTTCCACCATCCAGCGCCAGTGTGAAAACGTCTGGGTCCAGTTTGATGAGGTTGCGGGCGAGTGCCCTGCTTACGTACGCCGGCCTATTCGGCGATCGCTTTTGCAGCATGGTGAACAGCCCGATCTCCGTCATGTCAGACGCGGCGAGATCCTGCGCCCGCTTGAACCGTTCGCGATATTTAGTCGGGTTGCCGTCGTCTGGATGGCGTTTCGAGAACAACGGTGGATCCACTGCGATCGCCGTCGTCACAAGTTCAGGGTGATCGGCGGCGATCACGGTGGCGATAACTCCGCCCAGTGAGTGACCTACAAGCGCCGCCGGTTCTCCGACCACGTCGCGTAGGAAGGGCACGATGTCTTCTGCGTACTGGGTGAATCTGTACCCCCCCTGAACGCGTCCGGAATCACCGTGCCCCCGTAGATCCGGGGCGAATACCTGGCGGATCGTTGCGAATTCCGGGAGTAGGGATGTCCAATCCTGGCGTCGCGCCCCAAGCCCATGAATAAACACCACCGGTGGTCCGTTGTTTGGACCGGCGTCGTAGGCCAGTGAGGTTTCGGGCGCGTCGTATTTGTTGGACGTGAATTGTGGGGGCATGTTGGACACAGGAAGGGCGGGCCAAAGCCCGCCCGGTCCCGGTGAATTCTTTCCTGGTTTACTGGCCTGATTGGCTGGGGCTGGTTAGTAGAGCTGGGTTTTGCTCCGTTCATCCATGTCTGCCTGCATTTCCTCCACGTTGCCTTGACCGTTCAAAGCATGGTCGTTGAGGATGCAGGCCATCGTCGGGAGATCGTCCCTGGACGGCCACGTGGTCGGATCCCAGAGGTCGGACCGTAAAAAGGCCTTGGGGCAGTGCATGAACGCTTCTTTGACATCTACGACGATGGCGAGCCAGGGCAGTTTGCCGTCCACGGCGAGCGACTCAAGAAGCTCGGGATCCCGGACGATGGTCGCCGTTCCATTGACCCTGAGAGTTTCTCGCATCCCCGGGATGACAAAGATCATGCCAACGCCCGGGTTGGTGAAGATATTGGTGAGACCGTCGAAGCGCTTGTTGCCGGGGCGGTCCGGTATGACGATCGTGTTGTCGTCCAGAACACTGACAAAACCGGCGGGGTCGCCCTTGGGTGCAACGTCAACCGTGCCATCGGCGTTCGTGGTCGCGAGGAAGGCCATCGGCGATGCGGCGATCAGGTCACGGCAATGCTGATCAAGCGCCGAGATCGTCTTGTTACGCGTACGTTCAGACGGCCGACCGAGTTGCTCCCTGAGCTCTTCTTCGGTGGTGATGACGTTCTTGAATCTTGCGGTTGTGACCATGTGAGTCCCTGTCGGTTGATGTGCGGTAGCCGGGTTGGAGAAGTATAAGGGTCGCGGGTTAGTCCTAGATCGTGTCCAGAAAATCGAACATGGCCCGGCGGAAGTTGACCGGGTCGCCACGGTGGATTCCGTGGCCGACATCCTTCATCTGAACGAGTGTGCAGTCCGGGATGAGCCCGGCGGCCCGCTCGGCTTCCTCGTTGGTCATGGCTGCACCGTGCTCAGGGTCCGCCTGTAAGAGCAACGCCGGGCACCTGATCGCTGCGAGGCGGGCTTCGGCGTCAAACCCGTCCATGGTGGAGCCGTCCAACGTCGGTGAGTAGACCTCCGGGTCCAACCCCTTATAGGCGATGGCCCTTGAACGAACTTCGGCCGCATCCTGATCCGGGTACTTCTCCGCAATCAACGGAATCATCTCGGAAATCTCCAGCTTCTTGCGACCGAGATCCTGGATCCAACCGAACTCATCGGCCCTTCGGCTGCGTCCGAGTCGTTGGTGGGAGAAGATCGGCGGGTCCTCGAGTACGACGGCTCGCACCAGGTCAGGCCGTTCACTGGCGACGCCGACCGTTGTGACCGCTCCCAGCGAGTGGGCGACCAGTACAGCCGGTCCGTCGACCGCGTTTTCGAGCAACGAGATGATGTCGCGCGGGTAGTCGCCAAACTTGTACCCGGTCTCGGCGGAGGAAGACCGACCATGACCACGCAGGTCGACCGCGTACGGATGCCACGCGTGCGAGACGAGTCCAATCTCCTGCGACCACTGTTGCCATCGACCGCCGATGCCGTGGATGAAGACCAGAGGTGCGCCTCGGTCATCGCCCTCGACGTAGTTGAGGGTCATCTCGCCGGTACTGAGCTGTTTTTCTGTGAGCATTAGTTGTCCTGTGATGTCGAAGTAATAAGCGTGGGACGCCCCACGTTCTCCCTTAGAGCGACCGTCTCCCGATGGGAGGAGTGGTCACCGGTTACCTGTAGCTCCGGAGATCATAAGCGTCCTTTTGCTCTCCACCACCGGCTTGCCCCCATACCGGGCACGCGCTGCAACCCCTCGTCTCCAAACCACGGCGCTCCGTATGCCGCCTTCACGAGTACCCATCGTTTTGCGACCCGCCTGGCATGCCGCACCCACGCCGGGTCGAGATTTGTACTATCGGCGAAATCCCGCAGCGCTTCGAAATTTCCATCTGACTTCGCAGGCTTAGAAAACATCGGGTCAACGACCACGACGTCGTAGCTGCCGGCCGCGGCGCTGGAGAGAAG
>Ga0257122_1001061_pt1 | contig 20640 bp, 17 predicted proteins | sample SI106_120metaG_FD_190146 | JGI IMG/M metagenome (GOLD analysis project Ga0257122, IMG submission 190146) | Marine microbial communities from Saanich Inlet, British Columbia, Canada - SI106_120 | ecosystem: Environmental > Aquatic > Marine > Inlet | place: Canada: British Columbia | collected... | reverse complement strand
GACGACCACTGTTCGCTAGTTCAGCGGCAACCGCGTCGGGGATGCCCCCGATACCGAATTGCAGCGTCGGCTTCTTGGGTACAAGTGGACCGATTGTTCCGTCGCCTTTGACGATGAATTCGGCGATTTTCTTTTCTACATCACCGACTCGTGCTGCGGGCATTTCGCGCAATTTGATTTCGGATTTTACGACGTAGTCGAGTTGGCTGATGTGAACGCGCGCCGCACCATTTGTGCGCGGTACGTTGGGGCTCATCTCGGCGATGACGGTTTTGGCCTTCGCGATGGCTGCCGGTGTTACCGCCGTGCTCGCACCAAGCGATACGTAGCCGAGAGCATCGGGAGTGGAAACCTGAATCAAGGCGGTATCGACGGGGATCTTATTTTCACGAATCAAGCGGGGCACGCGATGCAAGAACACCGGTGTGAATTCTCCCTCGCCCGAAGCGACGGCCTCTCGGGTATTGGGCCCCATGAAGAGTGCTGAGGGAATAATCTTGGTGCCCGTATCATTGAAGAGTCTCTTGCTGGCGGTATTTGCCAAGCCAACGATCTGAACCGGATTGCTTGCATCAAGGCCCGTCTGAGCGCGCTTGACCAGGGCCTTCTCCACTGAATGCGCCACAGAATGGCCAACAGGCATGAAGACATTTTCCCCTGGCTGAATCAGCCGCGCTGCATGCTCCGCAGTGATGGTTTTAGGACGATGGGAAAAGAGCCGCATGAATCGGCCCATCCGAGTAGCACGCGAATGCTTTGACTGGTGACGCTGAGCTTGGGACCGTTTGAGCTTGGCGCGGGATGCATCAGCATATACCGGCAACCCGTTCGCCGCTGCTGCCAAAAGCCCGCGGTCGAAATGGTCGGGGACAACCAGGGCGTGCCTTGGCACATTCCTCGTTTGGTTCGTCGAAGCTTCAAACCGCCCGGACTCCGGTCGATAGGCAGCGGCATCCTGTCCTGCGGTGATCAAGAAAGAGGCTACCATCAGCCCAAATATCAGGTTCTTTTTGCGAGCTGGACGCATCCGGCGCTCCTCCTCGGAAGTCTCAATCACGGCTGGTGGAGCAACTTGATATAGGGTCCCCACACTTGGAGCGCCCTACTGCCCACCTTCGCTAGCCGTCCTCGAACTTCCCCGTTCAAAAGTGGCTCTGCCACATCAGCGCCGGAGAATGCAGGGTGCGTGCCATATCGGCCCCTGGTAAATAGTGCGAGATCTAAACGGGTTATGGATCCACAGCGCGGGATGGTAGCCCGGCCACATTCGATAACTGATACACGTCACCGAGATTAGGAGGCTGGCGAATCTGGTGGCCGGTTCGAGCGTGGGCGTATCGGGCGATCTTTGGCGGGCTATCGCTTCCAAGCGCCAAGGTGATCGGCCAATCTTATCGCTTCGGCGGCGTAGGATTCTTCAGCCGTGAGCGAATCCAAGGGGCGAAGCCAGCGCGTGTCGTCTTCTTTGACCGCCGCGACGGCTGAATAACCTAAGCCCACGATTCCCTGCTCGGCATCGAAGGCCACTGTGGCAACCAATCCAACCTGAGCAGCGATATTGGGCTGGGTGGTGCCAAAATTACCCAGGCTATAGAGAATGGCCGCTTGTCGCTTTTTGCCGTCGATACTTTGGAGGCTACACCGCCCGATTCCTGGGTCTCGCTGGGTTGGATTCACCTGACAGATTTCGGCAGGCTGTACGACGTGAGGCCCCTGCCCCACCACCAAATCCGCGCCGGCGGAAACAATGCGCCGGGCGATGACCATAAAATGGGGATCGGGATACCATTCGTATTCGAACCCCCAGTGCAATAGAACGACAACCGCATCTGCACCGGCCTTTCTCGCGTCGGCAGCGTCTTTTTCCAAAAGCTGTAGGTCTATTTCCTCGTCGAGATGTCCGAAGGGAATGATGTGCAATTCGTGGCCATTTTTGGATCGACGCTGATCGTTGATGCCCCAGGTATAGGCGAGAAATGCGATTTTCATTTCGCCGACATCTACCATCGTTTGCGTGTCGACCCCCGTCTGCTTCTTGCCGACGGCGGCGACGGCCGCAACTGTATTTTCCAAGCCCAGATCGTCCGCATCAAGACTGTGATTGTTATTCAGCTGGAGTAGATCGAAAGGCGTGTTGTCCAGCATTTCTTGGGGCGCATTGAAAGAATAGATGCCGAGCGCGTATTTTTCCGTGGAATGGTCCTTGGAAACCGGCGTTTCCAAATTTCCTACCCGCAGATCACCGTCCAATAAACTCGCTACCGGTTTCGCATACTCTGACCAATTGTTATCGACCAGCATGATGTCGCCAGCGAAGGAGACACGCACCGTCTTATCTTTAGATTGGGGCAACGACTGTGGTAGCGGCGGTATGTCGGCGCGCATCTTTTCGAAATGCTGCAGTACTTCTTCCGGCGCCCCTTTGCGGTGATTGACGGCCTTTAGGACGTAGAGTCCCGTTTCAGGATCGGTCGAATCCCACGTTTCGGTTTCCCATCGCGTCTTCTCATAATCATCTAGATCGGTTTCTGGGGTGAAAACGTAGGGGAAGCGTGTTGTCTCGTCCACCTCGCCAGCACCACCATCAGCACAACCGATGAGAAAGAGGCCGGCCAGATTGAGGCACGCCAGAAGAAATGAAAACGCTCGATAAGAGCTCATGAAGGTCCCCGGTTACGAGGCACTAGGGACGGCCGATTCCAAAGTAGGAAAATCCCATTTCGCGAACGATCTTGGGATCCCAAATATTACGGCCATCGAAGAGATGGGGCTCAACCATGAGGTCTTTGATGCGACGGAAATCCGGTCGGCGATACGCGGGCCATTCCGTGACCAATAGCAATGCGTGCGCGCCGGCCACCGCATCGTAGTTATGTTTGCAGTAGATAACCCGATCGGATGGTGGAAGATCTGCAGCAAAGGTCTCACGCGCGACAGGATCGTGCAGACGCAGCGTGGCGCCCGCATCGAGGAGTTTGCGAGCAATCGTCATGGCCGGGGCTTCGCGAACATCGTCGGTTCGTGGTTTGAACGCCAATCCCCAAACTGCAACAACGAGCTCATGGGCGTTCGGGAATTTCTCGAGCACACGCTCGGCCAACAACCCCTTCTGCCTTTCGTTGACCTCATCGACCGCTTCTAGAATCTGCAGCCGCGCGCCCTGCTCTTTGGCGGTAGAGATAATGGCATTGACGTCTTTCGGGAAACAGGAACCGCCATAGCCAACGCCCGGAAAGAGAAAGCGTTGCCCAATGCGATCGTCCCAAGCCATGCCCTCGCGAACCTTCTGCACGTCAGCACCGACACGACTGCAGAGCCGCGCCATTTCATTCATGAAGGAAATCCGCGTGGCCAACATCGCGTTGCATGCGTATTTGGTAACCTCGGCACTACGGGCATCCATGGTCAAGACGCTATCCATGGTGCGGACGAAAGGACCGTAGAGATGACGTAGGAGGTCGATAGCTCGCTCGTCGTCGCTGCCAACCACCACCCGGGACGGCTTGAGAAAGTCGTTTACCGCGTCGCCCTCTTTTAGGAATTCGGGATTGGACACTACGGCAAAGTCTTTGCCCGGTCCCGCTTCCTGAAGAATTTCTTTAACCCGGTCGGCCGTGCCGACTGGAACAGTGCTTTTGTCGACGACTACGGTAAAACCCGTAGCATGGGTACCGATGGTGCGGGCCACATCCCAAACATGGGAGAGGTCGGCAGAGCCGTCGGCTTTTGGCGGCGTTCCAACGGCAACGAAAACCGCATCCACGTCCGCCACAGCCTTGGCGACATCGGTGGTGAAGTGAAGACGTTCCTCGGCCACGTTGTTTTTGACCAGCGATTCCAACCCCGGCTCGTAGATGGGAATCTCGCCATTGTTGAGTCGACCGATCTTATTTTCATCGATATCGGCGCAGGTGACGTCATTGCCGAATTCGGCGAAGCCTGCTCCAGCCACCAGACCGACATATCCCGTTCCAACGACGCAAATTCTCATCGTTTCTCTCCTTGAAACTCACGTACCAGATAGATCTTAGTTTCGCGGCAGCCACTGTAGTGCTGTCAGCTAGAAATTGTCAATTATCAAGAGACTCAGTCACTTACCTGGTTTCGTCCCTTTTCCTTGGCGCGATAGAGGGCCTGGTCTGAGCGATTGAGAAGCTCGGCCGAGGTCGCTATTTGAGCGTCCAATTCGGCGATCCCAACGCTGATATGAACGTTCACTTTGAGGGCGCCGATCTCAAAGGTCGTATCCTCGACCGCGAACCGAATCTTCTCGGCGACTTCCCTCGCCGCTTCGAGAGGCATTGCGGGCAGAAAGGCGGCAAATTCGTCGCCGCCAAAGCGACAGGCTTCGCCCCGATCGCCAACGATCTGCGAAATGAGCACGCCGACTTTGCTGATCGTGCCGGCCCCCACGTGATGCCCCAACCGGTCGTTGACGGCCTTCAGGCCATCCATATCCATCATGAGCGCGCTGAGCGGATCTTGCCGGATCCGAGCTACGCGGAAGGCCTCCTCAAGGGCCGCATCAAAGCGATGTTTGGCCACAAGCCCCGTCAGTGAATCCGTGCTGGACATCCGCGCCATTTCGTCCAAATAGGACGCCTCCGTGGCATCGATAATCGTGAATTTGATCACGGTTTTCCCCAGCGTGATTCGATCCTCGGGGCTGAGTTTTCGGCGTTCGGTGAGGGCGACACCGTTGAGCATCGTCCCGTTAGTGGACCCCATATCCTCGACCCAATAGCCATCTTCCCCGCGGGTTACCAACGCGTGGTTTCGCGATAGTAGACCATCCCTCAGCTTCAGGCCCCCTTGCTCGCGGCCGATGACAACACGGTCGGCGATTCTGAGATGGGCACCGATATCCGCTGGTGTTCCGGCGATGACGACCAAACTGCCTTTCTGCTCCTCGAGTCTTCTCTGGGCAATAGCCGACAAAAGGTCCGCAGACTGCAGCGCCGAATGGTAGGGACGCAGTGTCTCCACCCCAGCCGGAACTGCGGGTCGTGGATCTTTCCCCTTTCCTTGCTCGTCGCCCATACATTCAGTAAAGCACAGCTTGGTCGGCCATGGTGATGAATCGCCCAAGGAAATGGCAGAGGCATAACGCGTTGGCCGAAGGTCGGAAAATCTGCCATGATTCCCGCGAAACGATGACCCAAGCCATGATACTTGCAGCCGGTTTGAGTACCCGACTGGGCTCGCTCAGCGAAGAGCGCCCCAAGCCGCTGCTACCGGTATGCGACCGCCCCCTCATCCAATGGGGACTCGAACTTTGCCGCCAGGCGGGAATCCATCAGGCCAGCATCAATTTGCACCACCGTGCAGAGATGATTCCCAACGTCCTAGGCGATGGCAAAGAGTTGGGTGTCGAACTGCTCTACTCGCGCGAAAGTGAGATTCTCGGCACGGGCGGCGGCATCAAGCGCATGGCTCATCTTCGGCCGAGACAAACCACCGTGGTGGTCAATGGTAAGATCGTCGTGGATCTTGATCTAAAGAAAGCCATTGAATTTCACCGCGAACGGCGGGCCCTCGCCACCATGGTGCTTTATCCCCACGCCCACGCCAAGAAATGGGGCGCCATCGGCATTGGCCCCCACGGGCAAATCACCTCCTTTCTGGGCGAGACACATGAAGCCGCTCGGGTCGAAGAAGAGCTGATGTTCACGGGCATCCATATCCTGGAGCCCGAGTTTATCGACCGTATTCCTGAAGGCCCGTGTTGCATCGTTCGCACCGCCTACCAGCAGCTCTTCCAGGAAAAAGCAGCTCTCTGGGCCTATGTCCACCGTGGATATTTCTACGAGCACAGCACGCCCGAGCGCTACCTGGAAGGCAACTTCAATTTGCTGCGTGGAGAATGTGATCCACCCGCAAAACCCGGACCCCTCCGCGGTATTGCGGAAAGCGCGGAAATCGATCCCAGCGCGGAAATCATCGCCCCTGTGCTCATCGGTGAGAATGTACGCATCGGTGCTCAAGCGCGCATCGGCCCTTTGGCAATCATCGGCCATGACGCAGAGGTCTCGGCAAACGTCTCGATTTCCCAAAGCGTGGTTTGGCCTCAGGCCAAGGTCGACCAGAATGCCAACCGCCTCGTGATTACGGGTCAGAGCCAAATCGAGGTCCCGCAAACCGAGGACCCCACCGCCGCGCCTCGGACCGTCAGCGAGACGAAAGCGTGAAACGGAAGCGCCTCGATATTCTCTGCGTCGAAAAGGGGCTCTGCCCCACACGACAGCGGGCCCAAGCATTGATTCTTGCGGGTCGAGTTTATGTCGAGGGCCATCCCCAAACAAAAGCAGGCAGCCAAATCGGCCCGGAAGCAAATATCGAGATTAAGGGCGACCAGAACCCCTACGTCTCCCGGGGTGGCCAAAAGCTTGCGGCAGCACTCGCGCATTATCAGCAGGACGTGAAGGATGTCATCGCCTTGGATGTGGGCGCGTCGACGGGGGGCTTTACCGACTGTCTACTGCAAGCCGGCGCAAAGCACGTCATCGCAGTGGACGTAGGCTATGGTCAGCTCGACTGGAAGCTACGCAACGACGAACGCGTCACGTGTTTGGAACGGGTCAATGCCCGTCATCTAGAAGCGAACGAGTTAAAGGAAAAGGTCACAACGGAACTCTGGCCTCCCACACTCGCCACGATCGATGTTTCCTTCATTTCACTCACCCTTGTACTTCCTGCCCTGCTGAAAATTCTAGCTCCGGGCAGCCCGGTTCTCGCGCTGGTCAAACCTCAGTTCGAGGCGGGGCGAGGCGAAGTTGGTAAAGGCGGCGTCATAAGGGACCCAGAAGTACGGCAGCGAGCGATCGACAAAGTACTTAGCTGGGCGAAGGAAGCCGGCTGCCAGGTGGATCAAGGGATCGATTCTCCCGTGGTAGGGCCCAAAGGTAACGTGGAGTTCCTGGTTCGCTTTCATAGTCCGGCAGTGCAAGCTCTGCCCGAAGGAATTGCCGAATGAAAATTCTGGTAACCGGTGCCGCCGGTTTTATTGGCTCGAGCGTGAGTCAGCGACTCCTTGAACGCGGCGACCAAGTCGTCGGCTTTGATAACTTTGACCCTTTCTACGCACGAACGATCAAGGAAGCGAATCTGAAGGCCTTAGAAAGCCCGGCCTTTGATTTCCAGATGGGCGATCTTCTCGATAATGAAGCCCTACGTTCCTGCCTCAAAGGAGTAGACGGGGCAATCCACCTCGCTGCGCTTGCCGGCGTTCGCCCTTCTCTAGAAAACCCAACGCGCTATATGCGCGTCAACGTCGAAGGTACGACCACACTCCTACAGGCGTGTCAGGAACTGCAGATCAACAGACTGGTCGTCGCTTCGTCATCTTCGGTCTACGGGCCCAGAACGGAAACGCCCTTTCGAGAAAACGACGCCTGCGATCGCCCGGCCTCCCCGTACGCCGCGAGCAAAAAGGCTACCGAATTAGCATGCGCTACGTATCATCACCTTTATAACCTGGGTATTACCTGCCTACGTTTCTTCACCGTGTACGGCCCTCGCCAACGGCCGGAAATGGCCATCCATAAATTCGTACGACTCGCCATGAACGGAGAAGCCATACCGATGTTTGGCGACGGCACCTCCGGGCGAGACTATACCTATATCGACGATATCGTCGACGGAACGGTAGCCGCATTCGATCGACAACGCGGCGATTTTCAGGTCTATAATTTGGGTGGGTCAAACCCAGTCCTATTACGCGAACTGATCGACGCCATCGGCAACGCCATCGGAAAGCCGGTAGACCTGGAACAGAAACCCTGGCAGCCCGGCGATGTACCCGTCACTTCGGCCGACGTTAGCCTGGCCCAAAAAGACCTCGGCTATAGCCCGAAGGTCGACCTGGCCGAAGGGTTGAAGAGATTCGTGACCTGGTACAGAGAGCAGAACGGAGAGTAGGCCGCGGCGCCCCCGCGCGGTGCCGCAGGGATCGAACTCCCGACTGGTTGCGAGCGGGAGGTGACCGGTAGGACGGGTGAGGCGCGCTTTCGTGCTGCCGCTGGGATCGAACTCCCGACTGATTGCGAACGGGAGGTGACCGGTAGGACGGGTGAGGCGCGCTTTCGAATGGAGAAGGCTCCACTTTTGGCACCTCGCACGGTCCAGTACGATGAAGCTTCGCCGTACCTTCGCCGTACCTTCATCGTACTGAAGACGGCTCCTTTATCGGCTAAAACGGGAAAAGCAATATGTGGGCCGAACGGCGGCGCCTGAATCGGACTCAGCGAATCGCCGAACGTTGCCGGCCCGGGATTTCGCAAACATCGATCAGCCCCCTTTTTCGCCAGCCCTCTTTGAGCAGCCATTTTGTGGCCTTCTCAACCGGGTAGGCGTCGGGTGGTGGGCCCGTTTTTCGCAGTTCTGTTACGAGGTCGCGATCGGACCAGCCGTCGAAGTTTCCCGCAGAAGAGAGGGGATCGACCCAGCGGTCGCCAAAACGCTGACCGTGCTGCTTACCGTGTCTACGCTTGTTGTTCAGCACATAGGCCAGAGCCGCTCGGGTTTCTGCCGGTGTCTTCAGAACGTGAACATGATAGCGATCGGCAAATACAGAACCGCTACCACCGATTTCCTTGCGCAACGCCTTCGCCAAACGAATACACAACGCTTGCATCGCCTTCGAGAGCGCCCTAGCTCCCTCCGCCTCCAAAATTAGATGAATATGGTCACCCTGAATGGAAAATTCGACCACCCGCACGCCGTAACGATCCTTGGCAACGTGCAGCCCCGCCCAAATAATCCTCGCGAGTGGCCGCCAGCGCAAACTCGGCAAGCCCTTCTTCAACTTCAAGGTCACATGCAGTGGTTGATAATGACGAAAACTCTGCCGTGCACGATGGGGCAGACGTTTCGGACCCAGGCGTTTACGCCCAGCTCCCTTACGTACGCCCCCTCGCTTTTCGAGCCTAAAGAGTGTCGTCTGAGCTGCCATCGATTGCCCGCTGTTTTTTTTGATTAGGCATATATGATAGCATGCGACTCATCGAACGCAATAGCATCTTGGTATATTTGGATGTGCAAACCTGATACATTTCTGACAGAATCCCGGACTCGCAGCGTCGGGCGACTCGTTGAGTCCGATTCAGGCGCCGCCGTTCGGCCCACATATTGCTTTTCCCGTTTTAGCCTATGGGGCAGCCGTCTTCGGCAAGGTAGAGGCACAGCGAAGCTGCATCGTGCAGGACTGCAGGGGGTACCAAAAGTGGAGCCTTCTCCATTCGAAAGTGCGCCTCACTCGTCGTGCCGGTCGCTTTCGGACCTGAGACGTCGTGAGCAAGCTTTGCTTGGCCGCCGCCGCGCAACGGGGGTGGCGAAGTCACGGCGCATTTGATCGACCCGATAACCGAAAAACGAAATCGGTTTGTCGGAAATCGGTTGTCGGAAATCGGTTGTCGGAAATCGGTTGTCGGAAATCGGTTGTCGGAAATCGGTTGTCGGTTGTCGGAAATCGGAAATCGGAATTCGGTTGTCGGAATTCGGTTGTCGGAATTCGGTTGTCGGAAATCGGTTGTCGGCTGTCGGCTATCGGCTATCGGTTATCGGAGCTACGCTCTTTGGCGTAGGTAGGACGGTACGCGTGCCCTATAGCGTTTCGATACGCGCGAGGGCGACGGTAATATTGTCGACACCGCCTGCGTCGTTGGCGGCTTGAACCAATACTTCGCAGCAGCGGTCGAGATCGTCTTCACCTTGGGTCAAGGGGAGGATCTCATCGTCCGTCAACATATCGCAGAGGCCATCGGAACAGAGCAGATAGATATCACCCACCACCGGGGCCTCTTGCAGGATATCTACTGTTACTGATTCCTTCATACCCAGCGCGCGCACGATGACGTTCTTGTGGGGGAAATCATCCACCTCATCCTGCGTGATTCTCTTCATGCGGATATAGTCGTTGAGCAGGGAATGGTCTTCGGTGAGCTGAGACATCTGGCCATCGCGTACCCGATAGATACGACTATCCCCTACGTGGGCCCAGAGTATTTCCTCATCACAGAAGAGGCCAGCGACCAATGTCGTTCCCATGCCCCCTTTTTTATTTTCTCGCTGTGACGTTTCGAAGATATTTAGATTGGCCATTTTCACGGCTGTGACCAGCCGGTTCTCATGGCGCCGATTTTCGCGGTCAGCCATGAATGGCCAAGTGACCTCTTTTTCCTCGGCGGTCGTGGTCAGATAGTCGACAACCGTCTGAACGGCCAGCTGGCTAGCGATATCGCCCGCAGCGTGCCCCCCCATGCCATCAGCGACGATCACAACCCGTTCGCTTTCGGGAATATAGAGGGTGTCTTCATTATGCGAACGTTTCTTGCCTGTATCTGTTTCACCGGCAAAACGAACGCGCATGCCTTCTAGAGGAAATGAGGTGCTCATGAGGTCACCAGACTATCATTCTAGCGCTTCGAAAACCACCCGTTCGCCTAATTCCAGAGCGGTTGCTTTGATTCGCCCTGCGGCCAGCTCCAACGTACAAAGCGCGGGAAAATAAGGTGTTATACGCCAGGGCACCACGGATTCACGGAGGCCTACAACCTCCCCGTCCTTGGCCAAAAACACCAGGTCTATGGGATAGCGCATGAAGAAGGTATGCACGCTGGCACACGGTCGAATCAAGAGCCCCTCGTCCCATTCGAGTTGCGCGGTGCCGAGGAGTCCTCGTAGGCGTGTCCACGGATTGGTGGCGAGGCGGAGCTTTTCGGCGAGTAAAATTTCTCTGCCGCTGATCAGCACACGGACGCTTTCATCCACCAAATCTTGCGGGCTTAGCCTGGTCGCCATCGGCCGATCATAGCGCCTTATCAGCCCAGGGTGCTAGACAGGAAAGCTGTCTCATAAGACGGGTACAGCAACTATGCTATATTACCTCATCTGAGATGAATCCTATGGCGTGGCTAAAAGACGGCTGGCTGGTGGCAGACGAAAACCTGGTGGCATTGGCCATTGCCATGACCATCGTGGCCACCGTGATCTATCTACTGAAGCGGCGAAAGCCGTAGCCCTGGGAGTCCGGTGGGGACGCCCCCCTCTCCTTCGACATTTCTAGCGGCTCCCGTTAAGATGAGGTTCGTGACTGCCAGTAAGCCAGACGCCAGCGGAGACCTGGCACGCTATCCTTTTCCCCGATTGCTCTTCTATCTCTACAAGAAGCGCTTCGCCGGCGAGTTGAAAGTCAAACGACTTTCAGGCGAAACGATTCGAATCGTCTTCCGCAAAGGCGTGGTATTCGAAACCGACCTCGCAAATCCCGAAGATGTGCTAGCCCAGGTCCTGTTGGAAAAAGGCTGGCTCGATTCCGCTGCCTACAATGACTCGATGGAGGAATTGGCGAAGGGTGAGAGAAAGCACGGGCAAATACTCCTCACCATGAAGGCCATAACAAGGCGTCAGCTTGTCGAAGGACTCATTATCCAACTGCGGCGCAAACTCAACCGCTTCTTCTTCTTTTCCGACGCGCAATTCGAACTCTACGCAGGTGAGCCGCCTCCAACGGAAGACAATGAAGCCCAATATGTTTGGGCCGATCCCCTTCCCGTCATTCACAACGGCGTCACCAACGCCGCCCAAACCGACGTTATCCAAAATGAACTCGCTAAACTCAAACTAAATTTCGTTCAGATTCGTTCGTCATTCGCCAAGACGCGGCCTCGGTATCAGTTTCCCGACCATTTTCATTCGCTCCTAACGGTTCTCGAACGCGGCTCAATTGTCGTCGAAGACGTGCTACGGATGAGTGATCTCGGAGACCTCGAAACGAAGATGATCCTCTATACGCTTTGGGTCACAGAGACGCTGGCCGTCACCGCAAAACGTAACGAACGACCGAGTAAAGAGATGCGTCAGATGCCGCCCTCACGAGCGGAACGAAGAAACGCTGCACTCGAAAAGGAACGACTCGAAAACGAACGACTCGAAGATGACCCACCCATGGTGGATTCTGTCGGCCCCGAAGATACGCCTACCACGCAGTTCGAACCCCAAGCCCCGCCCCAAGGACCTGATGACGGACTTTCCGATATCGATTTGCCGGAATCCGATGGTGAAGATGGGCCCACCTCGGAAGGGGAGCCACTCGCTCCGCCCGCCGCCGACTTTGAGGATGCGCCTGACACGGTAAATACCGGCGCAGCTCCATCGCCGGAAGCACCAGCGCCGATTATTGTGCCACCTCCGCCTGAGGAGCTCGAAAACAATACGCCGGCGCCGATTATTGTGCCGCCTCCGCCTGAGGAGTTCGAAAACAACACACCGGCGCCGATTATCGTGCCGCCTCCTCCGGAAGAACTCCATAGCGATACGCCGGCACCGATCATCGTACCAGCACCGCCGCAAAACAACGCGTCAAATCCACCGGTCACGCTCGATCTCCCCCCGGCACCAGATGAGCTACAAGAAATTCCCAATGCAAACGCTACGTCAGCTCTGAGCGATCAAACACCCATAGCGACCGTCGCGCCGTTGCCCTTGGAGCCCATCCCCCTTGAGGCACACGAAATCGAGCCCGAAGAGCAAAACACCCATTCACGAACGAAAGTGAAACGTAAGCGAAAGGATGACGAAGCCCGCCTCAGGCAAGCAAAAGAGCTACGTGACGTCGTCGCCGAACTGGCTGACGACCTAGAAGAAAAGACGCATTACCAAATGCTGAAGTTGGATGCGACAGCCACGAGGGAAGAAGTCCAGGCATCCTATATTCGCTTGGCCAAATTACTCCATCCCGATCGCGTCAGCACCCTTGGCCTGGGGGATTTAGCAGCGACAGCAGAGGAAATCTTCCGCAAAGTGAACGAAGCAAATACGGTTCTGGGTGAACCCAAAGCGCGGAAAGAGTACGACGATCTCCTCGAGCACGGTCCAGACGACGGCGCACAGGAGGCCGCTCGAAGCGCCCTTGCTGCCGAATTCGCTTTCCAAAAAGGAATGGTCGCATTTCGCAAAAAGAACTATCGCGAGGCATTAAAGGAATTCAAAGAAGCGTTTTCCCTCAGCCCCGATGAAGGTGAGCATTTGGCCTGGGTCGCCTGGACTGTGTTTTGCGATCCCCAAACAAACCAGGAACGGATGCTTCCTCGCCTAAAGGAACAACTTCTAGAAGCCATCAAACTGAGCCCCAAGAGCGCGAGCAGCCACTATCAATTGGGTGAGGTTTATCTCAGCATGAACGATGAAAAACGGGCGTTCACTTGCTTCAAGAAGGCGATCGACCACGATGCGAACCACGTGGATGCAGCTCGGCAAATTCGCCTCATGCGTATGCGCAGAGAAAAGGCCGAGGAATCCGAAAACAAGGGCTTCTTCAAACGTTTCCGCAAAAAATAGGTAACACGCCGCGGCCCCGTTTCATGCTGGGACGTACCCGGTGGTCAGCGATGCTTTCGGTCCTTCAAACGAACAAAAATGCAAACCAAGATGAAGAGCAGCAAGTCGTAGCCCCCAAGAACGGCCAAACCCAAAGGTGACTTGCTCGCCTGCCTCGGTGGTCCGCGTTTGTGCTGGGAAGGCAGAGTATAGAATCCGTCCTCGACCAATTGAAGGTTTTCTGGAAATTCAACTAACTGCCCGGTCACCGATAGAATGGCAGCGCAGCGGGCATCATCGTCCTGGTCCTCTTCGTCCATCGCCCGATATTTGAATGGGTCGTAAGCATGGAGGCAATCACTGCAACCGACTGCACCCTTTTCCTGCTCAGGGCTGCACATGGCAATTCTTTTGGCCTGGTCCAACGACCAGTTGAGCGCCATGCCATAGCCCACGCCACGCTTGACGGTTTCGTCCGCGCTGGGAATGCCAAAGGAACCGGAAAAAAGAACCTGCGGAATCAAGAGCAAGGGAACCAAACTCATCGCCTTGTCGCTGTTGCTCACAATCGCTGAGATTAGCAAACCCAAGCCGATTCCATTGAGTGCCGTCAAATAGAGATTGAGCAGGTGCATCCAGAAATTTCCGGGCACCCCGTCGAGAATGAGTTGGCTACACGCGAGAATGCCCCAACGTGTACACGCCTCCGGCGGGTCGTTGATGCCATAGCCCGCGCGCAAAAAGTAGACGATGGTGAGCATGGTGCCAACCTGAAGAAGCGCCAGCCATTGCAGCACAAAGAACTTTGAGGCGACGTAAGGAATAACGCGCAAGTTGACCATGCGCTCCCTGGCATAAATCGCCGCCTCCTTTGTCAGTTCTCGGGCGGCGTTCGAACAGCCAAACCAAAGAGCGGAAAGCGACATGATCAGAAACATGGTCGACGTTGGGCCACGTTCTGGCTGATCTGTCTTTACCGCGAGCGCCACAAAAAGGGCCACGAGGGGCGCCTGAGCCAAAAGAATGGCCGTATTTCGAGTATCACGGGTAACGAGATCAAAATACCGACGGGTCAAAAGAAAGAACTGCCCAATACTCCCCGGACCGGTCGCCTTTCGTTTACCTTTACGACTTGCAGCCTTCTCCTGCTTGGGCTCTTCCTTCTTTTCGGAGCCGATATGTAAATGATGTAGGGGTGACGCGAGATAGTCGTCGCGAAGAGAATCGGCGTTGCCTTTGCGTTCCTCAAAACGCTTGTAGACTTCGGGGAGCCTTTCCACCTTGAAATATGAAAGCGCTTCGTCCCCACCTCCAAAGAAAACCAGCCTTCCGTCAACCAAGAAGGCAACCTTATCCGCCAAGTGGATATTGTCTAGTGTATGGGTAACGGTAACCACCGTTTTGCCACGCTGGGTCAGCTCACGTAGCAATAGCATCATCTTCTCTTCTAGATTTGGATCGAGTCCACTGGTCGGTTCGTCGAGAAAGATGATGGCCGGTTCGGTCAGAAGTTCAACCGCAATACTAACGCGTTTGCGCTGCCCACCGGAAAGCTGAGAAACCACTTTGCGTCGGTGGTCGTAGAGTTCCAGCATTGAAAGTACGTCGCGAATTCGCTCTTCGCGTTTCTGGGACGAAATGCCCTTGGGCAGACGTAAGCGGGCAGCATAGCGCAGAGTTCGTTCAATACTCAGTTGGGAGTGGATGATATCGTCCTGGGGGACGTAACCAACCTGATGCTTTAGGGCCTCGTAGTTTTCGTAGAAGGGGACATTGTTTAGAAAGACGCTGCCCTCATCTGCGCGCGACGAACCATTGAGTGCCTTCAGCAGGGTTGATTTGCCGCAACCAGAGGGGCCAAGCACGCAAACGAATTCTCCGGGCTGTACGCGCAGGGAAATACGGTCCATGAACCGTCTTTTCGTTTTGCCATCGATACGACTGAGTTGGTGAGCATCGATCCACGTTCTGGTCTGGGTATCGAAGACGAGAATCTTATCCGGAACGTATTTGAGCACGTACGGGCCGACGACAAATTCGGCCCCGGGGGTCAGCGTGGCGTTGTCGATACGCTCGCCGGCCAGGTAAAGGCCGTTGGCGCTCCCAAGGTCGCTAAGCGTTGTCGTGCCATCGTGACGCTGCAGCGCGCAATGGCGGTGAGAGACGTACATCGAGTCGAGGGTAATGTCGCAGCGTTCATCGCGCCCGACGCTAAGCTTGTCGACGAAAGGTACCTCCGCCAGGAGTTCAGCATCGCCGAGGCTGAGTTCGGTCATCAATCCGCCGCCACCAAAGACCGTACGGCTTCCTACCCGACCGCCGGCCCCAGCGGTCGCTGCACTCTCGGCGCTAATCGTGAGGCGAAGCTGTGGCCCACCCTGGCCGAATTCTAGGACTTCCCCACCCACAAGATCTTGCCGCGCCACCCGCTGGCCATTGACGAATGTGCCATTGGTAGAATCGAGGTCGAAGAGCACGGCTTTGCCCTGCAAAAGGACGACCTTGGCGTGATTATAGGAAACGAGTAATTCGGTATGGGGATCGAAGGGAATATCCGCACTGGGATCCCGGCCAATACGTACTACGGGCGCGCTAAAATCATAGCGTAATCCCTGAGGCAATCGGTCAAACGTAAGGCGAAGGGTAACTTCCGACGACGCCATACGGGTGGCCGCGATATTCGGTGCGCTTTGAGACGCAGCTTGAGGTGCGGCTGGCACCACGGCTGGTGAGGCCGCCACCGCCACCGGAGCAGCGGGTTGGCCGTGCTCTTCGATATGGCCTTCAATGGCAAAACGAAGCTGGGGGCCGCCGCGACCCAACTCCAAGATATCACCGTGGCTAAGCGCAGCTTCCTTGATGGCCTGGCCATTAAGAAACGTCCCATTGGAACTCGCGTCAACGATCGAATACGCATCGCCGAGGAGACGGATTTCACAATGTCGACCCGATACAGTGAGATCGGTTAGAGGGTCAAAGGCCATCTCCGAACGAGGGTCACGCCCCAACCAGAAGGAAGGCTGCTGGAAATCGAAAACCGTCCCGCTACGCGGGCCATTGAGCAATATGAGCTGACAGGCCATCTTAATTTTAGATTCTACGCGGCAAGCCAAAAGAGTATCGCAAAATACTCTGCCTCGCCAGGAGGCAACAGTAGGCGACGTAATTCAGCGGGCTTGGCGACCGCTACCACCGTAGACCGCGTAGGCTGCCCAAAAGCGAGGATGGGGGATATTGAGGCGCTGGATTTGTCGTCGATAAGCATGCGTGAGAGCAGAGACCGGACCCTTTGTTTTCAGCACGCCATAGAAATCCATCATCTGCTTCGCCGAGCTGACGTTCTTGACCGCCCAGGAAGCGGCGACGACAGCTTTGGCGCCGGCGAAGAGCAAGGCCTCTGCCATATTTGATCGGTTCCAGAGCTTCTTTCGCTGACGAAACCGGGCGGCATAGGCGCCTTGGCAGCTGGCGAGCACCACGAGTGAAGCGTGGACAGGATCGCGGGTAAGCGCGGCGATATCCACACTCGGTAGGCCATAGCCCATGAACAATTCGGTCCCCCCAGGGGGATTGAGCTGGGCCAGACCATGGCCGGTAAAATGAACGAGCGTGTTCTTTCCGGCCAACGCCTCGATCATCTCTGCCCGATTGGCTTGCCCTCTGCTTTTCAAACCAGCTCCCCAGATAGAAATAGGGACCCCGAGTGATTTCAGCGCGACGAGTTCCTCTGCGGCCCCTTTGACCATGGTCCGTCGTCGGCCGTAGCCAGGTACCAAAGCGATGCTCCTTTTGATGTGGGCCGCCGAGGGCCTCAACATAGCGGCACAAGGCAAATAGGCGACCTCTCGATGTTCAGCGACAAAGCGCCCCTTCGCATCCAAAAGGGCGTGAAGGGGTAAAAAGCGCGCTAGCCCCGCGCTGCCTACCCAAATACGTTCGATACCCGATAGATGGGGCCCAAGGTCCGCCCATAATAGCCGATGTAGACGCTGCAGATTCTCTCCCAAATCACCCAAGCCGCGGGGCCCTTTCGGCTTCGTTTGCAAGACACCATATTCGAGCTGGTCGCGGGTCTTGATCAGCCAGGGGTCCAGAGTGGCGAGTTTCCGGGGAATCAACCGAACCACACGCTTACCCAGCAGCAAATATCGGTGCAACTTGCCAGCCGAGACATGTAGCGCGTAGTACGCTGTGCCTTCGGGCAAAGAGTCAACGATCGTTCGTGCATCCAGGGGGAGCGTGATGCCTGCGCCTAGGGAGCGTAGGGCGGAGAATATTTCCTGACATTTATTCTGCTCTGCTGAAAGCAGCCTGCCCAGGGCGTCCTTTTTCAACTCGCCATGGGCCCTCGACGGGCCGGCGACTGAGCCGAAAAGGCCGACGATCAAGAGTAGGTTGCGCAGGTAGGCCATCGCCTCAGCATAGCGTAGCTTGGGTCATCCGGCCTAAGCTTCACTGAACATGCTCCCGGATTTGACGAAATGCGGCCTTTCGCTATATATGGCCAGCGATGAACGTGCAGTTGACCAGCCTGGGTTGTCGCCTCAACGAAGCCGAACAAGCTTCGTGGTCGCGTCAGTTTGGCGAAGCCGGTCACCAGATGGTCGACACGGCAGAGGCTGCAGACCTGGTCGTGATCAATACCTGCGCGGTTACGGCCGAGGCGAGCCGAAAATCTCGCAAGCTGATCCGTCGTTTTCACCGGCTCAACCCTCAGGCCAAACTCATCCTAACCGGCTGCTATGCCGACCTGGAAGCTGAGCAAGCTGCCGATATCGCCGGGGTGGACCTGGTTGTGTCCAATCGAGATAAGGACCGGTTGGTTCAGATCGTGTCGGATAAACTCGACCTCAAGACGATGCCCGTACAAGCCCAGGAGGGCGAGGGGCTACACCTCTATCGGCCTACGCGCACTCGCGCCTTCGTCAAGGTTCAAGATGGTTGTCGCAATCGCTGTACCTTTTGCATCGTTACCGTCGCGCGTGGCGAAGAACGAAGCCGACCCGTCGACGACGTGGTAGCCGAAATAGCAGAACTTGTCGCTTTGGGGCATCAAGAAATCGTACTTACGGGCGTTCATTTGGGTGGTTATGGCCATGAACTCGGCGTCGACTTGTATCGGTTGGTAAACGAGATCTTACAGCAGACGTCGGTCAAACGTTTGAGGCTTTCGTCGCTTGAACCTTGGGAAATCCCCGACAACTTCTGGCAACTCTGGAAAGACAAACGACTCTTGCCTCACCTGCACCTGCCCGTACAAAGTGGTTCCGATCAGATCCTTCGGCGTATGGCCCGCCGCAGCGATAGCGCAACCATTCGACGGCTCGCCAAAGATGCCCGCGCCCAACTACCAAAACTCGCGCTCACCTCCGATATCATCGTGGGCTTTCCCGGCGAAACCGCAGACGACTGGCAACAGACCCTCGACCTCGTACAAGAAATCGGTTTCGCTCATATTCATATCTTCAGCTACAGCCCGCGCGAAGGAACCGCAGCCAGCCGCTTCAAAGATGCTGTCGATAGCGACACCAAGCGCGAACGCAGCCGAGTACTGCATGAAATCGCCGCCACCATGAAGCGCCAGGTCCTCGAATCAAGCCTCGGCAAAGAATTCTCCGTCCTCTGGGAGGGCCGTGCCCAACTCGGAACTCAAGGTCAAAAGAAGCTCAATGGCTTTACGGAAAACTACCTCAAGGCGACCATTGAGGTTTCCGCAAGTCGCGACCTAGAAAACACGATTCAACGCGTTAGAGCTGTGACCATTGACGGTGAAGAACTACGGGTAACCTGTGGCACCGAGGACACAGCCTGAGTCCACAGAGCAACGCCCGCTCCCCTTGGAATTCCCGCTAAGCCGGCCTATCCGCCCGAAATTGCGCATGACATATGAGCAAGACGGCTCTCTTGTTTCGCACCCTAGCTTGGTACCGGTTTTGCTAGGGAAGCCGTCCAATGGGTTTACTCCGACGCTTCGCAACAGCTTCTTTGGTCTGCATCACACTTTCTTGTCTTGGCGCCCCAGCGGCGGCGAGGTCCATCGTTGCGGTTTTTGACATCGAAGTGCAGCGACTGCCACTTGAGCAAGGGGCGGCTCTTGCCCTGAGCGATTATCTCGCAGCGAGCTTTGCCGCCACAGAGCACTACCGCGTAGTTCCGCGGCAGGAGATCAAGCGGCGTCTCGCTGCCATGACCAAGGAGTCGTATAAACTATGCTACGACGAATCATGTCAGATCGAAATTGGGCGAAATTTATCGGCCGACAAATCGGTGGCTACAAAGATAATCCGCATCGATAAAACCTGCGCGGTCATCATGACCATTTACGATCTGAGAAGCGCCGCCACGCATCGCTCCCAAACCATCAGCGGGGGATGCTCCGAACGCGACCTCGTATCCTCGCTCAGTCAGGCCGTCACAAAACTCGCCAAGGCCCCAACGCAAGGACCAACGCCAACACCTTCTTCCCTTCCGTCCTCCCAGAAACAACGGCCGCTTGAAAGCAAAGTGACGGTCATGTTTTCGTCCAATCCTGCCGGCGCCGATATTCTGCTCGATGGACTTGCACGAGGTCAGACACCGCTTAGCCTGAACCTCGAGAGACATCGTAGATACGAGGTTCTTCTGACAAAAGAACACTATATCTCGTTCCGGAACACCTTTGTTCCCGAACGCAAGAGATCGTTCGATGTGCCGCTACGACCGACCGAAGCGGGTAGGCGAGAGCAGGCAGCAACATCCGAATGGCTCGGCCTGGGTGTGGGTTCAGGCTTCAGCCTACGGTCCAACGGCGCGCTCATCTCAGCCAACTTTCGTTTCATCAACATCAAATGGTATCGCTTCTATTGGACGATCTTGGATATCGGCATCAATATGGAGAGTGATGCGGGTGGCAAAAACGAGGCAGAGGAATCCCTTGGGTCATTGATTAGCTTTGGAACGCGTATCGGATATCCAATCTATTTTGGAGACCGCGGCCAACACCAGCTTCTCTTTGGTCTCGGCTTCAATTATTCCTTCATCGCCCCCCATGCCGATGCGGCCGACAGTTCTGCTAATGCGCCTGAACCGGAGATGGCTTCCTTTTTTACGCTTTCTCCCGGGGTGGACTACGTCTACGGTGCGGCGAGCGGTGTTGTACCCGTGGGCATTGGCATCCGCAGCTATATGCCCGTAGCCGGTCGTTTTGGCCAGGGCCCCTATCCTGCGACCGTCATGGCGTGTCTCAATATCGGCTTTTCTCTCTCAGCGATCGGAAAGAATTTGTCGCGGGTTCGTAATGTTGTGAAAGCGACGCCGGCACCCTAATGCCCTGCCCGAGTCATAGAC
>Ga0257122_1001058_pt1 | contig 20651 bp, 11 predicted proteins | sample SI106_120metaG_FD_190146 | JGI IMG/M metagenome (GOLD analysis project Ga0257122, IMG submission 190146) | Marine microbial communities from Saanich Inlet, British Columbia, Canada - SI106_120 | ecosystem: Environmental > Aquatic > Marine > Inlet | place: Canada: British Columbia | collected... | reverse complement strand
CGAAAAGATCGTCCACGACGAAATAGCGGAGTACATCGTCACCGATACGATCCGCGACCACTATCGTGAGATCTTGCGGAAATATTGGGAGGCCCCGAACAAGCCCACCGGGAACATTGGGGTCTGGGTGTCAGGTTTCTTCGGTTCCGGCAAATCGAGCTTCGCCAAGATGCTTGGCCTCGCACTAGAGAACCGACAAGTGTTGGGCGACTCTGCTTCAGAGTTATTCGCCAAAAGGACCGGCGACAATGAAACCGAGGTCCTGCTCAAACAGATCGCCGAACAAGTGCCAACGGAGTCCGTCATCTTCGATTTGTCGACGGATCGAGGGATCAAGAGCGGCAATCAGAGCATCACCGAAATCATGTACCGGCTTTTTCTTAAGAGCCTTGGCTATGCCGAAGACCTTGACCTAGCCGAGCTTGAGATCACGCTCGAACACAAGGGCCAGCTCGATGCGTTCAAATCGGAATATCAGAATGCCTTCGAGCAGGGCTGGGATGAGAACAAAGACCTGATTGCGTTCTCCCTCGGAGAAGCAAGTGCCGTGATGCACAAACTCTATCCCAACCGCTACTCAACCCCGGATAGCTGGGTTCAAGCAGCGCAGGATCGAACGGATATTACCGCTGGCAAACTAGCTGAACGTAGCAAAGAGCTCATGGGGCGCCGTCGGCCCGACAAGAATCTCGTTTTCGTGGTTGACGAAGTGGGCCAGTTCGTCTCACGTGATGTGCAGAAGATGCTCGATCTTCAGGGGGTCGTACAATGTCTGGGTCGCATCTCGCTCGGCAAGGTTTGGCTTGTTGTTACTTCCCAGGAAAAGTTGACCGAGCTGGTCAGTGGTCTGGACGACAAGCGCGTCGAACTCGCGCGCCTTATGGACCGCTTTCCGTTGCAGGTTCACCTGGAGCCGTCTGACATCTCCGAGGTAACCAGCAAGCGGGTCCTGTCCAAGAACGCGTCCGCCGAGAAGACCTTGCGAGATCTCTACACGACTCACAGTGGGCGATTGACAGCCAACACCAAACTCACCGCAGACGTCAAGCTGCCCGAGCTGTCGCCCCAGAGCTTCATGGACCTCTACCCGCTGCTTCCCAACCACATCGATCTCATCATCGACGTGGTGTCAGGGCTTCGGACTCAGGGCGGCGCAAGCAAGCATGTGGGTGGTGCCAATCGAACCATTATCAAGCTTGCGCAACAGCTTCTTATTCACCATGCGGTCGCCTTGGCAGATCAGCCAGTCGGAAATCTCGTGCGGATTGACCATATCTTCGATTTGGTTGCGGGAAACATTCCAAGTGAGATTCGCGGGAAAATCAATGCAATCAAAGAGGAGGTAGAGCACCCGCTTGCCCAGCCCGTGGCCAAGGCGATCTGCCTTCTTCAATACGTCCAGAATATTCATCGCACGGCAGAGAACATCGCCGCCTCAATTCACAGCAACGTCAGTGGCGACTCTGTACTTTCCGATGTCAAATCCGCGCTCCACGAACTCATCGCTGCGCGCAAAGTTCGGCTTCACGAGGGTCAATACCGAATTCCTACTCCCGCAGAAGACGATTGGGAGGTCACTCGCGGCAGCATCCAGGCGACTCCAGGTGACATCAACCGACTTCACACAAGTGTGGTCAGCGGATTGTGGGAGCCGAAACCAAGTCATAATCTCGAGGATGCCAAGACGTTCAAGGCGGGTCTGAGTTTCAACGGCCGATCCGTCGTCGAACAAGACATTCGCTTCAACGTGACCTTTGCGGAGGCGGGTGATGCGGCTGCACGAGGCAAAGACGCGCGTAGCCGGAGTCAAATTGATCGGAAGGAAATCTTCTGGGTGGTATCCGTCGACGAGCACATTGATCGCGCGACTGAAGATGTGCATCGTTCGACGGAAATGTTGGCGCGCAAAGAGCGCAGTGCGAAAACTAAGGGTGAGACCGCGCTTGTGTCCGAGGAGAAGGTCCGGTTGCGCCGGCGTGAAGGTGAGCTCAAGGGGTTGATCCGAGATGCTATGCTCGCTGGGGCAATCTATTTCCGTGGAAACGACCGAAGCCCTGACGACACCGTTGACACCATTACCAAAGCTGCTAGCCGAGTCCTCAGCCACGTGCTGCCCGACGTGTATACTAGCTTTGCTGAAGGCGCTGCTCGCGTCTCGGGAAAGGACCTCGACTCACTTCTGTCAAACGAGAACCTCCGCGGTCTGACCTCCGTTTTCACGCAGCTGAAACTCATGCGTGACGAAAATGGACAGCACGTCTTCAATACCGAGGTCGGACCTCTCAAGGAGGTGCTCGACATGATCGAAAACAAGACCAGCTACGGCGAAATAGCCAGCGGCAAGTTCCTAATCGATGAGTTTTCGAAGGATCCCTGCGGGTGGAACCTTGATGTGGTGCGGCTCTTCGTTGTCAGTTTGGTGCGTTCCGGAAAGATTCGCGGTACGAGCAAGGGAGCAGTCATCGACTCGGCGCTCTCGGTCGATGCCAAGACCGCGTTCACCAGCAACAACCTCTTCAAATCGTGTTCTTTTCAGAAGAAGGTTTCCGGAACGGACATCAGCGACTGGATCGAGTCCGAGGCAGCGTTCCGTGAGGTCTATGGCAAGCAACTTCCCGAACTGCAGCCCGGAGTGGTTGCGGGCGCCATACGCGCAGCCGTCGCTGCCTCCGAGGAAGAGCTGCAAGAGGTCCTAACCACTATTCTTACCAAGCAGTTGCCAGGTTCTCATGTGTTGCAAGAAGCCATCGATCAGATGCGGGCAATTCGTGGTGGCAGTGAGGATGACGCGATCACGACGTTCAACGCAGCCCACAAGGGGATCGGGGAGGGCATCAAGCGCGGCGCTGAACTGAAGGCAGCACTCACCGAGCCGGCACTGATGGACTTGGCGAGAGCGCGAAAGGTCCTCGACGTAACGTGCCCTTTTCTTGAGAACGAGCCCGAACTGCCGGAAGGCCTTTCTGACCGAGCGGCCACCCTAGCCGACATCTTGGCGAAGGAAAGTTTCTACCGCGAACTCGCCGCCATTGAGCAGGCTGCTGCTGTCCTCCAATCTGAGTATGACAGTCGCTTCGAACAAGCAGCCGAAGCTCGCGGAGAAGCGTACCAATCGGCGCTCGACAAGCTGAAGGCCAAAGATGCTTGGTCCGAGCTGAACGAAGATCAGCAGAGCCGAATCGCTTTGCCACTTAAGTCCCGAGCGGAAACAGACATGGCCTCGACGACGTCGATCCCGTTTCTCCGCTCAGAGCTGAGTGCCTGCCCGCAACACCTGAAGGCGGCAACCAAGCAGATGATGGAGCTCATCGAGGGCAATCTCCTCGTGACATTGGACGTGAGCGACTTCTTCGAGTCGCGTATTGAAACCTCCGAGCAACTCGACGTGACGCTGAACGCGATGAAGCAGCGTATCGAGAAACTACTCGGCGAAGGCAAAAAGGTGCTGTTTCAGTAGTAGGAATACCAATGGATAAATGCACACGAAACAGTATCCAACGAGCCACCCAGGCTACCCGAAAGCTCCTCGAAGCCGACTACCGGGAGCAGTTGGAGGGCACTTATGACATCTTGCTCGACGGCACCATCGCTGAGCGGCCTGGCCCTCATTTATCTGATGGCCGGAAGATACTCAGAGAAAAGCTGGTGGCCGCGGTCGAGCACAAACGGTCCACCGGACTGAAGAATAGGGACGCCGTGGATGCCTACCTGCGTGAGGCGGCCTTCACCACGTTGAATCGATTCGTGGCGCTCAAGGTGCTCGAGTCGCGTCAGCTTATTCAGGAATGTGTCTCCAAGGGCGAAGACTCGCTTGGCTTCAAGGAGTTTTTAGCGTTGGCACCTGGCCTCGTGAGCGTTCCGGACAGAGGATACCGACGCTACATTGAGACAGTCTTCGACGAAATTGGCCAGGAGGTCGGAGTCCTCTTCGACCGACGAGACGTGGTGGCTCTCCTGTGGCCAGGACCGCAAGCGCTTCTCGAACTTCTGGCCACTCTTAACGACGCAGAGTTAGCGGGAGTCTGGTCCGAGGACGAAACGATTGGTTGGGTCTACCAGTACTTCAACGGAGACGACGAACGCAGGCAGATGCGATCTGAGAGCCAAACGCCGCGCAGCAGTCGTGAACTTGCCGTACGCAACCAGTTTTTCACCCCCCGCTATGTGGTGCAGTTCTTGACCGACAACACTTTGGGGCGGACCTGGTATGAGATGATGCAAGGCGAAACAAAGCTCGCTGACCTGGCCTACCTCGTTGATAGACCGAATGAGGTGTTTCTAGCTGATGGCGAAACGGTTGCAGACTTCGGTATCGATGACGACAAAGTAGGCCAGGCGGAGCTGCGCGATCACACCGTTTATGTTCCCTTTCGCGCAAAGAAGGATCCTCGAGATTTGCGAATCTTGGATCCAGCCTGCGGATCGGGACACTTCCTGCTCTACGCATTCGAACTGTTGCTCTCGATTTACGAAGAAGCGTGGAGCGATGCGGGTGCCGCCACTTTCACCGGGACGGGAACCTGCCTCTTGTCGGACTACGACGATGTCGACGCGCTTAGGTGCGCGGTTCCCGAGCTCATTCTACGCCATAATCTGCACGGTGTGGACATTGACGCTCGTGCCGCTCAGATTGCAGCATTCGCGCTTTGGGTGCGGGCTCAGCGGGCCTATTTCGAGTTTGGAATTACCAGGATGAATCGCCTCCCGATCACCAAGACGAACATAGTGGTGGCCGAGCCCATGCCAGGTAATGCAGAGTTGGTCAGCGAGTTCGCGGCGAGCCTGGTTCCCACTGTACTGGGTGAGCTGTTCAAAAAGATGATTGAGGAGATGAAGCTTGCTGGTGAGTTGGGTTCTCTTCTAACAATCGAGGACTCGATAGCACGGGTGGTGACGAACGCTGCAGAGGCCACTCATCAAGGCGATCTCTTCGGTGCGAAGATCGAAAGTCAAGACTTCTGGGATACGGCGGACCAGAAGATCGTGTTGGCGCTTGCGACCTTCGCGAAGTCAGCTGGAGGGAGTCGCGGGGTTCGACGGCAACTCTTCGCGGGCGACGCAGCTCGGGGAGTGGCGTTTATCGAATTGATGAGGAAGCAGTTCGATGTGGTGTTGATGAACCCGCCATTTGGCCAGCCCGTGGTCGGCCAATTCCAAGTACTCCGAGACACGTTCAGGGGAGCGCACAATGACATCTACGCGGCTATGGTGGCGCGCGGACTCAGGCTGGCACAGGATGGGCGAGTCGGTGCCATAACGTCTCGAGCCTTTCTTGTGGCGCGCCGTATGGAGGAATTTAGAGGAGCTTACTTCATACCGACGGTGGAGCTTCTCTTCGATCTCGGTAACGGAGTCATGGATGGTGCGTTGGTTGAGTCAGCAGCCTACGTGCTAGCGCCTGGACGACCCAACACTGCGTTTCTTGTCGCGGATGCGCGCGAACAAGCGTATTCCGGGGGCAGAAAGGAAGCCCGAGAGTGGCGCAAGGTAGATGGGGGACAGCTTAGGCTCCTGCCTGGGAGTCGCGTACTCTATGACTTACCCCCGGACGTTTTCCGAGCGCTCTCTTCTCGCTCACGCTTCGAGCCCGAGTGGGGCACGGCTCGCGAAGGAATGAAAACCTTCGACGACTTCCGGTTCCTCCGACTTAGGTGGGAAGTGCCGGCTGAAGACATTGGCTGGAGCGAAATGTGGAGGACATACGCCAAGGGAGGTCAGTTCTGCTTTTTCCTACTTGAGCTGCCGCTAGTGTTGAATTGGTCCGACGACGGAGCTCAGCTGAGTGCGGTGAATATCGCCGCGAATGGCTCGACCTCACAGGTGCGACAAGCCAGCACCTACTGGGGGCAGTCAGGTGCAACCTACTCGCGCCGGAGCGCGGCTGGCTTCAGCGCGCGCGCGCTACCCGGCGAGAGTGTTTTTTCTACCAAAGGACCAGCCGTGCTTCGTGCCGGTTTCGAAAACGATGCAGTCTTACTCGGATGGTTGAACTCGCGCCTCATTCGGACGCTGATACATCTGCAAGCGAGTGCATCGGATTTCATGACGGGGATTCTCAAAAGCTTACCCGTCCCCGCACTCACTGAAGAGGTTTTGGCTGAGATCGGTAGGAACACGCGGGGCATCCTACGTGAACTCAGTCGCCTGAGTTCGTTCGGTGAGACGAGCCCCTACTTTGTCGGGCCGGCTGCCGTCCAGAACGCGGATTGTTGCCTATTGGGAAAACGGTTGCCGATATCTGACGTGGCACTCCAGAAAATCGAGACGTGGGTAGTTCAAACGAATAGGCTTGTTGACAACTGTTACGGTGTTGACTCCTCCTCGTGGGGGACAGTTTGTCCAGTGCCGGAATTCGCACCTCGAGCAGGGAACTCTGTTGGAACTATGACTGCTCTCGTGTCCTGGACAATCGGCCGTGCGTTCGGCCGATTCGATATTCCCTCAAGCGAGGGGGCAAGGGCGGAGCGTGAGTTTGACCCATTCCAACCCCTTCCTCGTCTGCCGCCAGCTTGTCGATCGGATTGTACATCCAGAATGGAAGAGTTAGATGTTTTGACTTGCGATGCTGGCACGCCATCCGATATTTGCCGGGCCTCCACAATTGCGCTTCAGTCACTAGAACTTGCCGCCTACGATGACGATGCAATTGCCGCGGGACTGGGTAAACCTCTTCGCGCATGGTTTCGCGAGAACTTCTTCTCAATCCATCTTGAAATGTACTCCCAGAGTCGGCGGAGTTCCCCAATCTACTGGCAGCTCGCAACGCCATCGGCATCCTACTCCGTCTGGTGCTATTACCATCGCCTGAATCGGGACACTTTCTTTCGGATACTCAGAGAGTATGTAGGCTCCAAGGTTGATCACGAAGAGGGCAAGCTCAACGCGCTTCGGCAAGAGGCCGGGGCCCACTCGCCAAACAATCGGCGGAAGGCTATTGCCGCTCAGGAGAACTTAGTTGACGAGCTTCGCACCTTCAAGGTCGAGATGACCCGTATCGCGCCTCTGTGGTATCCCAATCTCAACGATGGCGTCATCATCAACTTCGCACCGCTGTGGCGACTCGTTCCTCAGAACAGGTCGTGGCAAAAGGATTGCAAGACAGTTTGGGACGAACTAGTCAAAGGCGACTACGATTGGGCACATCTAGCCATGCACCTATGGCCCGAGCGTGTGGTGCCCAAGTGTAAGGATGACCGGAGCCTGGCCATCGCTCACGGGCTCGAAGAACAGTTCTGGCACGAAGACGACAAGGGCAAGTGGCAGAATCGCGATGTGGACGAAGTCTTCGTCACAAAGCTGATTTCTGAGCGGTCATCCACAGCTGTAAAGGCCGCGCTCCACGATCTTCTTTCTGCGCCAACGCCAGGCGGCAATGGCAATAGTCGATCACGACGCCGGGGAGGTGCTTCATGAGCCACGCATTTTACAACTACCTATCCGGGCAACTCGGCAAGATGCTTCGTGAAGATCGGATAGTGGTCTTTTATGACCCGCGAGTTGAGTTCAGCCCATTCTTCGACGAATTGGAAATCGTGGGCACTGGTCTGGGTGACCTCCCCCGAACCTGCGTAGCAGACACGCTGACCCACCTTGCGCGATTTGAGGGGTCGTTCTTTGCCCTGAAGGCCGCAATCGAGCCCGTGGTCGCGGCAGACAAGCCGGAACCGTTGTTGGTCTACATTCCCGGCGTCGAACGCGACCGTCAGGGGTCGGTGCTGATGGAGCTTGAGTGTGCAGGAAACTGCTACGAACCGCAGCTTCGTCGCCTCGCTCGCAATCAGATGCGCAAGCAGTTTACCGACGGCGACATCGACGAGATGCTCGCGTCCGATTCTCTTACCTATCACGATGTCGTTCGCTTTCTTGACCAGAGCGGGTCTGGCTCCGGTTCCCTGGTCAAGCTCGTTCTGGGGAGTGGCTCAAGCGAGTTTCTCTTAAGCAAGTGGCTCGCAAAGGATGAACACGATAGAGAACTCGCCCTAAAACTGGCGGAGCCCGAGCTCTTTAGGCTCGTCAACGCTCGCCTTGGATTTGAGATTGAGGAGGGGACGTCTCTCACAAGAGCTCGCCACCAGACGTTGCGCTACGTGCTCGTGAATGAGTTTCGTGCTGACCTCGAGGGCGCACCGCCTGACGGCCTCAAGTTGGTTCCGGCACCGGGGACCAAAGAGGAGATTCAGCGGATCAACTCGGTGGCGACGGAACTTCGCGTAAAATACGGTGATGCCTATATTGGTCTTGCCGATGCCGTCGAGCACGAGTTTGCGTTGGCGAACGCCCACATTGAGCCGTCGACCCTGGGAGCTATCGATACCTTCCGATTCGAAGAGCGTCACTTGCTCAGCTATGCCGCTACCCTTATTGCCGACGGGCACCACACCAAGGCGCTGAGCGTTGTGTCAGGCCGAGGACACAGCTTTTGGGTAGACCATCCATCGTTCCTTGGCCGGCTGGCCCAATGGGAAGCGTGTCGTTTGATGGCTGAGCTTGGTCGCGCCGCTGATAATGTGCGTCCCAAGCTAAAGAATACGCACTGCGCCGCAACCAAATGGGTTCAAGCCTACGCTGCTGACGGTGGCTGGTTCCGCGTTGACCGCGCCCAACGCACGCTGGAGGCATGGCTCGCAAGAATGGAAGACGACCCCGAAGAAGCGCTGGAACGCGCAATCGGTGTCGTCCGCCGTATTCATGAGGCCTTGCTCAAGGACATGGCGAAGGGATTTACCGAGGCCCTCGTGGCGTCAGGCTGGACAACGCCAGACGTGTTGCATCAAACCCGTATCTTTCCCGAGCTAGTTGAAGGTCGTGGAGCACGCGTGGCCTACTTCTTTGTGGATGCCATGCGCTTTGAGATGGGCGCTGATCTTGCGGAGCAGCTTGCGGGAGCAGAGGAGTTGCACCTTCAACCGGCTGTCGCGGCGCTACCCTCACTTACGCCCGTGGGGATGGCCGCGCTGCTACCCGGCGCGTCGAGCAGCTACTCAGTTGTTGAGCACAAGGGTCAGCTCGCGTCGAGGGTCGGCGACAGCGTGCTTCCGTCGATTCGTGAGCGGCTCAAGTTACTCAAGGCAGTCCGCCCAAACTCGGCGGAAGTTCTTCTCGATGACCTACTGCTTTGGACCTCGGCTCGTGTCGGCAAAAAGCTGGGCAAGGCTCAGCTCGTTGTTGTTCGTTCCCAGGAAATAGATGCCTTTGGTGAGTCCGGTCACGAGCTTGCGGCCCGGCAGGTGATGGATAGCATCATCGGCAACATCTCGCGGGCTGTTCGAAAGCTTTCGAAGCTGGGAATCGAGCAATTCGTGATTACCAGTGATCATGGTCACCAGTTCTCTGTTCGCAAGGCTGAGGACATGACGATGGACCGGCCTGGCGGTAACGTTGTTGGACAACATCGACGTTGCTGGGTGGGACGTGGTGGTCAGACGCCAACGGCAGCGGTCCGAGTATCTGGAGCGGAGCTTGGATACCAAACTGACCTGGACTTCATTTTTCCGCGGGGCCTAGCCGTGTTCAAGGCCGGGGGGGATCTCGCCTTTCATCATGGTGGCATCAGCCTCCAAGAGATGGTGATTCCCGTGATTACCTGCAGGATGTCTTCGAACAAGTCAGATGGGGAGATGAGGGCCAAGATTGTGATAGAAGGCTATCCTAGGGTGCTCACGAACCGAACCTTTGGTTTCCGCCTTGTGCATCTGGCCGAAATATTCGGCGAGGCAAAGATTGCTGCACGAGTTGTCTTAGTTGGAGATGGTCAGGAAGTCGGGCGTGCAGGCATGGCTCCGGATGCGGAGTTTGATCGGTCGACGGCCACAGTGCAGTTGCCATCCGGAAAAGAGATAAGCATCGGCATGATGCTGACGAACGAGACGAGCAAGAAAGTGCGAATCGTGGTGCAGGACCCCGCCACGGACGCCGTACTCGCTCAATCAGAAGAAATTGAGGTAGGTGAGCTGATATGAGCGGAACGACGAAGGCAACAAGGGATGAGCTAGACGACAAAGTCAATCGCGTCTTCGCGGGCAAGGTGGTCCGCAAGGACTTGGTGCGCAAGGTGAAGGTGGGGGCGAACGTACCCGTATTCGTACTGGAATACTTGCTGGGCAAGTATTGTGCGTCGAGCGACGAGATGGCTATCCAGATGGGGCTGCAGGTTGTCAACGACACCTTGGCGGACAACTACATTCGCCCCGATGAGAGCATGAAAGCCCAAAGCAAGGTGAAGGAGGCCGGAAAGCACACCTTCATCGACAAGGTGAAGGTACGTCTAACTGGCTCACAGTATTGGGCGGAGGTCTCTAATTTTGGCGATAAATGGGTGCACATTCCCGACAACTATGTGCGTGAGTACGATCGACTGCTGACGGGCGGGATCTGGGCACTCGTGGCCATGCGTTTTGAATACGATGAGGAGGAAAAGGGCAAGAATCCGTTTTGGATTGAAAAACTCACCCCGATCCAATTGGCAACTTTCGATTTGGACGCGTATCGTAACCTTCGTAGGGAATTTACTACCGACGAGTGGTTGGATTTGATGCTGCGAAGCATGGGATACGAACCCTCCGTTATGGAACGTCGACTGAAGGTACTTTTTCTCACCCGACTCATTCCGCTTTGTGAGCGAAATTTCAACCTGGTGGAGCTAGGCCCTCGAGGAACAGGCAAAAGTTATGCTGTTCAGGAGCTGTCGCCCTATTCGGCGTTGCTTACGGGATCTACCACGGTGGCGAACCTTTTTGGTCATCAGCTAGGAAAATACAAGGGGATGTTTCAGATTTGGGACGCCGTTGGTTTTGACGAAGTTGCGGATCTTCAGAAAATGCCCAAGGAAGTCATCACCATGATGAAGACCTACTGCGAGTCAGGCCAGTTCCAACGTGGACAGGAGGCGATGGCAGGCTATGCGAGCATTGCCATGTTTGGCAACACACAGCAGCCCATCGATGTCATGGTTCAAACAGGCCATCTTTTTGCACCGATGCCTGATGTCATCCGCGATGATATGGCATTCATCGACCGTTTGCATTTCTATCTCCCGGGTTGGGAAGTGCCGAAAATGCGGAATGAGCATTTTACCGATCACTACGGGTTCGTCGTTGACTACATGGCCGAGGCGTTGCGCGAATTGCGTAAGCACAATTTCACAGAGATCATCGACCACCACTTCTCGCTGGGGCCTCATCTCAACGCTCGTGACCGAAAGGCAGTTCGCCGAACGGTGTCCGGCCTAGTGAAGATTCTCCACCCCCATGGCGAGGTATCTCGCGAAGATCTCGATGATATTCTTCAACTCGCGGTGGAGGGTCGCCGCCGGGTAAAGGAACAACTCAAGAAGATGGGCTCTTTTGAGTACTACCAAACGTCGTTCAGTTATCAGGTGAATGAGACGGGAGAAGAAAAATTCGTAAGTGTGCCCGAGCAAGGCAGTAAGGACGTCATCTCCCCTGACCCGCTAGCCCCCGGCACGGTGTACTGTGCTTCGGTAAATGGTGACGGTACGGTTGGCATGTTTCGCGTTGAACTGTCCATCTCGTCGGGAACAGGGAAGATCAAGCATGCTGGTGGTATCTCGGGTTTGATGAAAGAGTCGATTAACCGGGCATTCAGCTATCTGCTAGCATACAAGAATACTTTTGGCGTGGGGCGAGAGGTAGACACTTCAGACTTTCATGTCGAGGTAATCGATCTACTCAGCAACAAGGTTGAGGCCGAGATTGGCGTCGCCTTTTTCATCGCCGCCTATTCGGCGTTACGCAAGGCCCCTCCCCAAGCCGGGTTACTGGTGCTCGGGGACATGAGCGTGCAAGGCAACGTGAAACCCGTGCGATCCTTGGTTGAGCCCCTACAGGTAGCAATGGACAACGGCGCCAAGCGTGCCTTAATCCCCATCGAGAACAAACGTCAGTTCCTGGAGGTCAACCCCGATGTTCTTGAACACGTTGACCCCATATTCTATGGGGAGCTTCGCCAGGCAGCTTTCAAGGCGCTAGGGTTGAACTAGACTCGATAGGGTGGCGTGCATGTTAGCCGAGGTGGCCAGCCTCGGCTTCGTTGACCATTGGCCGAGCGAGGGGTTGTTGGATTCGCCCGTGGTCTTTCGAGAGGACAATTGCGGAGGTCGTCGTGAAAGGGCGAAAGAGTGAGAGAAAAGCGCCCCCCGCGCTGATCAAATACTGGACTGTGCCTAGAGAACTTTGGCTGCGTTTTCATTTCCTAAATGAGACTTTTCGAGAAGATCTCCGGGCATATTTGGGCTGCTATTCTCCCGAAGAAGCCGACCGTGTTGCCAACGAACAGTGGTTCTGGGACTTTCGCCTCGATGGCTCGCCGGAGGGGCAAGAGGATGTGACCCACTTGGCTGGGTTTACAGATGATGTCATGCGCCTGGAGTGGAGATGGCCGAAGATGCCGCGCAGGTTTTGGTGTGGGTTGAGAAACAGGGAGTATCGCCGGAGCGTAGCGCAACCATCACCCACGGAGAGTGTCGTCATGGACCCAGCCCGCCCGGTTTCTGACGCCAAGTCCGACGATGAAATCGAATGGCTAGACGAATACAACTCTCAGGTTCGGCGCGCATGTGGCGAGCTGGTCTTCGAGAACGCCTCAGCTGTTATTCCCGTCTACGCCTGGACCCAGTTGGAGGACATAAAGAAAGCAGGGAAGAGGCTTCTCGCAGCGCGCCGCAAGCAAAAACCCGAACGTCTCGCCGAGCAGAAGTTGGAGGTGCTCGCCGACCAAGTAGAAATGGCGGAGCTCTTTATTTCTCACGGAAGCGTAAGATCTGCAGTGGTCGCCTATTACTCACGGCGTTCGAGTCAGGCGAAAGCGTGGATTGGGCAGTACCTTCGCGAGCACCAACGACTGCAAGAAGAGGGAATGTCCAAACACAAAATTGCGGAAACGCTGGACCGTTGCCTTACAGAAGGGGGACCGCCTTGGGCGGCTAGTACCGAAGAAGATCGCCTTGCTAAAGCCAGAATGGATGGCCTTCGAAAAGCCCGCAAACTTGGTCCTCTCGTCAACACACCCAAGACAATTTCGAAATCTTCATAAGGCTGAGTAACCAGGTCGAGTTTCCGGAAACCAAGATCCGACGAAACGCGGTTTTGGAGCATTGTCGCTATCTATGCTCTTAATGCTTCCTGTGTACGCAGGAGGTATCGCAATGACTAGACGTCGACATTTTGATTCTACAGAGCTTCGCGCTGAACTTGCACGTCGAGCATGGCGTCAAGAGGACCTGGCGGCCGTAACGGGATTGTCACGCGGACTAATAGGCTGGTTGTGCCGTGGGGCGGCTCCGAGCCGACGGGCAGCAAAGCTGATTAGCATTGCTGTCGGCCCTGAAGCCACAATGAGAATTTTCAAATCTGATCAAGAGTAAGGGCGCTGCTTGTTCCCCGCCGAAGATAGAAGCTTCGACGGGGACAGCGCACCGACGACACAAGGAGTATCGGTGTGAACCATTCTAGCACAAAACAGAAAAGCAACGAGGGCTCGCGAACACCAGGAGCCCGCCCTGAACTACCCGATGAACTTCGAGATTTGCCTCGCTGGGTAGCCTGGCGAGCGGAAGAGCGACCGGGTCCAAACGGAGAAAGCCGCGTAGCAAAAGTGCCGGTCAATCCGGCGACCGGTGGGCGGGCTTCTACGACCGATCCGTTCACGTGGGGGTCCTTCTCAGAAGCCTGGATGCGGTACAACGAGAGCGAAGGTTCATGTGAGGGAGTCGGCTTCGTCTTCAACGGCGATGGCATTGTAGGCATAGACCTTGATAAATGCCGGGACTCGGTATCTGGTGAGATTGACAAGTGGGCGTTGGCAATAGTCAAGCGGATCGGCAGCTACGCAGAAGTGTCTCCGAGTGGAACAGGCCTGCATATCATAGTTAGAAGCACCACAGGTGTGCCGCCAGGCGGTAATCGAAAAGGGCGCTTCGAGATCTATGAGAGAGGTCGTTACTTCACCTGCACAGGGGGGCGACTCAATGGCGCTTCGCAAGCCATTCACGATCGAACCGAGGAAATTGCCAATCTGCACGCCGAGATATTCCCCAACTCAAGGTCACAGAGCGCGAAGGTAGAGCGATCGGTTTTGATCGACGATGAGCGTCTCTTGGTTCTGGCGAACAAGGCCGCCAATGCCCCCAAATTTCGCAAGTTGTGGAAGGGCGATGTTTCGGACTACGAGTCAGGCAGCGAGGCGACAGCCGGGCTTCTTAGAATCCTAGCGTTCTGGACGGGCAAGAACGTGGAACAGATGGACCGCCTATTTCGGCGTTCGGGCCTAAATCGACCCAAATGGGACGAGACTCGAGGTGACTCGACGTGGGGTGCAAAAGAAATCGAGGCCGCCATCTCTGCAACTCAGGACGTGTATTCGTCCGGGGGTGATTTCGAGGTTGACCTCTCCGTACTAGAAGGAATCGTAGAGCGCGTCGAAAACGATGTTGGCACAGCCTTCGATGAGGCGGTGATTTTGGCTGCAAGTCATCTGCAACGACACAACCAACCTGACTTCATTCGGCTCCGAGAAAAGCTGCGGGTGGGCGGGGTGCCGATTCGACAATGGGACGCTGCAATTGGTAAGCACGCGGTTGCCCCCAAGGACAGTGGCATTTCGTACTTTGAACGAGACGGCGGTATCTTCTGGAACAAGCCAACCCGGGGGGGACGCATCCCTACGAAGCTCAGTAATTTCACCGCGACGATCGTCGAGGACCTCACCATCACAGATGGCCAGGATACGCAGCGCGAGTTTGTCGTAGAGGCCAGACACGGTGATCGAACGACAACTATGACCATTCCCCCCGCAACCCTCGCTAGTGACGGCTGCTTCATAGAGGCACTGGGTGCCGAAGCCATTGTGGAACCAGGACCAGGTACCAGGGAGCGCATACGAGCTGCCATTCAAACGTTGTCTGCCGCGAAGGGCATAATGCAAAGCACTGAGCATCGCCATATCGGCTGGTCCCGAGATGGAGGGAAACTCTGGTATTTGCACGCTGGGGGGGCCATTGGAGCGGAAGGGTTGATCTCTGACGTTCGGGTGAGGCTGGCTCCGCCTTTTGATCGCTATCTGCTGAGCGCGCCACCAAAAGGGAACGAGTTGAAGGAGGCGATCGAGGCCGCCATGATGATTGTTGATTTGACCAACAAGTCTCCGGCAGGTTCGGTGCTGTTCACAGCCCCTTATCGCGCTGTGCTCGGGGCGTGCGACTTCTCGATTCACGTGTCTGGACCGACCGGGGTAAGAAAGACGGCCGCTGCCGCTTGTGTCCAGTCCTTTTTTGGGGCGAAGTTCGACCAACGTTCTCTTCCAGCTAGCTGGACCTCTACTGCAAACTCGCTGGAGGTAGCCGCGTTCGTTAGCAAGGACGCCTTAATTGTTGTGGACGACCTTGCGCCAACTGGAACTCGAAACGACGTAGCACGCCTTCATGCCCAAGCAGATCGTGTCTTTCGTGCTCAGGGAAACAACTCTGGGCGTGGCAGATTGCGGGCGGATGCTTCGATGAGGCGAACACGTCCCCCCCGGGGTCTGATCCTGTCAACGGGAGAGGATGTGCCACCAGGGGCAAGCCTACGGGCACGCTTGCTTGTACTTGAGATTGGTCCCGGTGACATTAACCTGGAGTACCTGACGGGGGTTCAGCGACACGGAGCTGAAGGGCTACTGAGCGGGGCAATGTCTGCCTTTCTGCAGTGGCTGGCGATGCCCGCCCGGCATAAATACTGGTCTGGCGAAAGAAGACACCAGCTAATTTCGAAGGCTCGAGAGGACTTTGCGGGCGCACACGGGAGGACCCCAGAGATCATCGGGAATCTCACCACTGGGCTTGAGGCATTCGTTCAATTCACCAAAGACATGAGCGCGATAGATGAAGTGAAGGCAGAAGAGTTTCAGCACCGGTGCAGCGAGGCGTTGGTTAAGACCGGCCGAAGGCAAGCAAGGTGGCTGAAGGCGGCAGAGCCGGGCGTGCTGTTCCTACAGTTGTTGCGTGCGGCGCTCGCTTCGGGCCGGTGCCATTTGTCGAGCAGGATGGGAGATTGTCCTGATCGGTGGTGGGAGGTCGGCTGGCGTGCGGACGGGGGCGAGGCGAGAAGATCGCAAGGTGCGTGCGTCGGGTATCTGGACGATTTGAACGACAAGGTCATGTTGATCCCCGAGGCGGCCCTAGCGGCGGCGAAGATGCTGGGTGAGCAGACGGGCGACAACCTCAGTATCTCCCAGCAAGCCCTGGGGAGGCGGTTGGCCGAACGCGGATTGTTAGATCGAACGGAAAAGGGTCGTGCGACTGCAAAGGTGCGCGTGGGCAATGCCCGTCAGCGACTTTGGGTATTGGCGACGCGCAAACTGCTGCCCAGGAACTAGAAGGCTTTCAGGGCTGTAGAAAGTGAGAAAGCTGATGGGAACAATCCAAACAGGTGGCGTGAAGCGGGCTACCACTGCAACCGTTTCTGGAGAGCGGTCATTGCTGGCTAGTGGCCCCGATGGTCCCTGCTTTTTTGCCCAGGTAAATAGTTGGCGAGTGAATAATTCGTTTGGCCTAACTGAGTATGGTGGCCGTTCGCCGCCCTAGGCGTTGGCAAGCCCGTACAAACCGAGAACAAGAGGTCCAAGAGCGTAGCTCCGAGCTGCGAACAGGAAAATTGCGCCTCCTAGATGAGGCAGAGGAGAAGAATATGAGTCGTAAGAAAAGAATGTACCCGGATCGTGACCAACGGACTTTTGACGAGTTGCTTGCGGCGTTCTATCGGGTCTGGAAGGAGGTGAGGTACGATCGGAAAATAGACGAACTTGGGGATGACATGAGACAGGCCGCCGAGCGGGGCTGCTTGGAGCTCCTGTCTCCAATGCAAGAGGTGGTGCTGGCTCATCTCGTAAATCTAGTCGAAGCCCGTTCCGCTGCCATGTTCGAACACGGTGTCGTCATAGATGATTTCTTCCGAAATCTGGCGTGTGAGTTCACCGATGGAGCGTGTGTGTCCAGTGCGGAGATGAGGTGAAGTCATGGCCCGCGGTGTTCAAAAGGTTGGGGAACGCAACAGAGGCAACTGGACAGCAAATTCCTTGGTCTACCTGGCGAATGTGGACACGGTCCTTGCTGAATTGCGGGGCTACTGGCCGCTAACGCTAAGACAGGTCTACTATCGGCTGGTTGCTTCCCTGCTTATCGACAATACGAAACAAGAATACAAGAAGCTCTCTCAAATTCTAGCGAGGGCGCGGTTGAGCGGCTTCGTGTCGTGGGATGCTATCGAGGATCGTGTTCGCTCCACTCTTGACTCGTCGGGTTGGAGTGACAGCGAGGAATTCGTGGAATTCGAGCTGAGCGAATTATTGACTGGGTATCGTCGGGATTTGCTGCAATCCCAGGATACAGCTATCGAAGTGTGGGTTGAAAAGGATGCCCTGTCTCGGATCTGCCATCGAGCAGCTTTTCCGTTTTGTGTACCCGTCGTGGTGGCCCGTGGGTTTTCCTCGGTATCCTATTTGCACAAATGTCGTACGCGAGTTGAGCGCAACCGGGCGAAAGGGAAGAAGACCACAATTCTCTATTTTGGGGATTTGGACCCGTCTGGTTGGGAAATGCTCCCGTCGATGATGTACACGCTGAAAGAGGAAATGGAGTTGGGGACAAACGTGCGCGGCGCGCGATGTGCTCTTAATCCCGATCAAGTTGCCGAGTACGACCTGCCGAGGAGTATCGATGCCATGAAGATGACCGATTCGAGAACTCCCAAGTTTCGGCGGATGTTGAAGGAGGCTGGGTTCGACGACACTTTGGCTGTCGAATTGGATGCTCTGCCTCCTGCCACATTGGAGGCTCTCGTGACTGATTCGATCGAAGCGGAATTGGATATGTCGATCCTCCGTGAAGAAAGGAACAAGGAGCTGCAAGAGCAGAGCAAGCTGAAGGTCCTAAGGGCTGATGTCGATAGCGATGTTCGGGAAAAGACGGGCCTCGGCGAAAAAGGACCGGTTGGTTGATTGTGAGATCCGTTCGCGGATCGAATTTGAGTAACTAGAAAACCAAGAAAGCGAGACGTTATGGAAAAGATATGGAAGCGTGCATTGGACCTACTGGTGAAGAATCTTGATAGAAGCGCAATGCGGCTTGATGGACAGGCCGCGTTGTGTGCGGCTGAGCTTTTCAGAAAAATGATCGAAAGTGCGGGGTTGGTGGCTGAACCCTACGAAATCTCCGATTATTTGATGAGAAAACACAAACTACCCGAGTCATTGGCGGGGAGCGTGGAGGATACGTACTACCTAGTGGATAGCCTCATTGCTGGAGTTCCCGACGTGGATTGGGCTTCGGATGTCGCGGATCAGTTGGCCTGAGACTGGGGAGTCTGAGCAAATGTCGAAGCCGCTATCCCTCCTCATTCGCCGACCCGCCTATCCCCACCACAAACGGGCTCAGGGGGTCGAAATTGCGGCGGAAAAGTGGGCTTCTCTGGGAAGACTCAATGCCATTATGGCCCAGCGGTTTGTATGTCAGGTTACACATGCAGCCCCCACGGCTCCCCCAAAGCCGTGTAATTCCAAATGCATACACTTTCAGATGTGCATTTCCAAAATAGTTCAATAAAATCAGACAGATGAGGGCCGCAGTCTACATTCGCAAGAGTCGGGAAGACCGGGGAAAACCCGCGCTTAGGCTGGAGGCCCAGCGGCGAATGCTACCCGAAAGGGCGGCGCGACGAGGTTGGACGGTCGTGATGGTGGAAGACGACGGCTTTGCCTCGGGCCAAGACCAGGCGAAGCTGACCGGACTCCAGCGCATTATTTCGGCCATAAAACGGCGGCGGGTTGATGTTGTGATGGCGATCGAGCTGACTCGGTTCAGTCGAGACGAGTCAGGAGTGCAATTCGGGCAGTTTGTCGAAATGTGTCGGTCTAATTCGGTTCAGTTGGCGACAGCCGATCAAGTTTACGATCCCGATGAAGGTCTGCAGTGGTTTCATTTGCACATATCCGCTGGTTTGTCCGCTATGGAAATGCGGCTGATAAAGCGGCGGATGAAAGAGGGGCGTGACGAAGCTCGGAAACAAGGACGGTGGGGCGGGGGACATCCGCCCCTTGGCTACAAAATGGGCCTGGGCGGTCTTGAACTAAGTGACGCAAGCTCAACGGTGGTGCGAGTGATCTCTTTGGCTCTGAAGAACAGTGCAGGGGTCGTCGCTCGAAAGACCGGCGTGCCCGTAGGCACGGTCAGGCGAATTCTGACCCCACGGCGTTTGAATTTCTATGCGGGTCATCAAGATGACGGTACGGGAAATTTGATAGAAGCTAAATGGCCAGCGATCATCGACCGTGAGCTGGTTGCGCAGGTTCTGCAGGCCAAGGGGAACCGAAATAGCAGGGGAGGTAAATCTACTCGAGCGATTCACTTGCTAACGGGGCTAGGGATATTGCGTTGCGGTCACTGTGGGCGCTCACTGAAAACGTGGAGAGACTACAACCGCAATCCTCGGACTGGGGAGCACTATGACAGGCCGACCTACTACGGATGCAACAGTCGCGCGGAAGCGGTTACCGCTTGTCCCGGTCGGCGATTGATTCAGGCGCGCACCCTTGAAAAACGAGTGATCGCTGACGTGGAAAAGCGGCTGAGCAACCGAGACCTCTTGATGAGAGCCGACGCCGCGTATCACCATTCGCTGAGGAAGTCTGACGGCGGGGACTTGTCAGCAGAGTTGGAGAGACTCACCGTCGCCAAAGGTCGGCTCGTCAGGGCTGTGGCAGAAGGAGCACTCAGCTTCGAAGACGTTCGGGCAGAACGAGATCGGATCGACGGCCAAATCTATGAGTTGGAATCGGAGCAGCAAGAAACCGCCGCGGGACTTGTTTCGCCGGATCTGATACCCAGACGAATTGCACTTGGTGTGCTCAGCTTTGAGGAAAAGCGCGAATATCTGGTTTCATGTCTCAAGGGCATCGAAGTGAAATTGCCCCATGTTCATCTCGATTATCAATTCGCCGTGCTGGAAAGCGGGAAGTCCCGAGTACGGCTACAAGTCACGCGACAGGAGAAGAAAGCAAGCTAGTTGGGTATCGTTTTGTGTTGGAAGGGAAGAGGTGGGAACAATCTATTTTCGGAAATACACTCGATCTACCGACTGAGCTACCTGGGCAATACAACTTTGGTAACTAGCTGAAACCAAGTCGAAAAAACTGTGATTTGGCGGATACTGCTTGCGAAATCATTCGTTTTTTCGGTCGGTTCGTCAGAGCCGACTCACTATCTGTCAGTCCCGTGGGGAAGGGTCAATATCAAAGGATTAGAGGGGGGGTACAAAAGGCGGGGTGACTCAAGGATTGGCCGCGCCCATTTATTGGTTACGATTTACTGTGACAAAGAGGTCGAAAGGGTAGGGGTTGTCCTGCCTGCGTAGACGGACAGGTTGAGCCCGCGACGGGTATTGCGCATACGTGTCTACGGTCGCAATGATCAGAGGGTAGGCGGGCGAACTACTGCTCCAGCACAACGCCTATGCCGCCCATCAGGCAGCTTGAGCGTAACCGATCAGCAGGCTACGCCTAGCATTCTGATGTAATCGGTGATTATGGCGCTGGTGGTGGCTGCCAGTTCATTGGCAAGAGTTCATCAAGCCTGGAATTGGGGTGGTAACGGACCCGAACAG
>Ga0257122_1001056_pt1 | contig 20713 bp, 17 predicted proteins | sample SI106_120metaG_FD_190146 | JGI IMG/M metagenome (GOLD analysis project Ga0257122, IMG submission 190146) | Marine microbial communities from Saanich Inlet, British Columbia, Canada - SI106_120 | ecosystem: Environmental > Aquatic > Marine > Inlet | place: Canada: British Columbia | collected... | reverse complement strand
GACAACAACGCTAACCGCGTGACGATCTTCGTCGAAGACGCAGACGTTAACGTGGCCTTGGCCAAGACAGTCAGCGTCTCCGGCGCTGTTACTGGGTCGGTCACAGCTGGCGCGGTTCAGATTGTTGTTATAGCTTCTGGCGACAGCCCGATTGTTGACGCAGACGGGGACGGTCAAGTCTCCGACGATGTGACGGTTACCGCCGTCCCGGCTGGCTCAGTTGTCATCACCGGCGCGACCGCTGGCGCGACTGGAGTCTCCGGCACGGTCTCCCTGATCACTACGATCACGGGCACTGTCACGAGCGTTGAACTCGGGTGGAGCACTAGCTCAATCAACTCTTTGGTTGTTAAGGTCACAACAACCCAGAACAGCACGGGCAAGACCTTCTCTATTACGGAGACGGGCGCGAGCACGGGCGTGTTCAAGGGCACAATCGACCTGATCGACGTTCAGCGCGGTTCGACACCGTCGACCGACTCGAACGCGGCCCCGCACACGACCGCCGATGGTGGCACTATTGCCATCCAGAACGGTGGAACGGTCACTGTTGAATACTCAGACGACTCGCCGGCGAGCGGAAGCTCAACTGCGAAGAAGATCACCAGCACGGCGACCGCCGAATCCGGCGCACCGCTCGTGACGATCACGACTCCTGCGAATGGAAGCGCGACTCAGGTGCTCCGACCGGCGTTTGCTGGCACAGCAAGTGACACGACTTCTGGTCTCGACGTAAGCGAGATTTTCGTCTTCATTGACGAGTCCGACGACGCGACCAACACCGGTACTGTTGATGCCTCCAAGGGATCGACTACCGACGAGAACACCCCGACGCTGCCCGCCGGCTCCGCCGACGGCACGACGAGCACGACCCTGACGTTGACGCCGGGTGCAGACCTACCTAAGGACTTCACTGGGACGACACCGGATCACATCGTTGACTGGCAAATTCAGGCGACGGACCTGGCCGGTAACATCGGTTGGACCGATTCGAGTTCGACAAAGGCTAACACCGCTGGTCGCGGTCAACCCCACACTGTGAAGATTGACCGAACCCTGCCAGGCATCACAAATGCCTACACGGGCCTCGCTCTTGACAACACGGTTAGTCCTGTCGTTCGCAAAGCGAACGTCAAGAACTCAATCGAGATCAACTTCAACGACGACATAGATGGCGCTACGATCCAGAATACGGACTTCGAAGTTGTCATCAGTGGCGTAACACAGGTTCCGGACACCGCCGTTGTTGGCGGAACCGGGTTCAAAGACCGTGTTTTCCTGACGCTGGGTTCCGACCTGGCGACGAAGGATGCACCGACCGTCAAGATCGTCGGCTCCATTGCGGATGCCGCGGGTAACACCACGTCCACCGGCTCCAAAGTCGGTAAAGACGCGATCTCCCCGACGATCACCGTGGCCCTGTCTGGTGGTTCGTCTGCCACGTCACCGGCAACGTTGACCAAGGCAGCGATGACCATCACGGTTACTTCCGACGAGAACTTGTCGGCTGACCCAAGCGTTGAGATTTACAACGTGGGCACGACAGCCTCGGCTGAGGGCACGGTTACGGCCGTCAACCAGGGCAGCAATCAGTGGGTCGCCACGTTTAGCGGCGGTTCCTTCGACGGGACAGGCGCTACCGGTAAGAAAAAGTCTGTTCGGGTGACCGCAACGGACGCCGCTGCCACAGTTGCTCAGGTAACCACGACTCTCGATGGTGACACGACTGTCCCGGCGACCGTGACGGTTGGACAGACCATCAAGGGATCGAAGAGCACGACCGCCTCGGGCGCCGTGACGTTCACCCTGGACAAGACAGCCCCGACCCTGACGTTGTCGCCCTCGGGCACGACATCAGACAACAGCCCGTTCGTCCGCTGGGACTTCGGTGAGGTTGTTACCGTCTCCAAGGCAGAGTTCGGTGTTTCCACCGCGACCCTGACGGACGTGACTACCGAACTGGGCACGAGCGACAGCAAAACATACATCCGAGCCACCTCCGGTCTCGCCCTTGCTACATACAAGGCAACGGGAACGGCGACTGACTCGGCAGGGAACAAGGCAACAGGCTTGAGCGGTACATTCACGATCGCCAAGCGTGCTGAGTTCAAACTGACAGTTCTCCCGGGTACGACACTCGTGTCCTTCCCGCTGACACCAGCCGACGCGAGCATCAATGCGGTGTTCTCTCCGGCCGGTATCGTCTCGGTGTCCTCCTACGACACGGCAACTGGCACATTCGCCAGCTCCGTTCGTGACGCAACGAGTGGCGACCTGGCAGGTAACCTGGCCAGTGTGACAAGTGGAGTCGGCTACATCGTGGTAGCGGATGCGGTCTCGGCCCTTGTGGTCCCGATCCCGTCCCTCACCGCTTCGTCGATCCCGCCGTCAATCGCTCTGGCATCGGGTTGGAACCTCGTTGGTGTGACCGACGTTGCAGGTGGCGCCGGTGGTGCGCTGCAGCAGCCGGGTACCATCATCAAGGCCGGGTCGTCCTACTTCCCGTCCAAGGTCACCCAGGTTTACTCCTGGAATGCGACCGCAAAGGTCTGGGAGCAGCTGTCGACACGGACCACGACCGGTACGACCAACGTCGTGTCTGGTGAAGCCTACTGGGCATTCGCCACGGCAGCGGACGTGATCGTCCCGTAGTCGGGAACCCTTAACAGGGAATTAGACATACCCCCCTTCCCTTTATTGGGGAGGGGGGTATGTGTTTGTCTGGGAGGTACGTAAACTGTTCGGGATAGTTCTGGGTTCAGGAGGAGTCATGAAACGTAAAGTTGTGCCAGCATTGCTGCTGGCCGTGGTGTTCGTCGGCGTACTCGCTGCGGGTTCTTCGCCGACTAGAGCCCAGGGATTCCCTAGCCTTGGATTTACCCTTTATCAGGGTTCAGTGACGGTCGCGGGACAACCAGCGGAGGACGGTCTTGAGATCAAGGCCAGGATCCTTGGCACGTCATATGAGTCGTTGGTCGGCACAACATCTGGCGGCCGGTATATAGCTTTGCAAGTTGGTCCGGTCGAGGGCGCCAGTGGCAATGAGGTCGAGTTCACACTCGAAAATCAGATCGTTGCGACTACGCGTGACACTTATGTTCTCCCGAATTGCGGGCCTGATGCCTGCCCTGCGTCCCGTGTCTTCGATCTAATTTTTGCCTCTACCCCACTTGCGCCGACCCCGGTGCCGAGTCTCCCAGCGAGGTATTCAGGGTTCGTCTCCGCCGGTGGGGCGATTCCACCCGATTCCACAACCCTGACGATACGTATCGGTTCAGGCTACGAGGTAACCGGTGGAAGCCTTTCCGGTGGGGATTTCTCCATCATCGTTGACCCGCAAGACATCGCACTGACAGGAAAGCCAATTGAGTTCTTCCTGGATGGTGTTAAGGCGACTCAGACCGTGCCGTATCAGCCAGGGCAGATTGTTGCGAATGTCATTCTGACGTTCAGCGCTCTTCCGACTCCGACGCCGGTACCGACTCCTGTTCCTACAGCGACACCGGTTCCTACGGCTACGCCTACTCCGGCGCCAACAGCGACGCCGGAACCGACTCGGACGCCGACTCCGGTGCCGACGAGCACGCCGAGTCCGACTCCGACTGCGACGCCAACCCCAATTCCTCCGACGCCCACGCCAGCCCCGGAAGCGACTGAGACACCCGTCCCAATCGTGGAAGACGAAGGCGGAGGTGGTTTGTGCAGTGCCAATCCAGGTGGACCGGCCTCAGCCGGGCAGCTTGGTCTATTGCTGTCACCCCTCGCCCTTGGGCTGTGGGTAGCGATACGACGCAGGAGTCCGAAGGCGGTCGTGTAAAGGCCCCTGGCTAGATCCAAACTCAACTTAAAAAGCCCCTCACTCGCATGAGTGAGGGGCTTTTATATTCCCAGGCTGCCAGGCAGAGCGTCTCTAGCTATCTCCCTGTGGCCGTAGAAGGACCAAACGCTGAGTCTCACCCAGGTTTCCTCGTGTCACGGTAACCCGGGCTACCGGTTCGGGCTTCGGAAGCCCTATCTCGGAAACGAAAGCGTCGAAGGCGCTGAAGTCGGAGCCATCAAGCGGAACAGAGGGGTGAACCGGAATAACGACACGTGGCTCAAGTGTTCGAGTGACCGCGGCGGCCTGATCGGCTGAAATCGCCTGATCCGTGCCACCTGCGGGCGTGATCAATACATCAACGTGTCCGATCAAACGAGCTGCCTGCGCCGTAAGGGGTCCGTTCAGGGCTCCCAGGTGGCAAACTGTTATCAGCTCTGCATCAAGGGCGTAAACGGTGTTTAGCGCCCGGGGATCGTTGGCGTCCCCAAGCGGAACCGCGATGCCGCGAACTCCAAGCCCTGTTATCTCATACTCGCCCGGTCCACGGATCACATGCACCTTCTCCTCCCATCCGGCGATACCGGGAAGAGCGGCGGCGTGGCTGACAGTCGCCACGGTACTGGAGGTATCCATGTCTGCACCCGGATTTGAACCGGGCATTGGATCCATGACCAACGTACCAGCGGCTGCACTGATTACGATTGATCGTTCGGCTTGCCAGCGAATGTCCATGTAGTAATTCCGGTAGCGCGCATCGCGTGCAGGTAGGTGAAAAAAGACAGGAAACGGAGGTAGAAAGACCTCCAGTATCGGGTCAAAAAGACCACCTTCTACTTTACGCGCTCCCCATCGGGCGGTCAACGTAACTCAATCGTGTTGACACCCCCCTGAGGCCATGCTACGTTCGCCTCGGTTGACGGGCGCGACATGTGGCCGTTTTCACCAACCGTGTTGACTCTCCATGAAGAGTACCAATGACCACCCTTAGCCCACGTCGTGGCAGCATACTCAAGCTCATCGTCGACGGTTACATCGCGACGGGAGAGCCGGTCGCGTCGTCGGTGGTGGCTTCTGACCTTAACGTGCGGGTGAGTCCAGCCACGGTTCGAAACGAGATGGTCAGCTTGGAGGACGATGGGTATATAACCCGTCCACACAGTTCTGCAGGCGGAATCCCGGCAGACAAGGGTTATCGATTCATCGTTGAAGGTTTGGAATCAACCCCCAACGAACCCGCCGCCCACGACTTTGCAGCGATTCAAGCAGCACTTGAGAGACGTCGACGGGACATGGAAGAGTGGGCGGATGCCGCCGCTTCCATCGTGGCCGGCCTCCTGAAAACCCTCGCTTTTGCGTCGGCTCCGCGCGCGGACGCCTCACGTATAAAGCAGTTGGATTTGCTGCTCATGCAAGACCTTACGGCGATGTTGGTCCTAATTCTGCACGAGACGACGGTGGTCAAGCAGTTGATACCGCTTGAATCCCCGACCACCCAGGATGAACTGTACAGCGTGCGAAACAGACTGCACGGAACCGTTGCCGGGCGGACTGCTGACGAGATCACTCGACAGATCGGGACGAGTGACACGGGTCATGGACTGGAGTCGGTAGTCCTGGATTCAACTGTGAGCGCCCTTCGTGAGCGTGACCAATCAAAGGTATCTGGCTACAACATAGAGGGGCTTGGGCGTCTGCTAGGCACTCCAGAGCTTTCCCAGGACAATTACGGGGTGGCGTTGACCGAACTGCTCGATAGTGATGACGCACTTTATGATCTTAGTGAGGGTGCTCCCAGCGATGGTACGGCTGTCGTGTACATCGGCGAAGAGATCCCGCGGGCAGAGTTCAGCCGCTGTAGCGTGATCGTGGCACGATACGGTGTGCCTTCAGAGGCATCCGGCGTGGTGGGATTGATCGGCCCAACAAGACTTGCGTACCAAAGGGCGGTGCCTGTAGTGGAAACTGCGGCCACCCTGTTGGGCGATCTAGTGACCGAGGCCTACTACGGATACCCGGTCTCAGGCGACTAACTACGGCGGACACTCAGTCCAATCCGGGTAAACGGCGTCGCCGATTCGACTTTTACGTTCGTATAATGAAGTCTGTACTATCGCGTTCTATGCCGCTCGACGAGATACTTCTAATCGGCGATGACCACAAAAACTGACTTTTACGAAACCCTTGGTGTTGCACGTAATGCAACGGCTGAGGACATAAAAAAGGCTTACCGGAAGCTCGCATTCCAGTTCCACCCGGACCGGAATAAAGACGCGGGCGCTACGGAGCGTTTCAAAGAGATCAGCGAGGCCTATCAGGTCCTAAGCGATCCTGAACGTCGCGCTTCATACGATCAATTCGGCCATGCGGGTGCGAACGGTGCGGCTGGCCGCGGCTTTGAAGGCTTCGAAGGTTTTGGCGGGCTCGGAGACATATTCGAGTCGTTCTTTGGCGGCGGACAGAGCAGCCAGGGACCAGCCCGCGGTCGTGACCTTGAGTACCGAACCACGATTACATTCATGGAAGCGGTGTTCGGCGCCGAAAAAGAGTTCGATATCAACCGGATCGAGCCCTGCGAACGATGCTCCGGAAGCCGGGCCGAACCGGGCACGGATGCGACACAGTGCGCAACCTGCAAAGGTTCAGGCCAGGTACGACGAGTTCAGCGCAGCATCTTTGGGCAGTTCGCCCAGATGTCGACATGTTCCACTTGCCAGGGTGAGGGATCGACGGTTTCAAGCCCCTGTACACAGTGCAAAGGCGCCGGTCGTGAGCGCAGGCAGCGCAGAATTTCGGTGAACGTACCTGCAGGAGTGGATGCGGGAAGCCGGATTCGCATACGTTCCGAGGGTGAACCCGGCGATACGGGAGCTACCGCGGGGGACCTCTACATCCACATAGATGTAGAACAGCACGAGATATTTGAGCGTGACGGGGACGATGTCCTGATGAAGCTGGACATCAACGTGGCGCGTGCCGCTTTGGGGGCTACGACACAGGTTCCGACCGTTGATGGGCTCAAAGAGCTCAAGATTCCGGCCGGTACGCAGTCTGGACAAGCTTTCCGGATGCGTGACTTCGGGGTGCCTCATCTCGGAGGTTCGGGTCGTCGTGGCGACCAGATAGTGATAGTGAACGTTGCTATCCCGAAGAAGTTGGACGAACGACAGCGAGAACTTCTCGAGGAACTCGCTTCCACCATGGGGGACGATATTTCCCCGGAAGGTGAAGAAGGTAACTGGTTCGGCAAGATGAAGGACTTTGTCAGCGGCGATGGCGCCTGACGATGGACATGCGATCCACACCTCTTATTTCCGACAGCCGTATTTAAGCTGCCATGCCATCAGAGTGGATTGAACTAAGTACCGAGGCTCCTGGCGAGTACGCAGAGCCGTTGACGCATCTTTTTGCCCGCTACGGTGAAGGTGGAGTCGTTGTAGAAGAAGCGGGCGGATACAACCCTGACGAGGGTGAGACCGCGCCGATTGACGCACCCGTCATCGTTCGAACTTACCTGCCCGTAGATGCCACCACGGATGATCGTCGCGCCCAGATAGATATGGGACTGCGCCTGATCTCATACCTTCACGAGATCCCACCGCTGAAGGAACGCGTGCTGAAGGATCGTGAATGGGAGATCCAGGAGTTTGAGCCCGTTCGAGTTGGCAAACGGCTGGTCATAGCCCCGGAAGGCTCAAGCTGGGACAAAACTTCGGACGACATCATCATCAACCTGGACCCCGGTCTCGCTTTCGGGACAGGCCACCATCCGACAACGCGGATGTGCATGTTGTACCTGGAGAAGATCGTCACCGAAGGATGCAATATCCTGGATCTTGGCTGTGGTTCAGGAATTTTGAGCCTCGCTTCGTTCAAGCTCGGGGCAGGATCGGTAGTCGGGTTGGACATCGAACCTGATGCGATAAAGTCCAGCTACGAGAATCTGGGTAAGAACGGGCTGGCAGAAAAGGCGAATTTTGCGGAAGGCAGTCTTCCTGCCGCCATCGCTCCAGATGGCACGTTTGACGTGACCGTCGCAAACATATCGGCCAACATCCTGATCGCTCTCGCACCCCTCATACTGAGGTCCCTTGCCCCTGGCGGCGTTTTTATTGGATCAGGGTTGCTCGCCGACCGTCGTGAGGATGTCGAAGAAGCATTCAACGCGGCCGGGGCAGAGTTCACGGACCTCACAATTTCAGGCGATTGGGCGGCATTCACCGCCGCGACCAGAAGCTGACCCCAGCACGTAGGTAGCCATGCACCGGTTTTACCTGCCGGACGGAATACCGGCAGAAGGTCCTGTTCAGCTCCCTCGTGAAATCGCACGACAGGTGTCACGCGTTCTGCGCATGCGAGCGGGCGAAGAAATAGGTGTTTTTGACGGTAGCGGGGTGCAGTGGACGTTAGAACTGGATGAGGTGTCTTCACGATCCGCTGGAGGCCACGTGACCGACGTAACCCGCCCGAGTACCGAGCCAGATGTCCACATAACGCTATATCAATCGCTGATCGACGCTACGCAGTTTGAACTGGTCCTCCAGAAGGGCGTAGAACTTGGTGTGAAAACGTTCGTGCCCGTGCTGACCGAACGTGTGCGCGGTGCCGGTTCTACAGGGGCGTCTGAGGGGCGGCAGGCGCGTTGGGGACGGATTCTTCAAGAGGCCGCCGAGCAGTCAGGACGTGTATTTGTCCCGGAAGTGGAAAGCCCTGTATCGCTGGAAGAGGCGGTCCCAGAAACTCCTTCGGGGCAATTCATAGTGCCGTGGGAGGGTGAGACATCGTTGAGCCTTCGGGAAGCAATGGGAACTCGGGAAACGAATTCGACGAAGGCGGTGAGCATACTCATCGGTCCCAAGGGCGGGCTCACGGAATCTGAGATCGAGTTTCTCAGAGGTCGGGGCGCTGTCCCCGTCACGCTCGGGAGTCGGATCCTCAGGGCTGAGACGGCCGCCATTGCCACCGTGAGCGCTGTTCTTTACGAACTAGGTGAGTTGGGCGGCTAGATCTGTGGAGGGGCCTCTGCGACAGGTGCACGGGTCATCAAGCCCTCTACCGCCGCCTGTTGGTCCAGTTCTCCAGCCAGTACCGCTTTCGTGATGCTGGCGATCGGCATGTCGACGCCTAGCGACTCAGCCAGAGCGACTGCATGTCGGGTAGTTGCGACGCCCTCGGCCACCTGATCCATCCCGGCGACGATATCTGCTGCCGCACGACCCTTTGCCAGCTCCTGTCCCACGTATCGATTGCGGGACAGACCGCTATAGCAGGACGTTACCAGGTCGCCCATACCTGACAGCCCGGCGAAGGTTTCGGCACGGGCGCCCATCGCAACTCCAAGACGCGTGATCTCGGCCAGACCGCGTGTCACGAATGCCGCCTTGCTGTTGTTGCCGAGTTCGTGGCCGTCGATGAAGCCCGCTCCGATGGTGATGATGTTCTTCAGTGCACCGCCGAGTTCGACACCCACGAGGTCCGAGCTTGTATATACCCGGAATACCCGTGAGTTGAGGATGCCCTGAGCGACCGTCGCCGCCGACTCATTAACGTGCGCAATGGTTGTAGTGGCCGGTTTGCCTTCTGCGATCTCCAGAGCGAGGTTCGGCCCGGAGAGCGCCCCGATATCGTCACGGCCCATCGCTTCACCCGCCACCTGCGACATACGGCGACCGGTTGTCGCGTCGATTCCTTTTGTTGCGCTGATGACGACAGCACTGGGTGGCACGAACGCCGCAACAGAGGCCGCATTGTGAGCAACGGTAGACGACGGCACAGCCATCAGAACGAGGTTTGCACCGGTAAACGCCTCTGAGGTATCGGCGGTCACCGAGATTCGTTCAGGGAAATCCACGCCGGGCAGGAAGCGTTCATTCCGTCGTGAGGTCTGGAGCAACTCGGCATCGGATTCGTTGCGTGCCCACAGCCTGACGTCGTGCCCTGAACGGCCCAGCAAAATGGCGAGAGTGGTACCCCAGCTTGTGGTTCCTACGATCCCTACCTGCGCCATATGGAGAACCTAGCTCTCGTGCGAACGGGCCCGTTTTGGCCGTCCAGCCTCAGTTACCGGTTTCTCGGCACCAGACATCAATCGGCCGATGTTGTCGAAATGTCGTATCCATATCACCGCCGCGCCGATGATCGAGAAGACGACGTATTCCATCGGAGCCTTTCCTACAAAGCCCAGCACAATGATTGCTATTGCCCCGAGTGTCGTACCGAACAAGGATCCGACCGAGACGTATCTTGTGACGGTGACGATTATCCAGCCGAGGGCGGTTATTCCAGCGGCTATCGGGGAGAGGGCAATCATGGCACCCCAGCCAGTCATCACACCTCGTCCTCCACGGAACCCTGAAAATACCGGCCAGCTATGCCCAACGATCACGGCCACACCGGCTAGCGCGTGTGAGTATTCGTTGCCGTCCGTGGCGATCCAGGCGATGCCCACGGCCAGCGCACCTTTGGCGATATCCAGTCCCACCACAGTGGCCGCGGGAATCCGCCCCAGCGTCCGATACATGTTCGTAGAGCCTGTGCTGCCGCTTCCGTACTTACGGATGTCCACCCCGCGGACCAACTTGCCGACCACAAGTCCGGTCGGCAGCGCGCCCAGAATATAGGCGACGATCAGGGATCCGGCGAACAGCAACGGATCCATCAAGCTCCCCCTACGAACCTTAGTCGGAGCGGGCTGCCGTCAAATCCAAAGGCGTCCCGCAATCGGTTATCGAGATAACGTCGATACGAGAAGTGTATTAAGTCCGGGTTCGCCATGTGGAAAGTGAACGTAGGAGGCCCGGTTCTGGTCTGGGCAACTTTGCGCAGACGTACCCGCTTATATCCCGCTCGTGGCGGCGGGTGCGTGGCCAGAGCGTCGATCACGACCCGCGTCAAATCGCCAGCGGCCACGCGTTTGGACCACTCGGCGTACGTGTCTACGGTGGCCTTCAAAAGACGATCGAGCCCACGTCCGGTTAGTGCGGAAGTGAACACTATGGAAGAGTTCGGGAGGAATTTGAATCGGTCCCTAATTTCTTCCTCGGCCTCTTCTCGCGTGAGCTTGAGCTCCCGGGACAGGTCCCATTTGTTGACGACCACAACCAGTCCGCGGGAAGCCTCTGACGCAAATCCTCCGACGTGCAGATCCTGGGCCGTGACCATCTCAGATGCGTCGAGAACGATAAGCGAGACGTGGGAGCGTTCGATCGCCTGGATGGTTCGGAGCGCGCTGTACTTCTCGATGCCCTGTTCCGTCTTACCCCGGCGTCGCAAACCTGCGGTATCGATGAACATCAAGTCAGACTCGTCATCGCCGTTTACGTAGCGATACCGACTGTCTATCGAGTCTCTGGTGGTACCGGGAATGTCGCTAACAAGTGCGCGTTCCTCACCCGTCAGGGCGTTCAGAAGGGCGGACTTACCGACGTTTGGGCGGCCCACGATGGAGATGCGAACGTCACTGCCGACCTCCTCGTCATCGTCCGTCGCGACCGAGTCCATCACGACGTCCATGAGGTCGCCGATGCCTATGTTGTGATAGGCACTGATCGGTATTGGATCGCCCAGATCCAGTTCGTACGCCTCTACCGCCTGCTGCTCCCGTTCCACGTTGTCGGCCTTGTTGGCGGCCAGTACTACCGGCTTGTTGTAGCGTCGTATCAGATTGGCGGCGTCACGATCCGCGTCGGTCAAACCGTAGCCCGTGTCGGTGACAAAGATCAGCAAGTCTGCCTCGTCCAGTGCCTTGAGGACCTGAGACTGCATGTCCGGCCAGAAGATGTCCTCGCTGTTGCCCTCAATACCGGCGGTATCGACCAGGATGTAACGGTCGTCGCCCCAGGAGGCGTCTGCTGAAACCCGGTCGCGCGTCGTTCCTGCAATATCGCTAACGACCGCGATGCGTTCACCGGCGAGCCGGTTGAACAGGGTCGATTTGCCGACGTTGGGTCGGCCGACTATGGCGATTACCGGGATTGCCACTGGATTCAGGCTCCGGCGAACAGGAAGTGCAACAGCCCGGCCTGTGCGTGTAGTCGGTTTTCCGCCTGGTCGAACGCTATGGACCGGGGATCGGTCAGCAACCCGTCCGAGATCTCTTCACCGGGGTGCGCCGGTAAGTCGTGCATGAAGCTGACGCCGTCCGGGGCTTTGTCCAGCAGCTCCGGGTTCACCTGGTAGCCCTTGAAGGCTTCCAGCCGGATGCGGGTTTCTTCTTCCTGACCCATGCTGGTCCACACGTCCGTGTACACGACATCGGCATCGCTCACAGCTTCGACGGGGTCGGTCACCATCTTCAGGCTGCCACCGTTGGCGGCGTTCAGGAGGTTCGCATGTGTGGCCACAGATTCCGGCAGAACGTAGCCATCCGGTGACGCGATTGTTAGATGCCCGCCGGTCGACGCCATGCCTAGTGCGAGGCTGATGGCGACGTTGTTGCCGTCGCCGATGTAGGCCACCTTCACACCTTCAAGAGACCCTTTGGCCTCCTCAATGGTTTGAAGATCCGCCAACGTCTGGCAGGGATGCTCTCCGTCGGTCAGGGCGTTGATCACGGGGATAGAGGCTGCTTCCGAGAACTGTTCAAGAATCCCATGATCGAAGGTCCTGATGACGGCAACGTCTGCCATACGTGACATGACGCGCGCCACATCTTGCACCGGCTCACGTTTGCCGAGTCCGACCTCTTCGGGTGAGAAGTAGATCGGGTGGCCACCGAGGCGGTGGATACCGACCTCAAAGCTGAGCTTGGTGCGGAGGGAAGGTTTTTCGAACAGGATGGCGACGGACTTTCCGGCCAGCGCCTGAGACGGCTCGCCGGCCTTCAACGCTCGACCTCGCGCGATCACCTCTCGAACCTCTGAAGGCGTGAGATCTGTGACCGAGAGAAAGTGGCGAACGTTACTCATTTCGAGTGTCCCCGTGGTTATTAGTCTTACGTTCGGGCACGTTAGCGCAAACGCGAACGGTAATTGTATTCCTGTTGCGTACGAGAGTTCATCGTCCGCAGGTAACGCGTAAAGAGGCGAACCCTGAGGTCCGCCTCTTTACGTTTTCCGTTCCGCCGAGAGAACTAGCCGACAGGCGTCTAGTCCCTCGCCAGGATCACGGTTCCCGTTGAGGACAGTGTCCCGCCGGTGCCGTGGGCCATTGCGAGTTTGCAGTCATCAAGTTGGCGTTGTCCGGTCTCGCCCCTGAGTTGTCGTACGGCTTCAACGACCGTGAAGATGCCGTACATGCCGGGGTGCGTGTAGGACAACCCGCCGCCGCTCGTGTTGAGGGGGAAGTCGCCGCCGGGGGCTGTGCGCTGGTCTGCCACGAAGTCCGGTCCCTCACCTGGACCGCAGAACCCGAGACTCTCGAGCGTTGCGATCACCGTGTAGGTGAAGGAGTCGTAGATCATCGCCAGGTCCAGCTCGTCGTGCGTCACGCCGGCCATCTCAAGCGCCTGCGGACCCGTGTGTCGGCCCCACGTGCGTGTGAGGTCAGGCATCTGGTGCAGCACCGAGTGGTCGTGTCCCTCGGCAGCTCCAAGAACCCGAACGCCGCCCTTTTTTGTGGACTTTGCACGTTCAGCCGATGTCACCACAATCGCAGCGCCCGCGTCCGTCACCAGACAGCAGTCGGGGAGATGGAAGGGCCACGAGACCCAGCGGGAGTCGTGATACTCGTCGAACGACATCGGCGTGTCGTAGAAGTAGGCCTTCTCGTTCATGTTGGCCCACTTACGCGTGGAGACAGCGATGTTCGCCATCGCCTCCCGCGTGCGGTCCTCACCGTACTGGTGCATGTACCGGTTTGCGGCCAGGGAGTAGCCGATCGGCGCTCCCATGATGCCGTAGGGGGCTTCGTACTGCGCAGCGGCCAGACCCGGGTTACCCCCCGGTCGTGCCCGGTTTGATCGACCGGATTCGCCGTGTGTGATCAGCGCTACTTCGCAGTAGCCCGCCTCGATGGCGGCCATCGCGTGAGCGATGTGGATCACGAACGAAGATCCTCCCACTGATGTGGAGTCAGTGAAGTGGGGCGTGATGCCCATGTACTCGGCAATGTCGTAGGTCGAGTAGCCGGCGGTGAAAACGCCGTCCACCTCGCTCTTGTCGATTCCCGCGTCTGCGAGTGCGTTACGCCCCGCTTCTGCGTGAAGCTCCATCGGACCCTTTTCGGGCACACGCCCGATGTTGTCCGATTCAGCGACGCCGACGATTGCGGCCGAGCCGGAAATCGCCTTGAGCTTGTCCATTACTGGCATGTTTGAAGTCCTCTGCACTTCGCCTGGCGCGTCTTTCGACGCATAAACGGGTTTGCTGCGTGATGGGGGACATGCCCGAGAGCCTGCCCCCCATCACGCAATGCGTTTTCCGTTTAAGCCGGCTCGAACTTGGGCAGGGAGATCTCGTCGGTGATCGACTCGAAAACTACCTTGACCGGCATGTCGATCGAGATCGCTGAGGGGTCAGCCTCTACGTTGACGATTTGCGTCGCCATTCGCGGGCCTTCCTCAAGCTCCACGATCGCCGGGACGTACGGAATGTCGTCCATGAAACCGGGGTGTGGGGGACGGTGGACGATTGCAAAGGTGTGAATCTTCGCTTTGCCGCTGGCCACGATCCACGAGGTGTTGTTGTTCCCGCAGTCCGGGCAAATGTTCCTCGGGTAGAAGTAGGCCTGGTTACAGTCGTCGCAATGACGAAGACGAAGCTCGCCCGCCTTTGCACCTTCCCAGTAGTTGTCCGACTCCGGCTGAGGAATCGGGATTGGCTTGTTGTATCCGTCTGCCATATGTCTGTTAGTCCCTTCCCAGAATCACGGTACCGGTGGACGAAAGAAGTCCGCCCGTGCCGTGTGCCATTGCCAGTTTGCAGTCATCAAGTTGTCGCTGTCCGGTCTCGCCTCTCAGCTGCCGCACCGCTTCAACCACCGTGAAGATTCCGTACATACCCGGGTGGGTGTAGGAAAGTCCACCTCCGTTTGTGTTGAGGGGGAAGTCGCCGCCCGGTGCCGTGCGCTGATCTGCGACGAAGTCCGGGCTCTCGCCGGGTCCGCAGAAGCCGAGGCTCTCCAGCGTGGCGAGAACTGTGTACGTGAACGAGTCGTAGATCATCGCCAGGTCCAGGTCATCGTGCTTCAGACCGGCCATCTCAAGCGCCTGGGGTCCAGAGTGTCGGCCCCATGTTCGGGTCAGGTCAGGCATCTGGTGAAGGACGGCGTGGTCGTGACCTTCCGCCGCTCCAAGAATGCTGACTCCACCCTTCTTTGTGGACTTTGCTCGATCCGCCGAGGTAATCACGATAGCGGCCCCGGCGTCCGTCACCAGACAGCAGTCCGGGAGGTGGAACGGCCAGGAGATCCAGCGCGAGTCGTGGTACTCGTCAAAGGTCATCGGCGTGTCGTAGAAGAAGGCCTTTTCGTTCATGTTGGCCCACTTGCGTGTGGAGACAGCGATGTTTGCCATCGCCTCACGCGTGCGGTCTTCGCCGTACTGGTGCATGTATCGGTTTGCGGCCAGTGAGTAGGCGACAGGGGGGCCGATGATGCCGTAGGGTGACTCGTACTGCGCGTTCGGCAGTCCGGGGTTGCCGCCTGCACGAGCGCGGTCTGATCGGCCAGTCTGTCCGTGTGTGATCAGCGCTACTTCGCAGTAACCGGCCTGGATGGCGGCGATTGCGTGAGCGATGTGGATGACGAAGGAAGAGCCACCAACGGACGTTGAGTCTGTGAAGTGGGGTTGGATACCCATGTACTCGGCAACGTCGTACGTCGAGTATCCGGCGGTAAAGACGCCGTCCACCTCGCTCTTGTCGATACCGGCGTCCGCAAGTGCATTGCGACCGGCTTCTGCGTGCAGCTCGAGCGGGCCCTTATCCGGGGTCCGACCAATTTTGTCCGATTCGGCGACACCGACGATGGCGGCCGTTCCGGAAACTGCCTTGAGCTTGTCCATCACGGGCATGGGGCTGTCCTCTCTTAGGGTTTGATCTTGCGGGTGAGTTATTGATCAGGGGACCGATGGTCAGCCACAGTACGGCTGTCACATTGATCAGAAACTTACTGAAGTGGTGAGTAGGGTGTCGGTTTCAGGAGTTGGTTCCGGACGTTCTTGACGATCAGCCCGTCCTCTTCCGATGCAGCCCGGACCTTTTGCCAGTCCGGATCGCTTCCAAACGATGCCCAGGCCTGTTCACGGTGTCCCCAGTCTTCGAAGGCGATCATGTAGATCAGTTCCGTGCTGGACGGGCCGACCTCGTTGGTCCAGTAGCCAACGTTTTTGATGCCGTGCTTTTCGAAGAGCTTTGTTGTGTGATCGCTGAACCGCTGGTTGAGCGCGGGAAGTCGTCCGCCAAAGCACTCGTAAATTCGCAGTTCGTAGAGCAATTCTGCCTCCTGGATCACGGTGGGATCGTGTTCGTGGTCACGAGTGGGAACACTGGGTTCCGACATCCGCCCGGATTCTCACCTCGGGAACGTACCAAGTCAAGAACGGAAGTCGGGTGAAAACACATCGGTTCAGCCCGAACGCCGCTACGAATAAATGATGCATCGCGTCTTACTGGTCTATGACGCTCCCGTCTGCGTGTAGTCGTGTGACCACTTCGCGTGGTGTGAACGGCACCTTTTCGCGGGCGTCCGGCTTGAGGGCGAGGCCGATTCCTGGTCGGTCCGATATCTTGAGGTAGCCCTGTCCGTCGTGCTCCGCCGGGTGGTCCACCATGGCGTTTTTCGGGAACACGTCTTCCCCGGTCGGGTACTCCTGGAGAGCGAAGTTGGGGATGCAGGCTGCGATCTGCAAACAGGCCGCCGTGGAAACCGGCGAGAGGGGGTTGTGTGGGACGACGCCGACGTGGTGCGCCTCTGCGAGCGCCGCAATCTTCTTAGCGCCACTTATTCCACCGACCATGCACACGTCCGGTCGGACGTACTGCACGGCGCTCCTATTGAGCAGCATCTGGAACTCCCAGAGCGACGTGAAGCGTTCACCGGTGGCTATCGGAATGTTGATCTTGTCGGCCACGTACGCCATCTCGTCGAAATTATCCGGTGTCACCGGGTCTTCGTAGAAGTAGGGGTGGAACTCTTCGATCCCTAGTCCCAGTTGAACAGCTTCGGCGGGCGTCAGGCGGCGATGGATTTCGATGCACAGGTCCACATCGGTCCCGACGGCTTCCCGGTACTTGCGGACCGTCTCGATAGCATCGCCGATTTTGTTGGCGTGCGTCTTGAAGTAGGGAACGCCACGTTCCTCATCCAGGAAGGGCGTCAGGTGGCCGACGGCGGTGAAGCCCTGTGCTTTGGCATCGACGATGCCGGAGACCAGCGTTTCCGTCGTGTCTCCGAATACGTGATAGTAGACGCGGGCCTTGTCTCGGACCTTGCCGCCCATCAGTGCGTAAGTGGGCACTCCGAAGTGCTTACCGGCGATGTCCCACAGCGCGATGTCGATCGCAGATAGCGCGCCCATGATCGCCGCGCCCCGGAAGTGGGAGAAGCGGTACATGTACTGCCAGTGGTGTTCGATAAGAAGCGGGTCTTTGCCGATCAGGTAACGGCCAAACTTCTCTATCGCCGCTCCAGATGCCTCAAGGAAACCCCATGAACCAGACTCGCCAAGTCCGATGATCCCTTCATCGGTCTCGATCTCCACCAGCAAGAAACGATCCAGGAATATCGGTTCAACCCGTGTGATCTTCATTAAGACTCGGCTCCGGGGGGCTGGAGATGGGGCGGATAGCAGTTTGCATGCGCCGGGCGATGTTACCCCGACACGGTGTTGGGAGGGGGCATCGGTGGCCCTCGAATCCCCTTATCATCGAAGCTAACGATTAGGAACGACACAATTTGAGGACAATCGCTTTGCCGGCAGCACCTCGACGTCTATTGATCTCGGTCGCACATCCTGACGACGAGACGTTCGGAATGGGTTCGACAATCGCCCACTATGCCGCTCAGGGAATCGAAGTCCATGTCGTGTGTGCGACGCGCGGTGAGGAAGGAGAGATTGCGTCCGGAAGCGACGCCACACCAGAGACGCTTGGAGATGTGCGAGAAGCCGAGCTTCGGGAAGCGGCAGAAATCATGGGGGTAAAGAAGGTCCATCTCCTCGGTTACAGGGATTCGGGGATGGTTCCTGTGGAAGAAATCGAGAATCCGGACGCTTTTGTCAACGCGAACGAAGCAGACCTGTTGGTGAAACTCACGCGACTGATCAGGGACATTCGCCCGCACGTGGTCGTCACTATGCCCCCCGACGGTGGGACGGGACACCCCGACCACATCCGGATCAATCAGGCCACAACGAGGGCCTTCAAACTGGCGGCTCATCCGGGCTATATGGAGCCGGGAGGATTGGTTCACTCGCCCACCAAGCTGTTTTACAAAGAATATCCACGTGCCCGCATGCGCGAGTTCATCGAGGCCGTGACTAAAGGACGGCCCGAGATGGCGGAGCCTATCCGCCAGTCTGGTATCGACAAGTTTGGTGTGGAGGAGGACGTGATATCGACGAAGATCGACGTGTCAGACGTGCTGGAAACGCGCATCAAAGCGAACGCATGCCACGCGTCCCAGGGTTCGCCATTCGACATGATTCCGCCGGAAATGGTCCCGACGGTGCTGGGCACCGATTACTTCACACGCGCGATTCCGGCGTGGACCGGCGGCGAGCTGGAGAGCGACCTGTTTGTTGGGCTTTAAGTCTGCCTACCCCTTCACGATGAACCCTTGAAGCGCGTCCTCGTCGACCTCCACGCCTAACCCTGGCCGGTCTGGCAGAACGAAGCCGCCGTCTTTGTAGACCCACGCTGAATCGGTGATCGCCTGCGTCTTTTCGTAGTGCCCGGCCTGTAGTTCTTGAAGGTGGGTTGGCTCACACACGGCTGAGAAGTGCAGGGTTGCGGCCTGGAATACCGCTACGCCGTTACCCATGTGAGGCGTCGTGGGGATACCAGCGTCACGCGCCATTGCCATCTGCGTGAGTCCGTCGGTGATGCCCGTACGCCCGATATCCGGCTGGTACACGTCAAACGAGCGTGGGGAGAGCCACTCTGGAAGCTGGCGGGACGTACGGAAGTGCTCTCCGATAGCGATGGGTGCGCCCGGCATTCCGGCCAGTTCCCGATGTCCCTCAAGGTCCTCCGGGTTGATGGGGCATTCAAGAAATCGCACGCCCAGTTCACCAAAATCGCGCTTGCCACGGGCCACGTCATCGCCCTCGAGCGTCCATAGCGTGTCGACCATCCACTGGCCCATATTCGGGACGCCTTTTTGCAGCGCCTCAAGCTCGGTTAGACCGCTATCGAGGTCGCCTGTTAGGAAAATCTTTGCGCCACGCAGGCCGGTGTCCAGCCAGTTGTTTGCGTGATCCACGCGCTCGGGAAGGGTCGCCCGACGAATCCCGGACAGATAGACCGGTATCTCCGCCCTCGGCGCGTCCAATGACGAGCCCGACACGATCATCTCCGCCACTGGAACCCCGGCACGGCGACCCAGCGCGTCCCATATCGCTATATCCAAGCCGGCCAGCGCGTCCTGCCAGAACCCGCTGAAATAACCCCGACCACGTTGCGCCAGGTAGAGGAATTCGTTGAGGTCCCGTGGATGACCGAACTCGCGACCTTTCGCCATAGGCTGTACGAGGTTTTCCAGTACCAGGCAAAAAACCTCCGGCCCGATAGGTACGTTTGCCTCACCCCAGCCGATTGTGCCGTCCCTGAGTTTCACCTTTACGAGCGCTGTCTCCGTGGAGAGCGCGTAAACGGTAGGCCAACCGGCCTTGAACTCGAAACGCTCCATCTCTGACACAACTTCGTCTCGCCGGTAATCCTCCCAGTAAGCACCTTCTAGAGCCAGGTGAAAAGTCTCAAGCGATTCGATCTCGAAGCTGGTGTCGTATTGAGCCAAAAAAGTCTTGTCTCCTCGTGACCGTCGGTCTATAACAAGGCCGCATATTTGTTCCATCCGCTAAACAACGCAAGCATAGCGAACACTTCACTATCGAGATCATCGGATTCGGAGGGTAGTTGTGTGGTGAGATGCCGATGACAATTAGCGAAGCACATATGAAGCGGCTCAACTCGACGGTTGCGGACGCGCTTAAGTCGGGCCGGATTGGTAATCCGGTGTTCGTTCGCTGGTTCGAGCGTGTTGATTCTGATCCGGGAGATGCAGCTCAAGCGGCCCTGGGGATCGTTTCAACCTGGTATGAGGGAGAACCCACGTTCACCCATGCGCCGGAAGGGTCCGATCTGCAATCCACGTTGTTAGCCCGATGGTCCGGCGGCCAGTCCGCTCTGTTGATAATGGCACCCGTCGGCTTCATGGACGCTCCGGGACTCGATCTCGCAGTAATCGGATCTAAGGGAGCGGTGTATCACGATGTTTAAGGTCGGAGAAAACGATGGCCGATAGCACGTACAGAGTGCTCTTGATATCGGGGGACCGGACACATCAGGAGGGCTATGCGGCCGCATTTAACGCCGATCCTCGCGCCGAGATCGTTGGCGTGGCGGATGAGGCGGATGTGCCGGAGCAACGTCATATCTGGAACAGGGCGATGGCGACGCGATACCGGGTTCCGTACTACGACAATCTGGACACGGCTCTTGCGTTACGAGATGTAGATCTGATCAGCGTCTGTCCGGAAATCGAACGACGGGGACGGGTGGTGCTGAGATGTTCAGGACGGGGCGTGCCTTTGTTCCTGGACAAGCCTCTTGCCGGGACCGCCGCAGACCTGTCAGATATCCGGGACGCTATTGAATACAACGGCGTGACCGCCCAGATGTACAGCTTTACATCGACACCCTGGGCGAGAGCCGCGAAAGCCGCGCTTCAGGCAGGTGATCTCGGTGACTTGATCGCTGTGCATGCGGAAGTCATGTTCGCCAAGGGACGCGCTGGAAC
>Ga0257122_1001054_pt1 | contig 20746 bp, 16 predicted proteins | sample SI106_120metaG_FD_190146 | JGI IMG/M metagenome (GOLD analysis project Ga0257122, IMG submission 190146) | Marine microbial communities from Saanich Inlet, British Columbia, Canada - SI106_120 | ecosystem: Environmental > Aquatic > Marine > Inlet | place: Canada: British Columbia | collected... | reverse complement strand
TGATTCGATAGTAATTGGTATGTTAAATTATTCGAAATGGACCTTATGTGCAAGCCATTTCTATGTCCCACTCACACCTTGAACACGGTAGCTGCGAGACCTCAACGAGCATAGGCTGATGCGGAATATGAAAATCCAAAGCATAGAAACCTTCAGCACAGAATCTGTTGGGTTTGTTCGGGTCACCACCGAAGGTGGCCATCAGGGTTGGGGGCAGGTCTCGAGCTACCACTCAGATATCTCGTCACTGGTGTTGCACCGGCAAGTGGCACCCTATGCCCTGGGCGAGGATATTGCCGAGTTGGACCGGTTGATACAGTTGATCCCCGAACGCGAGCACAAGTTTCCAGGCTCCTACCTGCGCCGCGCCATGGGTGGATTGGATACTGCGATCTGGGATCTTTACGGCAAGTTTGAAAACAAGAGTGTCTGCGAATTGCTGGGAGGCACCCCGCGGCCGATCCGGGTCTATGCCTCCAGCATGCGACGCGATATCAATGCAGAAGATGAGGCGGACCGGCTCGCCAGGCTGCGCGATATCCACGGTTACGATGCCTTCAAAATCAGGGTCGGAAGTGAATTCGGCCACGATGTCGACGAGTCTCAAGGCCGCACCGAAGCCGTGGTGCCGAAGGTGCGCAAGGTGCTGGGCGATGATGTCGATCTGCTGGCCGATGCCAACAGTTGCTATACCGTTGATCGTGCCATCGAGGTTGGCCGCCTGCTCGAGGACTATGGCTATTGCCATTATGAGGAGCCGTGCCCCTACTGGGAACTCGAGTGGACCCGACAGGTGACCAACTCATTGGATATAGATGTCGCCGGGGGTGAGCAGGATTGCGATCTGGCTACCTGGCGCCGTATGGCAGCCATGGGTGTAGTGAATGTTCTGCAGCCGGATATCTGTTATCTCGGTGGGATAAGTCGTAGTCTCCAGGTAGCAGAACTGGCGTTAAGAAGCGGCCTACCCTGTACGCCTCACTCAGCCAATCTTTCACTGGTCACGGTTTTTACCCTGCATCTGATGGGAGCCATCAAGGCAGCCGGTCCCTATGTTGAATTTTCCATTGAGGATGCGAATTACTATCCCTGGCAGGAAGGGCTTTACGATCCGGTTCTCGTTGCCAAAGACGGCAAGGTGCAGATCCCGGAGGGTCCGGGCTGGGGGGTTGTGATCAACCCCGACTGGCTCGAGCGGTCAAGCTACCAGATCAGCACCTTAGACTAGCAGGTGGTGACGATGAAAATGGACGGACTATTCACATCGGATTACAAGTTGGAGCCCTATTGGTGGGAGCGTACGCCGCGGCCGTCAGCCAAGGACACCGCTCCACCTGGCGAAGCCGATGTCGCCATTATCGGCTCCGGCTATACCGGCCTGAATGCCGCACTGGTGACGGCCCGAGCAGGACGCTCGACAGTGGTGCTCGATGCAAAGGACGCCGGTTATGGCTGCAGTTCCCGCAATGGTGGACAGATCAGCACCAGTATAAAACCTGGACTGGCGGAGCTCAGCCGAAAGCATGACGCAAAGACAGCTTTCAATATCATCAAGGAGGGGCACAATGCGCTTGAATGGATGCAGGAGTTTGTAGGATCCGAACAGTTATCCTGTGATTTCAAGGTCCCCGGCCGTTTCCATGCCGCCCATAATTCCACCCAGTTCAAAAAGCTCGTCGAGTCGGTGCAACATCAGCCTGAAGGGCTCGAGGTACCCTGTTATGTCGTAGGCCGCCCTGAACAACAGCGCGAACTTGGCACCGATGTTTATCATGGCGGCGTGGTATTTGAGAATCATGCCTCGATCGATCCGGCGCGCTATCACCAGGAACTTCTGGATCGCGTTTTAACTGCCGGCGCCAGTGTCATACCTCATTGCCCTGCTGGAAAGATAGACAGATCTGGTCGGGGATTTGTTGTGGATACTCCGCGGGGTCAATTACACGCAAGGGATGTAATCATTGCCACCAATGGTTATACGGGATCGCTCACACCATGGCAAAGAAGGCGAGTAATCCCCATCGGCAGTTATATGATTGCCACCGAAACCCTTGAACCGAAACTCATGAATCGGTTGATGCCTAAAGACAGAATTGTCAGTGACACCCGCAAGGTGGTGTTCTACTACCGCCCCTCGCCAGATCGGACTCGGATTATCTTCGGTGGCCGGGTCTCCAGCTCTGAGACCGACACCCGTAGAAGTGCGTTACTGCTCAAACGCAACCTGGTACAAATCTTTCCGGACCTTGAGACAACGAGAGTGAGTCACAGCTGGATGGGCTATGTGGCCTATACCTTCGATACGCTGGCCCATGTGGGCAGGCATGATGGTATTTACTATGCCATGGGTTATTGTGGATCGGGCGTATCGATGGCCAGTTATCTGGGTATGCGAGTGGGGCAGAAACTGCTGGGCACAAAAGCGGGTCAAACAGGTTTCGACGGTGTCAAATTTCAGACCCGACCACTGTATACCGGCAAGCCGTGGTTTTTGGCCACAGCGGTTGCCTGGCACCGATGGCGCGATCGCATGAATATCTGAGATCATTACCCAAAACCCAGTCCTGACATTGAAAAAGTGGCAGGCTCAGTGAATTGGTATGATAGATTGTTGAGAATGGACCTTTTGCTAATACCATTCTACAAAGCAGACTAGATTCTGCTTAGGATTGCCAGGCCAGCATTCCTAGCGACTGAGCGACAAAATTAAACGGGCCAGAACCAGATCATCACAGAGACGGAGGAATAAGTTATGAAATTTCGCAACAAGATTTTTGCAAGGAAAACGGGGCAGACCGTTATCGGTATTGCCGCGGCCATGTTGGTGTCAAGCGTCGTGATCGCAGAACCGATTACCGTAGTATCTTGGGGTGGCACTTATGGTGCTGCGCAGGATAATGCACTATTCAATGATGCATCCAAGAACACTGGCATCGAAATTAATCGGGAGTCTGGAGCCAGTATGTCGAAAACCTGCTTGCAGGTTCAATCCGGTTCGGTCATCTGGGATCTCGTGGTAACCGGTTCTGGTGGTGCAGCTGCTGCAGCTGCTGAGGGTTGTCTGGAAAAGATTGACTACAGTGTTGTTGATGTTTCGGACTTTTATCCGAACCTATACACCGATTACTGTGTCGGCTCCGACGTGTTTGCCACCGTCATGGCATGGAACACTGAGAAATATGGTGAACCCGGCAGCGCCACTGCCCCAAATTCTTGGGCAGACTTTTTTGACGTTGAAAAATTCCCCGGGACCCGTGCCTACCGCGCGAACAATGTGGACGGTGCGCTTGAGCCGGCGCTAATGGCAGACGGCGTGCCTGCGGACCAAGTCTATGAAGTCCTCTCGACCCGGGCTGGCAAGATGCGTGCCATCAACAAGATCCGCGAATTGAAACCCCATATTGCCGTATTCTGGGGCTCTGGCGCGCAGCAGGCCCAATTGATGAAAGATGCCGAGGTGGATATGACTACCGGCTGGAATGGCCGTTTCGATAACGCCAAAAAGGATGGGGCGAAAGTCGGTTATACCTTTAATCAGGCATTGCTGGACTATGACTGCTTTGCCATGCCCAAGGGCGCTCCTAACAAGGACGTGGCCATGAAGTTTCTCGCTGAAATTTCCAAGCCTGAGTATCAGGCCAACCTGCCATTTCATATTACCTATGGACCAACCAACAAGAAGGCCTACGAGGTTACCACCGCGCCAAAGGAGTTGATCGAGTCTTTGCCATCACATCCCAAAAATGTACCGATGATGATGCCGGTCAGCCTGGATTGGTATGCTGAACACCGTAAGGAGGCGCTCGAACTCTATATGGAACTTCTCAGCGAATAGACACGGTATTCTTGATGCCGGACGATCCCGTCGTCCGGCATCATTATTTTTAGGCGTGTAAATCCTTGGCTAACCATAATGACAACGGCGCGTTGAAACATTCAACGGCCTTACCCATCCATATCCAAGGGCTGACTAAGAAATATGGTGACCTATATGCCCTGGATTCGGTCGATCTGGACATCAACAGTGGGGAATTTCTAACTCTCCTGGGACCTTCCGGGTCAGGCAAGACCACATTGCTGATGGCCATTGCCGGGTTCAACCGGCCCGATGCCGGCAGCATCCGCTTTGATAAAAAAGAAGTGATTCTGATGCCGCCCCACAAGCGTGATGTCGGCATGGTATTTCAAAGTTATGCCCTGTTTCCGCATATGTCGGTGGCGGAAAATATTGCCTTTCCCCTGAAACTGCGAGGCGTGAGCCCAAAGGAGTGTACTGCACGCGTAGCCGAAGCGCTGGAGACCGTGCAACTGTCGGGATTGGGTGATCGCGGCATTGATCAATTATCCGGCGGCCAGCAACAGCGTGTGGCACTGGCCCGGGCATTTGTTTTTCGCCCCCGTATCCTGTTAATGGACGAGCCACTTTCCGCGCTGGACAAGAAACTCAGAGAGCGCATGCAGATTGAGCTCAAACATCTGCACCAGAAACTGGGTGTCACCACAGTATATGTGACCCATGATCAACGCGAGGCGCTCACCATGTCTGACCGGATCGCGGTGATTAATGATGGCCGGCTGGCCCAGGTGGATACACCAAAGGCCATCTACAATCATCCTGCGAACGCCTTTGTGGCGGATTTCATTGGAGAATCCACCATGCTGCCTCTCACCCGCGATGAGTCGGGTTATCTGTACTTCAATGATCGCCGGATAACTGATACAGCGGTAAAAGATGCCCCCAATGGCTGGTCGCTGGTGATCCGTCCTGAGCGGCTATACGTGGTAGATGGCGAGGCAGATACCAATCAAGTCGTGGTATTTGACGGCACCGTCGTGGAGTCGGTATTCCAGGGCGAAACAGCTTTTGCGCTGGTTGCCATCGACGAGGGGACCGAACTCTCGGTTCGCTTCGGAACCAGTTCCGCAGCCGGAACTGGTTCATTACACCCCGGCGAGCAGGTGTCTATCGGGCTACTCAGGGAAGATGTCATTATCATACCCCGGGATCGCTAATCATGAACTGCGAAGGCGGGATGGAATCCGGAGACAAACGTCTGCTTAACGCAAAGGCCCTTAAAGCCCAGGAAATCAAAGAGCAGTGGACCCTGATGAGTCTGGCGGGGCCGACCTTGCTGATCATTGTACTGGTCATATTTATACCAGTGGGTTGGTTGTTCTACCTGTCATTCATCGACGGTGATGGACAGTTTACGCTGGAACACTACCGGAAAATGATTGAATACAAGTCCTATGCCAGGACCTTTGTGACCACCTTTGAGGTCAGTCTGCTTACCACGCTGATCTGTATTGTGATCGGATACCCGTTAGCTTACTTTCTGGCCCTGCTGCCCGCGCGCTGGTCCGGCATATTTATGCTGGCAGTACTATTGCCATTTTGGACATCATTGCTGGTTCGTACTTATGCCTGGCTCGTGCTTTTGCAACGCAAGGGTATTCTCAATGACTTTGGCCAGCATATCGGACTATGGGATTCACCGATAAAACTGGTGCATAACATGACCGGTACCTTGATCGGAATGGCGCACATCATGCTGCCATTTCTTGTTCTGCCGTTGTATGGGGCGATGAAAAAAATCGATCAAAATATGATGTATGCGGCTTCTAACCTAGGTGCTTCTCCAGTGAAGGCATTCTGGCAGGTGTACTTTCCGCTATCGCTGCCTGGTATGGTGGCTGGGTCGTTGATCGTATTTGTGTTGTGTCTTGGTTTCTATGTGACTCCTGCGGTACTTGGCGGTGGCCGGGTGATTATGGTGGCGACCCAAATCACAGCAATACTTGAGAATCAGTTCAATTGGGGTTCGGCCAGCGCTCTAGGTGTCGTTTTGCTGTTTGCAACCGTTGTGGTTCTTTATCTGGCGGCGCGGTTTTTCAAGTTAGACGCCGCACTGTTTGGAAAAAGCTGATATGAGCTGGTGGACCAGTCCCGCCTCAGATACCCAGGTCACCCACGGTGCTCGCTTTTGGCTGTATGTGGTGGCAGCTATCATTATGTTGCTGTTGGTGATTCCCACCTTTATCGTCATTCCCATGTCGTTTTCGGACTCTCAATACCTGGAGTTTCCACCCAGCAACTGGTCGGTGCGTTGGTACGATGAGTATTTCGGATCATCCAAGTGGATGCGGGCTACCGTGACTTCACTGCAGTTAGGCGTGCTAACCATGCTGTTAGCCACCCCCCTTGGAACCATGGCCGCCTATGCACTGTTTGTTTCCCGTCACAAGGTGACCAAGGTGATTTTTATGTTGCTGATCACGCCCTTGATCGTGCCGGTAATTCTGATTGCCATCGGCGTCTTCTATGCCTTTGGACGGGTTGGCTTAAACAACTCAATTCCAGGTCTGGTGATAGCGCACACCGCAATGGCGACGCCCTTGGTCATGATTGTTATAACCGCAGCGCTACGCTCCTATGACCTCAATCAAGAACGTGTGGCGCGAAGTCTCGGCGCCACCAGGTTGAAAGCCTTTTTTACAATTACCTTACCGCAGATTAAATTCTCAGTGATAACGTCGGCCTTGTTATCATTTCTCACTTCATTTGATGAGGTCATCATAGCGATATTTGTATCAGGTGGCAGTAATGCGACACTGACCAAGCGTATGTTCAGTGCACTACGGGATTTCATAGATCCCACCATCGCCGCCATCTCAACAATAATGGTTTTGGTATCGACAATACTTCTGTTGGCAACCCAGGCTATAGGGTCTAAAGGCAAAAAAAGTTAACTACCCACAGGCCTTGAATAGCATTGCCTGCTTTGGTGGCGATCCCTACATAGCCGACCCCTACTGGTCTCGACCACCGACCCTGCAACATCACGGCCCGGATATAGTACGCTTGCCGGCGTACTGTCAGCTACCGTTACCACACTATCCAGTGCGCGCTGACCTGCACGAGAGCAACCAGTTCCAGGCCAAAGGGCTTGACACGGTTAACGACCGGCGCCTGATCTGGTCAACTTGCACCAGGGTAGTTTAAATGCGCCACTATCGAGTTAATCTGCTTTGAAACTGTCCACACGTTATATCCAACAACAACGCATTGCAGGCAAGCTGCTGTTGGTCATGATTCTGGCAACAACCCTTGTCGGCTTTGGCTTAAGTGATTTTCTCTGGCTTTCGGGCGGATGCGCACTGACAGCATTGATGATGCTATGGCGACGAACTCGGCGAATTCAAAGAATTCAGTGTGTCATCTTTGCTGCTGTTGGTTTTTGCGCTCTGGGCTGGGCTTACTTAATCGGATATCGCAATCTCCCGCTGCTACAACTCCTAACCCAGAATCACCTACTGATCAGCTTGTTGTCTGCGGTCAGCTTTTTGCGCCTGATCACCGATACAGGTCAGGGAAAACATGAATCGGCGGCGCCGGGCTTAAAAGCCTTTTTTAAAACTCTCGCAGGACTGCACCTTTTTGCTGCGATGATCAACCTGTCGGCGCTGATGATTTTTGGAGACCGACTTGCCCGAAACGGACGCCTTGAGCGCACCACGGCCACTTCGCTCCAGCGAAGTTTTGCACTGGCCACTTTGTGGTCGCCTTTTTTCGCCGCGATGGGCACGTGCCTGCTTTACGCGCCGGGCGCTCGACTGGCTGAGTTGTGGATGCTGTCCGCACCACTATGCCTGTTTGGTTTCGTTTTTACCTTTGCCGAACATCGCTTCCGTGCGGGTGGAGGACTGGAGTCTTTTGAAGGTTTCCCGGTAAATTTTGGCGCGCTATGGGTGCCATCGATCATGGTGGTCTGTGTGCTAGCGCTGCATCATGTGCTTCCCGCGGTCTCAGTCCTGGTACTGGTATCTGCCTTGTCTATTGGCGTCACCACCGCCGTGCTGACCTGGCGGCGATCACTCTCTCAAGCTTTAAGCACCATTAGAAACTTCAGCTCGGAGCGCCTGCCAGACATGTATGGCGAACTGGCATTGTTTTTCAGTGCCGGCATTATGGCGACCGGCCTTGCGGCACTGATATCGCAAACATCGCCAACGCTGGATATCGGCGCTTTCACTCCTGAAGTGGCTGTTGCGGTGCTGGCAGTATTACTGGTGTTAGCGATAGCGGGTGTCCACGCCCTGGTCAGTATCGTAACGGCATCAGCGATTCTGCTACCACTTGATCCAGAGCCGGCTCTGCTCGCATTCGTTTTTCTCGTGACCTGGTCGGTAGGGGCTACTGGTGGGCCGATGTCAGGCCTGAACCTCGCCATGCAAAGCCGGTACCGCATAAGCGCGCAAGAATGCTTTTCCTGGAATATTGGCTACTCCCTGGCAATGTTCGGTGCGGCCAGCGTGATCATCCTAGCCTTTTTTAGTTAATGCCTTGCGCTTGAAAGCGCTACTCGGGCGCAAGGTACCAGCGGTATTCCAGCGGCGTAAACTCCCTGGCATAGGTGTCGAGCTCAAACTGTTTGCACTGGCGATACAGTGACAAATATTCCGCCCCCAGATATTCTTCAAGCGCCGAGGGCTTTGCCAGCTCATCTAACGCCCCCTGCCAGGTAAATGGGACTGCGCTATCAAGCTCGGTACCGGCATTGTCAGTGCGAGGGTCAGGCGGGGCCAGCCCTTGACTGATGCCATGATGCAGGCCGGCCAGCACCGCGGCAAGTGTCAGGTACGGGTTAGCATCTGCGCCAGCCATACGATGCTCAATGCGCCGCGCCGTGTTATCTCCCGCAGGGATCCGGACGGCGACCGATCGATTGTTATACCCCCAGGTCGGCCCGGTGGGTACGTACAGGTTCGGCGCAAAGCGCCGGTATGAATTCACATTAGGGGCAAAAACTGCCATCGATTGAGGTAGTAAATCCAGCATCCCCGCAACGGCCTGGCGCAGCTGAATACTGCCCTCACTACTGCCGTTATCAAATACATTGTATCCCTTGTCATCCATTACGCTGACGTGAACGTGCAGGCCATTACCGGCATCTTCAGGATAGGGTTTGGCCATAAAAGTGGCCACGGCGTCATGCCCTCGAGCCAATCCCTGCACTGCTCTGCGCAGTAGGATCGCGTGATCAGCGGCGCACAGCGGATCATCTACATGTTGCAGATTGATCTCATACTGGCCCACTGCATATTCTGCGGTGGTGGCGCCTAGCGGTACTCCCTGCGCCTGACAGGTCGTCTCGACTTCACTGAGAAATCGAGTAAACCCGTCAAGGTCGGCAAGGCTGTATACCTGGGTCGCCGAGGCTCGCCGACCGGTGTCGGGCAATACCGGCGGACGCGGTCTACCTTCATCCGCACTCGCCGCATCAATCAGGTAAAACTCCAGCTCCAGTGCCACCACCGGATGTAGACCTGATTCGCGTAACCGCTCGACCACACCGCCAAGCACGTGGCGTGGATCCACCAGACACGCAGAGTCATCCAATTCATACAAACTGCCAAGCACCTGCCCTGCCCCTGGAGGGCCCCACGGGACTAAGTTCAGCGATCCGGGAACCGGGCGCACCTTGACATCAGGATCGCCGTCTGAGAAACCGCGCCCACCTGCATCAGTGCCGCGGCCGTTGACATCCAGCAGGTAAATCGAACTGGGTACCTGCAAGCCATCGCCATATACCTTGGCAAGGTCGTCACGTGGGATCCGTTTACCGCGCACAATATTGCAAATGTCAGGCAACAGGACGTCGACAAACCGTAACTCAGGATTATTTTTCAGGAATTTTTCAAGTTCCTCATTCATTCGTTTATGTACCCCGTTTGCTTAGCGCTTGGACCCTGGACGCGCACGATCAGCGCTACTCATTTGCTCACAGCGTGTCTCACGAGTGAGTGCAATACTCACTATCGCAATTGCCAACCACGCCAGCATCAACAAAAAGCTAACCCGGTAATTATCAAAATGATACACCCGCATGCCGTCCGTCCCTGTCATACCGCGCCAGAAACGGTCCAACAACCAACCAACCAATGGTTGTAACAGCATCGGCCCGCACATAACACCCGTATTAATAACCCCAGATACCGTTCCCGCCAACACCAGCGGCACCGACTCTTTTGCCTGGGTAAACCCCAGAATCATCGCCCCGGAAAAAAACCCCGCACTCACAAGCGCGCTCACAAGAAGCCACAATGGAAGTTCTGGCACCAGCAAAGCAAGCGCCCAACTGCAAAAGGCAAGCACTGTAGCAACGAGGTATGGGGCCCGCCGCAGAGCAATCCTCTCTGACAACAGTGCAAACAGTGGGCCACTGAAAGCCATAGCCAACATTAAAACCGAACAAAGCGTGGCCGCCGCAGCGGGTGACAGACCATAAACATCGGTCAGAAATGGCATTCCCCACAACCCTGCAAAAGTCAGAACGGATCCTACGATCCCGCCAGGGGCAATTGCCAGAAGACAGGTATTTCGGTACCCAAAAACCGCGGTGAGTTTTTGCCACTCGGCAGACCAGTGCCCACCTTGAACGTGGACATTCACATAACTATCGTAATGTCGCTCTGCGGGATCATCCCGAACCATCAACCACACCACCAGGCCCAGCAATAATCCCACCCCTGCTGCCGCAACAGTCACTGCCCGCCAGCCAAACATACCACTTGCAAACTGCAGGGGTACTCCGGCAAAAACCGCACCCGACACTCCGGCAACCAACAGCAGACCGATTGCCATCGAAAATCGGTGCGCGGGCAGCCAATGTGTAGCCAATTTCAATGTGCAAACAAAGGCCACCGACACCGATCCGCCAATTAAAAAACGACCGATGCCTGCCCAAATGAGATCGGGTGCAAAAGCGAAAATCAGCGCTCCCAGCGTACTCACCAGCAAGCCCCCCAAAAGAAGGCGGCGCGGCCCTAAGCGGTCGACAAGAAGCCCTGTGGGCACCTGCATTGCTGCATAGGAATAAAAATAAAGGGCCGACAGGCTTCCCAGGGTGGCTGCGCTCAGGCCAAAATCCAGGCTGAGTTCGCGATGCAGTACGGCCGGCGCGACCCGATGAAAAAAGCCCAGAAGGAAAAACCCAGCTCCCAATCCCCAAATAACCCAAGCAACACTTGCGGGTGGGTAGCGCGGCTGCGGGTCAGGCTTTAACATAGAATCGGTGTGTAAACGATCAACTTTGCATCACCTTCGGTTTAACATTGGCTCTGTCCAATAGGTGTAACTCACACTAACATCCAACATGGAGTGACGACAGGGGTCGCACAATGGATAGGTTGCCCTGATCTGTCCAATTATTATCGTAACCTGCTGATAACCACTTTAATCTGGCCACAACAGAATCCATGAAACCTTATTCTGCCTGGAACGTCTTTCGCAACGGCCTGTCGGGACAGAAAGGCTGGGAGCGCGCCTGGCGGGATCCCGAGCCCAAAACCGAATATGACGTCGTCATCGTTGGTGCCGGACTTCATGGCCTGGCGAGCGCGTATTATCTTGCCAAGAACCACGGTATCACAAATGTCGCCGTCTTGGACAAGGGCTGGCTTGGCAGCGGTAACGCCGGGCGCAATACCACAATTGTCCGATCCAACTACATGTTGCCCGGCAATCGGGAATTTTACGAGCACTCGCTCAAGCTCTGGGAAAATCTAAGCCACGAACTGAACTACAACGTCATGTTCAGTCAGCGGTCGCACGTCTCGCTGCTACATAGCCCTGCTGCACGTGATGGCGCGGCACGGCGCTACAACACCATGCGCCTGACCGGCGCTGATGGCGAGCTGTGGGATCTGCCAACACTGAAACGCAAAATACCGCACCTGAATTACAGCGCCGATTCCCGTTTTCCAATCATTGGGGCCACAGTGCAACCTCGCGCAGGCACGGCACGCCACGACGCCGTTGCCTGGGGTTACGCTCGAGGTGCTGACCAACGTGGGGTTGACATCATTCAAAATTGTGAAGTCACGGGCGTTGAACGTACGGCCAACCAGGTGACTGGCTTAAAAACCAGTCGCGGCATTATCCGGGGGAAGAAAATCGGCTTCGCCGTTGCCGGTAACACTTCAAGACTGTGGCGAATGGCTGAGCTTGGAAAGCTGCCGATCGAATCACACAAGCTGCAGGCCTTTGTTTCTGAACCGCTCAAGCCACTACTCGATCAAGTCGTCGTCTTCGGGGTCGGTGGGGCTCACTTCTACATTTCTCAGTCGGACAAAGGCGGCATGGTCTTTGGCGGCGACCTGGACTGGTACAAATCCTACGCGCAACGCGGTAATTTGCCAATCGTGCAGGATGTCGCCGAATGCGCCACCTCCATTTTGCCCTGCCTGGGTCGGGTGCGGCTTTTGCGACACTGGGCGGGCGTTATGGATATGTCCATGGACGGATCTGCGTTTTTGTGTAAAACGCCGCTCAGCAACTTATACCTGAATGCCGGCTGGAACTATGGCGGCTTTAAGGCAAGCCCGGCATCGGGTTGGTATTTTGCCGATCTGATCGCTAACGACCGGCCCCACCCGGTGATCTTGAACCACTCCCTGTCTCGCTTTGAGCGGGGTATCAATATCGACGAACGCGGTGCGGGCCCAGACCCGAAACTGCACGGATAAATCACGACCATGCTGAGAATTCCCTGCCCGTTCTGCGGCACACGAGACCACAGCGAGTTCAGCTACGGTGGCGATGCGTCTGTTGAGTATCCGGCGCTCGAGGCACCGGCCGAGGCGTGGCTCGAGGCAGTATTCCAACGCGACAATATCGACGGTGTCCAACTCGAAACCTGGCAACACCTGCACGGGTGTCGTATGTGGATCGTAGTTGAACGAGACACCCGTACCCATGAAATTCATTCTGTCCGCCCGGCTCACCAAGGCCTGGCGAGCGCCTTAGCGCAAAGCGCTGACCCGGTGAGCGAATCGTGACGGCTACACGGCTTGCCAAAGGCGGTTACATCGACCGCGACCAATTGGTGAATTTCACCTGGGACGGTCGAACCTTGTACGGCCACGCGGGCGACTCATTGGCCTCTGCCTTGCTGGCGAGCAACCAACAAGTACTGGGGCGCAGTTTCAAATACCATCGACCCCGTGGATTAATGTCCGCCGGAGTCGAGGAGTCCGGGGCACTGGTGACCATCGGCCGAGATGATCACCGTGATGCTAATGTCCGCGCCACCACCCAGGAACTCTATGCGGGCCTGGTCGCACAAGGCCAGAACGCATGGCCCAGTGTACGCTTTGACGTCGGCTCAATTAACAACCTCTTTGGGCGCTTCCTGGCCGCTGGGTTTTACTACAAGACCTTCATGGGTTTACCCCCCTTCGAATGGGGCTCGGGCACCGGCATGTGGATGCGCTATGAAAAGATCATCCGCAAAGCAGCCGGGATGGGTACAGCGTCTCGCTCGCCAGATCCGGATCACTACGAGCATGCCCATGGTTACTGTGATCTGCTTGTGGTCGGCAGCGGCCCTGCCGGTCGCAGCGCAGCCTTAACCGCTGCGAAAACCGGCCTTGATGTGATCCTGGTTGAGCAAGAAGGAATACTGGGTGGAGATACACTGGCTCAACCGCAAGCAGCAGATAATCTTGCAGAGCAGATCAAAGCACTCAAAGATGTCGGTGTACGCATTATGGTCCGCACCACAGCGTTCGGCCTTTACGATGGAGGTGTTGCCGGCCTGCTGGAGCGTGTAACAGATCACCTGGCTGAACCGCCGACGTGGATGCCGCGGCAGCGCTGCTGGACACTGCGCGCCAGATACACCGTGCTCGCAACCGGGGCGCTGGAGCGTCACGTGGCTTTTGGCAACAACGACCGGCCCGGCATCATGACGGCAAATGCAGCTCGCGTTTACCTTAATCGTTTTGCGGTTCGGGCGGGTGAGAACATCGTGATCGCCACCAACAACGATTCTGCCTACGCTGGCGCGTTTGAGCTCGCTCAAGCTGGCGCTTCGGTCCAGATCCTGGATGCCCGCAAGAGCATACCGGACGCTATCCGCGCCCAGGCCGCAGATGCTCATGCAGCATTGCGTACGGGCGCAGCCCCACTGATGGCGCATGGTGCAAAAGGCATCACAGCGCTCGACATAGCCGAACAGCAGGCGGCCAACTGGCGCGAGGCCGGCAAAACCGACTGTGACTTACTCCTTGTTTCCGGTGGCTGGTCCCCTGTGGTCAACCTTTTGTCACACCGCGGGGTGAAACCGGTGTGGGATGCCGATCTCGCCTGCTTTGTCCCTGGACAAACCAACGAGCCTTTATCGATGGCAGGTAGTGCCGCAGGGGTCTGGAACGATAACGCGTGTCTGTTATCCGGACAGGCAGCCGCGGAGCGCGCAGTAACACACCTGGGAGGCGCTCAAGGCTCTACCGCCACCCCTGCACCCGGAGGCTGGCAAGGAGCAATAACCCCTCTTTACGAGGTCAGCGTGCCTGGACGCCAGTTGAAGTCTTTTGTCGACCCCCAGCATGACGTCACCACCGAAGACGTCCGATTGGCTCATCGCGAAGGCTATGTGTCCGTTGAACACCTTAAACGCTATACCACACTGGGAATGGCAGCCGACCAGGGCAAGATGGGTAATATCATTGGCCTTGCGTTAATGGCTGAAGCTCTGGGTAAGGAGATTCCCCAAGTCGGCACCACCACCTTTCGACCGCCCTACACTCCGGTCAGCCTGGGTGCGCTTAAGGGCCGCAACGTCGGCAACCATTTTCGCGCCTTGCGGCGCACACCCCTGCACGAATGGAACCTCGAGGCCGGCGGCACAATGACCATGGCCGGGCTTTGGCACAGACCCTGGTATTTTGCCCGCTCAGGCGAAACGATCGGCGATGCCTATGTGCGTGAGGCGCAAACGACTCGTCGCACCGTTGGTCTTTGTGATGTGACTTCGCTTGGCAAAATTGCAATTCAGGGGCCCGATTCAACCGAACTATTGAACCGCATCTATAGTAATCCGTTCGCCAAACTCCCGATCGGCAAGGCCCGTTACGGCATCATGCTGCGTGACGACGGCTTTGTGATGGACGATGGCACCACCTGGCACCTTAGCGAGTCAGAGTACTTCATGACCACGACAACAGCTCATGCCGGCAAGGTTATGGCTTTTCTGGAAGAGCTACTGCAAACCCGCTGGACCGATTTGCGAGTCCATGTGACCTCGGTTTCCGAGCAATGGGCCGGTGTTGCAGTGGCAGGCCCCAAGTCACGGCAAGTACTCGAATCCTGTGTCGAGAACGCCGCTGCCGTATCCGATGCCAACCTTCCTTTTATGGGAGTTCTGGAAACCACCTTAAAAGGCAAGGTCCCTTGCCGGATCGCACGCATCAGCTTTTCTGGTGAGCGGGCCTTTGAGGTTTACGTGCCCTCTGATTTTGGCCCGGACATAATGGACGCTCTGTGGGAGAGTGCCCGCTCAATGAATGGTTGCCTGTACGGTCTCGAAGCACTGGGTGCGCTGCGTATTGAAAAAGGCCATGTGACTGGAGCCGAACTCGATGGCCGGGTCACTATTGAAGACGCAGGACTCGGTCGCATGGCATCTGACAAGAAACCTTATATTGGTAGCGCTCTTCGCAAACGCCCGGACATGGCTCGCGATAATCGGCCACGACTGGTGGGAATTTTTCCCCGCGACCGACGTGAGATCTTCAACGCAGGGTCACTGTTATGTGCCCCGGGTCATATCGAAGGCTATGGTGAAGGCTGGATTACTGCCGTCACTCACTCGCCAGCGCTGGGCCATTGGATCGGCCTGGGATTTATCTCAGGTGGGCACAGCCAGTGGCAAGACAAAGCTGTGGTGTGCGCCGATCCGATTCGTAAAGGTAACACCGCAGTCGAGATCGTCTCTCCCCATATGTTCGACCCTGACGGGGAGCGCATGTATGGCTGAACGACACTCCGCTCTAGGTGCCGGCTATAGGCGCGGCCCACACGGTAAGCCAGGTGAGCCTGGTGTGCGCCTGCAGGAAATCACAGGCCTGGTACTGCATCAGGTGGCTGCATGGCCGCAAACTGTGACCCAGGTTGGCGATCAACTGGCGCAGGCTATTGGCTGCACATCAGCACCACAGCCCGGCCATTCGGCCACCGGCTCTTACGGCATCGCTTTACGGGTCGAGCCATTAAAGTGGTGGCTGCTGAATGCCGAGCCGCCTCAATTGTCTGCTGACAGCGGGGCCACACTGGACCTATCCCACTCCCGCACTCATATCCGGATCAGCGGGCCTGAGGCATCGACCTGTCTCAACCGTTTTATTCCCATTGATCTTCGCGAATCACACTTCACGGACGGGCAAGTTGCCTCCAGCGGCTTTCACCACGTCGGGGTAACGCTGTGGCGCTCCCCAACCGGGCTCGATCTTTTTGTCCCCCGCGGCTTTGCCCTTTCATTGTGGGAAATGCTGCTGGAAACCGCCGAGCAGTTCGGGCTGGATATCAGCTGAAACCGCCCCACCGCCGAGTCGGGAGCAGTTTAGCCCAACACTGAGAAACTGCTGTCGGGATTGATCTTACGAAGGCGTGACATAGTCGCCGTATCGAGTACAAAATCGATATGCGCCAGGTCAAACTGAAGCGGATGGCGATCATGGTCATTGCCCGCCTCACAGTAATCTATCAGGCCCGCCATCAACCGCCCTGCCGCCGGGGCATTTTTAAACTGGTTGCCGCTGGATCCGCAGGCCATATAAAAGCCGTCGACCGCTGAGCGATCGTAAATCGGCAGCCAGTCTTCGGTCACATCGTAAAGATCGACCACGCCGCGCATGCGAGTCGGCACTTTCAGCCCTGACATCCGCTGAGCGAGCCGCAATGCCTGGGTAGTCGCCTGCTCGGTGAAATCACGGCTGAAATTATCCGGATCCACCCACTCGCGGGCATCGCACTCAGGATCCTCACTGCCGGCAAGCACAAAATTTCCTGTTTCCGGGCGGCAATACACCCCGATATCATTATCTGATATCACCAATTTAGAGCTCTCAAGATCAAGACCTTGCGGCGCGGGCACATGCGCAACCTCCTGACGCAGAGCCCGCGTGGTAATTTTCATATCTACATCGGCCGAAGCCATACGGTTCACTTTGGACGAGTGCGGGCCGGCCACATTAACCACAACCGGAGCGCTAATCGTAGTGCCGTCGTCAAGGGTTACACCCCCCACCCGGTTGGCGCTCACCGGTATGGCCGTTACCTCGCGGTTAAACAAAAACTTAGCCCCTCGCGCCGTTGCTGCCACTTGAATATTTTGTGCAGCCAACTGGGGGTCACTGACAAAACCCGCGGTTGGAAAAAAAACACCTCCTTCGATACGCCCCTTGCCTGGCTCGCCAAAACCGGGGTCGTCCATGCGCCGAGCAGGGGCGAAAGACTGTAAGTCATAGCCCGGCAGTCGTTTTACAATCTGGCGCGCATCCCAATGCTCATAGGGTATGGATAATTTCTCAACGTTGGCTACAATTTTTTTAAGGTGGCCATTGCCCTCGGTTTTCATCACCAGGCATCCGCTTTCCTGGAATCGGGCAGTTTCGATATCGGCAGGGCAATCCAGAAACGCTTTCCAATGCTTCCAGTCAAAATAGCCGTCATAGGCAAACGCGGTACCTTCCAGAGTCGAATAATGAACCCGGATGATGGCGCAGGAGCTGGACGTTGAGCCGTAACCGGCTGCCGGCAGACGGTCGACGCTGATAGTTTTGCGCCCGCCCCGGGTAAGCTCAAGCGCTACAGCGGCCCCGATCACCCCGGCGCCGATGACAACCGCATCGGCGCAATAGTGATCGCTCAAATTAAGATCTCCAAACCGGGCTCCACGGTTAACACAGATTCAGCCCTGTTTTTGACTTTTTCAAAGCACAGTATTAATCAGTTGGCAATGGTGCGAACGGTAGTAATGATTCCCGTCACGTAGTGATGGTACTTGAGGTAGCCGGCCGGGGTGCCAAGGTACCCATCGACACCCCAGTTGTTATTCATTGTCACGTCCATTATCGAGAAGTGTTCACTGTCGTAAATGGGATCGAAAGCGCCGTGCGTGTGATAAGACGCCGTGGTGGTGGTTCCAGAAGGCACGTTCAACGGCGAACCCAGATTGACTTTATCTACGGTACCTTTTTTAGGCTCACCAGCGCTGAACGTTGCATCTGCGTTGCGATACACCCAGCCTCCATATTCGAGGTTCTGGGCAACTGATGTCGGGTTGATGCCGTTGACTACATTGTAGGCTGCATCGGTTTGACTGGAGAAACGTGACCGCGAATCGGTGCTATCACTACCGGAACTGGCAACCAGTGCTATTCCAACTGCCGCCGCTGCCAGCAACGCAGTGTGGGCAATGCCCGATTGATCTTCATCGCCCTGGTTCGCAAGCATTCCCCGGGGGTGTCCAAAACGGCCAGACAGGCTGACCATCCAGCGTTGATAGGCGCCATCCACGTAGCGCGTGCTCTCGCCGTGGCGAAATTGCACCGCCAATTGTCCCAAGGCGCCTAGTCCCGTTTGCCAGCCTATTATGCTGAGTCCCGCCTGATCGGGAGCCGCCACATGAGTCGCGTGTAATTGCCCCAGGGGTAAATTCAGATTCAGCGCCAGAGCGTGAGCCGCTACGCCATCAGGTCGATCAACCTGAAATACCTGGGCACCTGCCTGTCCCGAACGCACGCCCAAAAACCAGCTGGTTCGATCAGGAGCATCATCCGCTTCAATCAGTGAGCCGCCGGCTGTCCAGTGCAACCCAAAAGGATAAAGATCAAAAGCAGCACCAGAAAAACTGACACCCGAATTTCCAATTGAATGAAACAAGCTGGCATCACGACTGGAATAAGCATCTGCGAACGATGAAAGGCCCTCGCCACTGCCCCAAAAACCGCTTGCACTGAAACTTGACTGATTGATGCTGCCCACAAACATCTGCTCATCGCCAGCAAAACCGGCGAGTGTACGAAACTCACCGGCCCCGGGGATCGGCGATACCTGCATCCACAGTGGTGAAGTCGATTCAACTGTTTCAGCCGCGGCAGGCAAACAAACCAACCAAAGAAAAAGCAAGCTAAAAGGCAGCGAAGTCGGTAGTGATCTGGGCATGTCGGTTAAGGTCAAATCAGAAATACGAACAACACACAGACTAACTGATCCTAGCCGGACTGCCAACTCCCCTGACCCGAGTCGCGCCTAAGATACCTGTTTAGCCGCAAGATCTTTAGAATCGCTTGATGAAATTCCGTGAACTGTTGCTCGCCAGTTGCGTACCCTTGACCTGGGGTCTGGGGTTCACGCTATCCAAGGCCGCGCTTGCTGAGTTTCCACCGCTTATGTTGATGAGCATGCGCTTTCTTATTGCTGCGCTGGTTCTAGTCTGGTTCGTACCGTTCCCACGCAACTGCCTGAAGGATCTATTTTGGATAGCGCTGGTCGGCTCCACCATCCAGTACGGCCTGACCTTTACCGGGCTTTCAATGATCGATGCCTCGCTTGCCATTATCGTGGTACATCTGGAAGTTCCTTTTGCAGTACTGCTGGCGGCAGTTTTATTTCGTGAGCGCCCAGGCCTGCAACGCCTGTTAGGAATGACTGTCTCTTTTGTCGGCATCATATTGATAGCGGGACTGCCGAGCATGGAAGGTCAACTCTTCGCAATTGTGTTAACCGGCAGCGGCGCGCTGGTCTGGTCCGTGGGACAAATCATGTACAAGCGTATCAGCGATCGCATTACCGGGTTAGCTGCCGTCGCCTGGATCGCGGTTATGGCTGGGCCGCAGATGCTCGTTGGGTCAATACTGTTTGAGAGCGGTCAACTGACAGCCCTGATCAACGCCACCTGGGTTGGCTGGGGGAGTGTCGTGTATCTCGGCTTGGTCATGACTGTGCTTGGCTATGGAATCTGGTACACGGTGCTCGCGCGTAACCCGGTCTCTCATGTGATGCCGGTGCTTTTATTATTGCCGGTTTTCACCATTGCAGCTTCGGTACTGCTGCTCGGAGAGCGACCCTCGCCCGGAGTTCTATCCGGTGGCGCAATCGTACTGTGTGGTGTGGCTCTGATCGTCTTTACCCGTTCCCCGCAAGGGCCAAAAACTTCAAACGCTCCGTAAGAATCCCGCCGGGCGCGGTTTGATCAGGATTCAGATAAAAAGGCGTTATAGGGGTAAAATCACGGTTGGAATTGCTTAAGCCAGCCTACCGCATGCGCGCACCGGCAGTGTGGTGCTTTTAGTGTTGCTCGGCGTCACGCTCAGTTGTGCCGGCTAAAGCCACATCCAGTGAAAACCTGCCACACCCCATGAGCTCGATTCCGGCCGCACCAATACCCACGCCGATTGATACTTGGAAAATCCCGCTTGCGCAGCTTGCCGCGCGGCGCCATGACTTTCAAAAACTCCTCAACCCGGCCGAACAAGCCCGGGCTGCACGCTTTGTTTTTGATCACGATCAGGAGCGCTTTGTTATCGCCCGGGGCGCCTTGCGTACGGTGCTTGGGATTTATCTGTCGGTCCCTGCGGGCACTATCGGGTTTAACTACGGGCCCCACGGAAAACCGTCTGTGCAGGAATGTACTTTGGAATTTAATCTCTCGCATGCAGCCGACTGGGCCTATCTGGCCATCAGCAAGAGTGTGCCAGTCGGTATCGATGTTGAACGCTTACGCGTACCCTCGCGTCATGGATGGCTCGACCTTGCGCGACGTTTTTTTTCTGCATCCGAGGTGGCCGAGCTCACTGCCATGGCGCCGGATAAACAGACCGAAGCTTTTTTTGCCTGCTGGACCCGCAAAGAAGCCTATATCAAATTACATGGTCGCGGGTTATCGCTGCCTTTGGCGCA
>Ga0257122_1001052_pt1 | contig 20755 bp, 16 predicted proteins | sample SI106_120metaG_FD_190146 | JGI IMG/M metagenome (GOLD analysis project Ga0257122, IMG submission 190146) | Marine microbial communities from Saanich Inlet, British Columbia, Canada - SI106_120 | ecosystem: Environmental > Aquatic > Marine > Inlet | place: Canada: British Columbia | collected... | reverse complement strand
GAATATCCAAATAATGGAGATGTATTGTTTGATAAATCTTGTAATCTTGTAATGCTTTCAAATATTGATGAGGCACTAAATTATTTGGAGAATGCTATTTCTCAAGGGTCTCAATACAAAGTAAAAGCAAAAAAATCAAAACTATTTGAAAAATTATCAGATAATTCTAGATTTCAAAAATTAATTTTGTAATTATAACCAGTGTGGAATTTCCAAATAACCTTCAATACTTTCATTTCGTAAAATTTTAAGAAGAGCATTTGCTTGTGGTGTAGATAGTACTGGTTTATCAAATTGATTATCTGTTGAAATTCTTGGGCATGCTACTTGAATAAATGCATCAATCCCTTTTAGATTTCGGAGTCTATCGTTTGTGATATCTGTCAATGCAAACAATTGAACTTCTTTTCCCTCCTTTTCCAATTCTTTTTTAATTTTTAAGGCAAATACTTTAGATAATTGTCCTTCTTTTAATCCCACAATTACACCAAATGATTTTGCTTCTGCTGCTTTGTAAATTGCTAAAGTTGCTTTCTTTTTTAATTTTTGAGCAAATTCTGTAACTTCTCTTACTTCGTTAAAGTATGGATCTAAAACATATGTTGGTAAATTAGTTGATAATGCAATTCCTGCTGCATGAAAATTACTCTGTCCTAAAAACACATAGGCGTCAACTTCTTTTTTTAATGCTGTTGCAGGATAAAATTCACAACCAAACACTTGACCGTCATTTAATTGTCCTTGCCCTTTTCCAATTTTGACTGAGATGTTATTTTTAGTTAAAATTTTTTCAACTTTCTCAACTTGATGTAGATGTTGACTATCTGTAACAAGCGAAATTGTTTTTCCTTTTAATTCATCAGCACATTTTATTGCAACACTATCAAATTCTACATCATCATATGCATCAATTAAGATCAAATTTTCTTCATACACTTCTGTGTTAATCGTGTGACCAATATTGAATTGAATTCCTGCCCCCAGAACTTTTGAACCCATTGAATTCAAATCACAAGTTCCCCATGTTGTATCTGCTAGAACATATGCTGGAATATCAAATTTTTTTGTAATTCTTTTAGCTGTTTCTTGAACTTGAGGTAAAATTCCATCAGGTCCATTTAATGAAACTGATCCAGGATTTTTATCTGTAATTTCTTTGAAAATTCTTTTTTCATCTATTACAATCAATTTAGCTTGAGATTTTATTTTATTAATTTAAATCAACTGAACTGTACAACAACTAAAAATGCCTGAGTAGTATGAGTAAATCATGGAAAATAAGACTATTCTCAATATTGGATTTGATGATACTGATTCTCCTAAAGGCATGTGTACGACATTTTTAGCCTACAAAATTGTAGATTTACTTCAAAAACAAAAAACAGAATTCCTTGATTTCCCTAGACTGATTAGATTTAATCCAAATATTCCATGGAAAACTAGAGGTAATGGGGCAGTATCCATTAAAATTAAGACTAGAAATCCTTCAAAAATTAAAAATCAAATTAAAAATCTTGTTTCAAAATATTCTGATATTAAAAATGGAGCAAATCCAGGCTTGGTATTTTTTCAAAGTGATTCTATTCCGGATGAATTTATTGATTTTAGTAATTTAGCTTTATGGCAATTAATCAACAGAAGCAATGCAAAAAAGTTTGCAAAAAAAAATAATCTTGAATTTTTTTATCAAGGTAATGGTCAAGGACTTGTAGGTGCAATTGGTGCTATTGGATATGATTTTCAAGATCATACATTAGAGCTTTTGAGTTATCGTAAAAAACCAAAATTTGGAAAAGAAAGAAAAATTTCTACTCAAAGTGTAAAAAATATGCAAGAAAAAACATTTCCAAATACGTATAATAGTTTTGATACAAAGAAAGGACGAATTTTAATTACTCCTCATGGGCCTGATCCAGTTTTTTATGGAGTACGTGGAGAAAATGTAGATTCACTAGTTTATGCTACAAAGATTTTGAAAAGTGATGAAAAATTAGATGGTTACATGATTTTCAAATCTAATCAAGGAACAGGTGATCATTTGAAAAATGAATTAAATTCAAAAACAATGAAACCCTATGCTTCAGGAAAAATCACTGGAGTCGTATCAAATATTCCAAAAATTGTAAAAGGTGGACATGTTTTTTTCAAGATTATTTCAAATGACAATGAATATTGGTGTGCTGTTTACAAACCAACAGGAATCTCAACTATTGCATCACATTTGATAAAAGGTGATAAAATACATGTAGGCGGAGGAGTTAGGAAAGCCTCAAAAAATTTTCCTAGAATTATTAATCTTGAATTTATTAAAATTATTAATCTTGAAAAGAATAATTCTATATCAAATCCACTTTGTAAAAAATGCAATAAAAAAATGAAATCTAAAGGTCAAAATCAAGGATTTCAGTGTATTCGCTGTGGTAAAAAAGCTACAAAAAAGACAAGTATCGAAATACCAAGAAAAATAAAAAAACAACTTTACCTTCCAAAAATATCTGCTCATAGACACCTTTCAAGGCCTTTGCAGAGGATTGGAATTGTCAATAAATCCACAAAATTCGATAAATCTCTTTCGTGGTTTTGTGTTTATAGAAACTAAGTAGCGGGGAGTAGATTTGAACTACTGATTTGCGGGTTATGAGCCCGCCGGGATGACCTGACTTCCCCACCCCGCTGATCCATAAATGATGATTTGCCGTATATACGCTTTATCAAATTTTTAAAGTAATTAATAGGATTTCAAAAGATTCATTTTTCGTGGATAAAAAAATTCAAATCGTCGCTATAATTGGTGCAATTGCATTTTCAGTATTTGTTTTAACATCACCTGATGATCCTATCCCATTACCTGAACCCACTTCAAATTCTAAAAGCGATTCTGTAATAATTTTAGCTGAAAATCTTGACAAACCTCGTGGTATTGTTATTTCAGATGATAGAATTTTTGTGACAGAAAAAGATGGATTGATACGAGTAATTCAAAATGATATTTTATTAGATTCCCCTTTAGCTACATTTCGTTCTGCTGATGTGTTTGATGGTGGTCTTTTAGGAATAACACTTGATCCCGAATTTTCTACAAATCATTACCTCTATGTATTTTTGACTTATGAAGAAGATGGAAATTTGTGGAATAAAATTCTAAAAATTAAAGAATCAGAAAACAAACTAAAAAATGTTCAAACTATATTTGATAAAATTCCTGGTTCTTCATTTACAAATGGTGGTTTTTTAAAATTTGGACCTGATGAAAAATTGTATGTAGGAACTGGAACTGTTTCTGATTCATCTCATTTACCACAAGATCTTAATTCGTTAGCTGGAAAAATTTTAAGATTAAATGATGATGGTACAATTCCTGATGATAACCCATTTTCAAATTCTCCAGTTTATTCTTTGGGTCATAGACATACACAAGGAATGACCTGGGATGATGATGGAAATTTGTATGTTGCAGAATTTGGTCCTGAAAAAAATGATGAAATTAATCTAATTTTACCTGGTAAAAATTATGGTTGGCCTGAAGAGGAATGCTCAGGTGATACAAATTTTGAAAATGCTATTTTATGTTATGATCCAAGTATAGAACCTGGTGGAATTTTATTTTATTCGGGAGATAGATTTGATTTTGAATTTCCATTCATTTTAGCATCAATGAGGGCTTCAAACCTATACCAATTAGATTTTGAAGAAGGACTTAGTTCTCAACAATCAATTCTTAGTGGTATTGGTCGTGTTCGTGATGTGGTAGAAGGTCCTGATGGAAGTCTGTATGTAATTACCTCAAATACTGATGGAAAAGGTTTTCCAGATGCAACTGATGATAAACTATTGAGGATATTAAAATAAAATGCCTGACTCTTCAATTTCAAAGTTTTTTGAGAAATCAAGAAAAGAAAGATTAGATATTGTTGCCAATTTTGCAAATCTTTCAAGTGAAGATTTGGAAATATTACAAAATAGCAATGGAGGAATCTCATATGACAAAGCAGATAAAATGGTAGAAAATGCAATTGGAACATTTTCACTTCCTTTAGGAGTTGCAACTAATTTTAAAATTAATGGTAAAGATTATGTCATTCCAATGGTAATTGAGGAGCCATCAGTAATTGCAGCAGCATCAAAGGGTGCAAAAATTGCACGAATTAAAGGTGGATTTGAAGTTACTGCTGATGAATCTTACAGTATTGGACAAATACAAATTTTAGATGTTGATATTCCTTCAGCTATTCAAAAAATTGATGACTCGTTGAATGAAATTTTGACATTGGCAAATTCCAAAAGTAATAGTTTGCCAAAAATGAATAAAGGTGCAAAAGAAATTTCTTGTAAAGTAATTGATACACCATCAGGTAAAATGCTAATTGCTGAACTCTTAATTGATGTTGGAGATGCAATGGGTGCAAACATTACAAACACAATGTGTGAGGCTGTTTCCCCATTAATAGAAAAAATTACTGGTGGAAAAACATTACTTCGAATATTGTCGAACTATTCTACTAGGAGAATTGTAAAAGCTAAAGCAATTTTTGAAAAAGAAGCAGTAGGGGGAGAAAAAGTAGTTGATAATATTATTTTAGCATTTGAATTTGCAGATAATGATGTGTATAGAGCAGTAACTCATAACAAGGGAATTATGAATGGCACAATAGCTGTTGCAAACGCAGTTGGTCAAGATAGTAGAGCAATTGAAGCTGCTGCAAACGCATATGCTGCAAAATCTGGTACATATCGTTCTCTTAGTAAGTGGAGCAAGGATAGTGATGGGAATTTAATCGGGATTTTGGAAATTCCACTTTCAGTTGGGATAGTTGGTGGTATTGCAAATGTACATCCTGTAGCCAAAGTATGCACAAAGATTCTTGGTGCCTTATCTGCACAAGAACTTGCATGTATTATGACTGCCACTGGATTGGCTCAAAATTTTAGTGCCATTCGAGCTCTCTCTACTGAAGGAATACAAAAAGGACACATGCGTCTTCATGCAAGAAACTTGGCAGCAGCTGCAGGTGCTACACCTGAACAGATAGATGGAATTGTTAAAAAAATGATTGAAGAAAAGATGATTTCACTTGACAAGGCTAAAGAATTACTTGAGCAAATTTAACCATGCTATTATATAACTAAAAAGTGCAAAAAAATTGAAAATGTCTGAAGTAAAATTTGCAATCCCTAAAGGAAGTCTAGAGGATGCAACTTTCAAATTATTAGAAAAATCATGGACTAGAGTTAATCGTAAGAGTAGAACCTATCGAGTGTATCTTGATGACCCAAGTATTGTAGTCAAAATGCTTCGACCTCAAGAGATTCCAACTTTAGTTGCAGAAGGATTGTATGATGTAGGTATTACTGGTAAAGACTGGGTAGGTGAAACAAATTCTGATGTTGAACCAATCCTTGATTTAGAATATGGAAAAATTAGATTAGTGATTGCATTTCCTGATAAATATCGTTACAAGAATCTTGATGAAATGGTTGCCGATTATGGTAAAAAGAAAAAAACACTTCGTATATCTTCAGAATATCTTACAACAGCTTCAAAATTTCTAAAACAATTAAAATCATACAAAAAATATTATGGAAATAAAGATCCGTTGATTGTAACTCCATGGGTTAGATTAGGAAATAACAAAAGTGTACAAATTCATCTATCTTTTGGTGCTACTGAGGCAAAACCTCCTGAGGATGTAGATGCAATAATGGATGTAACTGAAACTGGTACTACTCTAAAACAAAATAAACTCAAAATTGTTGATGAAGTACTAACCTCTACTGCTCACTTGATTGTAAACAAAAAATCATTAAAGGATCCAAAAAAACGTGAAAAAATCTTTGATATTGTAACTTTAATGAAAGGAGCAGTTATTGGAAGAAAATATTTACACATTTATCTAAATGTTGAAGAGAAAAATCTAAAGAAACTTCTATCTCAGATGCCTTCTTTGAAAAGACCAACAATTAGTCCACTTAGTGAAGAAGGATGGTTTGGAGTAAATACAGTCATAAAAAAAGAAGAATACCACAAACTTATCCCTAAACTAAGGAAAATTGCTCAAGGTCTTGTAGTTCACGAACCTAGACAAATTCTGGAACTTGAGGAGATTAAACGTGACGAAGAAAATTGATGAAGATAATCAAAGTAACTAATATTGAAAAATTCGCAACCAAAATTCTTCCAAAACAGCCTCAAAAAAACAGAATCATTGTTGAATCTATTCTAAAAGATGTCAAGAAAAATGGAGATGTTGCAATTAGAAAATATGAAAAAAAATTCAGCCGTGCAAATATCACAACATTACAAATATCAAAAGCTGAAATAAAAAATGCATATTCTAAAGTTTCTAAAATTGAACTTGATTCTTTACGTTTAGCAAAGAAACGATTAGAAAAAACAGAATCTGCAATAAAATCTCTATTGAAAAACAAAACAATCAATCAAGATGGAATTAAAATATCTAAAAAATTTATTCCAATTCAAAGTGTTGGATGTTATATCCCAGGTGGATTGGCAAAATATCCTAGTTCTGTAATTATGTCTGTGGTACCAGCCAAAGTTGCAGGTATAAAGAGAATAGTAGTTGTATCTCCACCAAATACTGATGGAAAAATTGATCCACTAACAATTGTTGCTGCAAATCTTTGTGGTGCTAATGAAATTTACAAAACAGGTGGTGTACAATCTATTGCTGCACTATCATATGGGACAAAATCTATTCTCAAAGTTGATAAAATTGTGGGTCCTGGTGGTGCATTTGTTACAACTGCAAAATATTTGATTAGTAATGAAACTGGTATTGATATGCTTGCAGGTCCTACTGAACTAGGAATTATTTCTGATAATTCAACAAATCCAAAATTAATTGCATTAGATTTGATCTCTCAAGCAGAACATAGTAGTGATACTTTATGTTATTTGATAACAACATCTCAAAAACTTGCAAATTCTGTAAACAAAATTATTTTAGAATTAATTCCAAAAATTAAAAGATCCACATTTGTAAAATCTAGTTTAAAAAACAATGGATTTATTGCAATTTGTAAATCTAGTACTGATATGATAAAACTTGCAAATACTTTGGCACCAGAACATTTACAGATAATGACTAAAAATCCTGAATCTATATCTTCTAAAATTAGTACTGCTGGTCTGATTCTTCTTGGAGAAAATACTCCATCTTCTGCAAGTGACTATGTTTTAGGCTCAAATCACATACTTCCTACCAATGGATTTGGAAAAATCCGTGGCCCATTATCTGTTTTAGACTTTATCAAGGTAAATACTCAAGCTACTTGTTCAAAATCATCATTGTCTAAACTCTCAAAATATCTTGATACTTTAACAACATCTGAAGGATTACCAAATCACTTTGAAGCAGTTAGAGGTAGATTAAAATGAAAAAAAACTGGTTTGATGAAAAAATAAAGAAATTTTCATCAATTGGTGGTTATCAAAAACCTGACTTAATTCCAAATTCAGTTAAACTTGATTCAAATGAAAATTATGTGATGCCTAAACAATTCCAAAATGATGTAATTACATCTGCAAAAAAAAATTCAGATGTACGTGAATACCCATTAGGTAGAATAGATAATTTAATCAAAGTGATATCAAAATTCACTAAAGTTCCTATTTCTATGATTGGAGTGGGGAATGGTTCTGATCAAATTTTGGATTTAATATTATCTAATTTTGCTTCAAAGCAAACCAAAGTTCTTACCTCTAAACCTACTTTTGGATTCTTTGAAGAGAGATGTAAATTATACTCAATACCATTAATCGCAATTCCATTTTCAGATGAAATGAAATTAAATAGCAAAGATTTTGTAACACAATCAAAAAATGCAGATATTTTATACCTTGATTCTCCAAATAATCCAACAGGATTTCAATTTTCAAAAATTGAACTACAAAAATTAATCAAATCTTTTAATGGACTTGTAATAATTGATGAGGCTTATGGCGAATTTAGTGAATACTCTCTTGCTAGTATGGTAAAAAACCATGATAATCTTATTGTTGTGCAAACATTATCAAAATCATTTGGATTAGCTGGACTTCGATTAGGATATTTTATTGCAAATAAAAAATTCACTGATGCATTTATGAATGTCTTGCAATACCCATATCCTCTAAGTACTATTACCATTGAATCGGGAATTTTGGCTTTAGAAAAATCTGAATTGATGAAAAAGGTAGTAATTGATATCAAAATTGAAAGAAAAAGAATTATTGAAACATTGCAAAAATATGATTCTTTTCAAGTCTTTGATTCTAAGGCTAATTTTGTGCTATTTGACGCTCATGGTTCCTATAAACGAGTTTATTCAGCACTTGCAGAACAAGGAATTTCAATTAGAAAATTAGGTAAAATTGGAAATCATAAAGGATGTCTTCGAGTAACAATTGGAACAAAAGAAATGAACTCTAAATTTTTACTAGCAATTCGTGATTTATTGGGATGACTCTGACTAAAAAATCTGAAGGCATCTATCTTGATGATTCATGTATTGATTCCCTTGATAGTATTGATACAATAATTTTTGATTGTGATGGTGTTTTAATTGATATTACAAAATCCTATGACTTGGCTATCATTAAAACAACACAATATGTTTTAGAAAATTATTCAAAAATTACTAATTCTATTAATGTTGATTTTAAAATAATTGATGGTTTCAAATCTACTGGTGGATTTAATGATGAAGTTGATTTAGCATATGCTGCAATTTTATCTCTTGTTGCTGCAAAAAAATTACAAAAAGATCCTACAGAATTTATTTTTGATGTAATAAAAAATTCTGATTCAAATGGAATTGTAACTGTAGAAAAATATTTACAAAATCAAACAGATATTTCTGAAATTAAAAACCAACTATCATATCCTGGAACTCATCATGATAATCCACTTTATCAGATTTTTGATCAACTCTTCTATGGATCTGAATTGTACAAAAAATTATTTGATAAAGATTCTAAATTTTCAGAACCTGGATTAATTGAACAAGATGATGTAATTATAAATAATTCTTTACTTGAATTATTAGAAAAAAGATTTAATTCAAAAATAGCAATGGTTACTGGTAGAGGAAAAGAATCAGTTAATTATTCTTTAAAAGAATTATTGGCAAGATTTAATTTAAAAAATTCAGTATTTCTAGAAGATGAATCAAGGGATCTTGCAAAACCTAATCCAAAACCATTACTTGATTCAATTAAAGGAATGAATGGAACATCTACTTTGTATGTTGGAGATTCGATGGAGGACTTAATCATGGCAAAAAGAGTGACTGATATGGGAAATAAAACCATATTTTGTGGAATTATTGGTACTAGTAAAAACCCACAAGAAAAATTAGAATTATTTGAGAAAAATGAGGCTGTTTTAGTATTGGAATCAATTCATTTACTTCCAAAGGTATTAAATTTAGAATAAGTAATTGAGAATATCTGTGAGAACTATGGCACAACGAAAAGTATCAATTAATCGAAGTACAAAAGAAACAAGCATACAAGTTTCTGTAAATATAGATGGAGCAGGAAAAACAAGTATCAAAACAGGAATCAATTTTCTTGATCACTTGATTGTATCATTTGGTAAACACAGTATGATGGATCTCAAAGTTGTTGCAAAATCAAATGATGGAATTGAACACCACCTAATTGAGGATACTGCAATAACAATTGGACAAGCAGTTGATAAGGCACTTGGAATGAGAAGTGGAATTACTAGATTTAGTTATGCATCAGTACCTATGGATGAATCTCTAGCTGAGGCTTCAATTGATTTAGTGAAACGACCATTTTGGAAATCAACTTTGTTAATCAAACGCAATAAGATTGAAGATATGTCTAAAGAAGATTTAGAACATTTCTTTCAATCATTATTACAAAATCTGAATAGCTGTATTCACCTTACTGTAAAGTATGGGGATAATGATCACCACAAAGTTGAGGCTGCCATAAAGTCACTTGCAGTTGCATTTAGAAATGCATCTACAAAGGATAAAAAACAAAAAGGAATTCCAAGTACAAAAGGATCAATGTAATGGTTAAAGTAGCAATCTTTGACTATGGTGCTGGAAATATTTTCAGTTTGAAAACTTCTCTTGAAAAAGTAGGTGCCACAGTTGATGTTATTACTAATTTTGATAAATCAAATGAATATTCTGGTTTGTTACTTCCTGGTGTTGGCAACTTTGATCCTGCAATTAATAGTATTAGGGATTTTTCAAAAACTCAATTTTTAGATTATGTTGGGAATGTACCTGTACTTGGAATTTGTCTTGGAATGGAAATGTTTTTTGAAAAAAGTGAAGAAGGTAAAGAGAAAGGATTGGGTGTAATGGACGGTGAGGTAATAATTTTACCAAATACTATGAAAGTCCCTCACATGGGATGGAATAATTTAGAGATAAAAAAACCTGGAATGCTTTTAGAAGGTGTTGAGAATGATTCTTGGGTATATTTTGTACACTCGTATAGGGTAAAACCTAATTCAAATGATATTATCACTGCAGAATCTGATTATGGAATTAAAGTTCCTGCAGTAGTTGAACAAGACAATTTTTTTGGAACTCAATTTCATCCTGAAAAATCAAGCTCTGTTGGTAAAATAATGATAAAAAATTTCCTTGATGTGTGTAAAAAATGAAAGTAATTCCTGCAATAGATCTAATGAGTGGACAAGTAGTTCGACTTTACAAGGGTGATCCTAAACAGAAAACTGTATACAGTGATGATCCAATTGAGATTGCAAAAAAATGGGAAGCTAATGGTGCTGACATATTACATATTGTAGATTTGGATGCAACTTTGGGAATTGGTTCTAATCTTGAAATAATTAAAAAAATTTTGGAGACAATTTCAATTCCAGTTGAAGTTGCAGGTGGTTTACGAGATGAAGCATTAATTTCTGATGTGATAAAAATTTCAAATAGAGTTGTACTTGGAACTTTGGCCTTTAAAGATAAAGAATTACTCAAAAAATTACTATTATGTTTTGGTCCTGAGAAAATTGTAATTTCAGTTGATCATATGGATGGTGAAATAGTAATTCATGGTTGGCAAGATAAAACAGGAATTAAACTCATTGATTCAATTAAGGAATTTTTAGAAATGGGTTTTACTGAATTTTTACTAACTAATGTGAATAGGGATGGAACTATGCAAGGTCCTGATTTGGAATATTTAGAACAAGCCTGTAATTTGGAAGGAACAAATGTGATTGCAAGTGGTGGTATCTCAAATGTACATGATGTTAAAGATGTTAAAGAAAAAAATGCGTTTGGTGTAATTCTAGGAAAAGCCCTATATGAAAATAAAATTTCAATAGAGGAGACAAAGAAAATAGCATGACACTAACAAAACGAATTATTCCATGTCTTGATGTAAAAAATGGTAGAGTGGTAAAGGGATTACATTTTGAATCAATTAAAGATGCAGGTGATCCTGTAGAACTTGCTGAAAAATATAGTAATGAAGGTGCAGATGAATTGGTATTTTTGGATATTACCGCATCAGATGAACAAAGAAAAACAATCAAAGATTTGGTCAGAAAAATTGCATCAGTAATTGATATTCCGTTTACCGTTGGTGGTGGTGTGAAATCAATTGATGATGCAAGAAATATTTTACTAAACGGTGCAGACAAAGTTGGAATTAATACTGGGGCAATAAAAAATCCTACAGTAATTACTGAACTAATGGAATTATTTGGAAGACAATGTGTAGTGGTTGCAATTGATGCTAAAAGAAACTATGAGATTAAAGAAAATGTAACAATATTTTCAGAAAATGAAAAAAAATTCTGGTTTGAGGTATTCGTTTTTGGTGGAAAAAAAGAAACTGGACTAGATGTAATTAAATGGGCAAAAAAAGCTGAGAAACTTGGAGCTGGTGAAATTCTTCTTACTAGTATTGATAAAGATGGAACAAAAGATGGGTATGATATATTGTTGACAAAGAAAATTGTTGACACGCTATCTATCCCAATTATTGCATCAGGTGGTTGTGGGAAACCTGCTGATATGGTAAATGTATTTCAAAAATCAAATGTTGATGCTGCATTAGCTGCCTCAATTTTTCATTATGAAACCCATGGTGTAACTGGTGTTAAGCAATTCCTTAAAGAAAATAATATCCCTGTAAGATTATAATAGCTTTATTTCAAATTATATTTATGCAGAAATCCGTTGATGATATAGATTTTGAAAAAAGTGGGGGATTAATTCCAATAATAGTTCAAGATGTAAATACAAAAGATGTTCTAACACTTGCATATTCTAACAAAGAATCACTTGAATTAACTAAAAAATCTGGAAATTCTTGGTTTTGGAGTCGTTCAAGAAATAAACTTTGGATGAAAGGTGAGGAGTCAGGTAACACTCAAAAAGTAAAAGAAATTTTAGTTGACTGTGATTCTGATGCAGTTATTTATCTTGTTGAACCATCAGGTCCTGCATGTCATACTGGTGAAAAAGTTTGTTTTCATAATAATTTAGAAAAATAAGTTAACAAACTGAACTAACATCTGTTCCTGGAAGTATTTTTTCATTAATTTCAAAATATAGATTTGGATAATTTGTACCTCTAAAAACCATCATCCATTCTCCTTGTAAATCATCCATTGAACATATACCTCTAAATTTATTAATTTGAGGAGTAAAATATGTATTTGATTCAGACTTGTCTGTTCCATCAAATGGAATTGTAAGATATATTTTATGATGAGTTGCATTTAGTGGTCTGTAAATTGCAATTTGTCCTTTTTCGTAAACATCAATTCCTCCCATTCTAATGAAGATGCTTTCACCAATAGCATATTCACTTCTGTCAACTTGAAATGGTCCTGATGTTATCCATTCCCTTTCTAAAGGACTGAATTCAGATTCATCTGCAATTTTTTTTATTGCATCCAATTTTTCTTGAACCTCTGGAACTTCAACTGGTCTAATTTCTTTGTTAAATACATCTTCAACTTCTGCAAATGTATCTTCAACTTTGGGAATATCTGATTCTATATTGGCTACGAAAATAATCCCAAAAACCAAAACAGTAATTCCAATAATTCCAATACATGCGAATGCAGCTATTTGCATATAATCAATTTTTATTAAAATCTCTAAAAACCTTCCTCCTAATTTGTAATTCCAAGAAATTTATTTTTTTTACCTCTTTTTCTAAAATCCTACCATTCCCCTTATGATTACTATGATTCATTAAATTTTTTGATCTTAAAATTAAGTAATACTTAACTTGATATTAGGATTTTTTATCTATATTCTCAAAGGAATCATTGATCTTGGCTAGAACTTCATTACAATGCAGAGAATGCAAAAAAGAGTATGATACTGCGTTCAAATATGTATGTGAAGATTGTTTTGGACCTCTTGATGTAAAGTATAATTTTCCAACCATCACAAAAGACACATTTTTCAATCGTGAACATACCTATTGGAGATATTTTGAGTTACTACCAATAGAGAATAAATCAAATATTGTAAGTATTGGTGCTGGTATGACTCCTTTAATCAAAGCAGACACACTAGGAGAAAAATTAGGACTAAACAATCTTTACATCAAAAATGATTCTGTAAATCCAACATTTTCATTTAAAGATAGACCAGCTGGTGTTGCAATATCTAAAGCAAAGGAATTTGGATTATCATCTGTTGGTTGTGCATCTACTGGAAATTTAGCATCAGCTACTGCAGCACATGCAGCAAAAGCTGGATTACCATGTCATGTATTTGCACCAAGTAATATTGAAATGGCAAAAATTACTCAAGCATTGTCATATGGTGCAAATTATGTTGCAGTAGATGGAACATATGATGATGCAAATAGAATTGCAGCACAAATTGGTGATAGTAAAGGAATTGGTATTGTAAACATTAACATGCGTTCACACTATGTTGAAGGTTCTAAAACATTTTCATTTGAAGTTGCAGAACAATTAGATTGGCAAGTACCTGATCAATTAATAGTTCCAGTGGGAAGTGGAGCAATGCTTAATGCAATTTGTAAAGGCTTTGAAGAATTACAAACAGTTTCATTACTTGATGATGTATCCAATATGCACATGATTGCAGCACAACCACATGGGTGTGCACCAATTGTTGATGCATTTAAGAAAAATTCTAAAGATGTAATCCCCGTTGAAAATCCTGATACTGTTGCAAAGAGCCTTGCAATAGGTGATCCTGGAGATGGTAGATATGTTCTAAAACGATTAGCTCAATACAATGGGTTTGCAGAAGAATGTAACAATAAAGAAATTTTAGATGCAATTATTTTGTTGGCAAAGACTGAAGGAATATTTACAGAACCTGCAGGTGGTGTTTCTATTTCTATTTTACAAAAAATGATTGAACAAGGTAAGATTGACAAAAATGATAAAGTGGTTTGTTATGTTACTGGAAATGGTCTTAAAGCAACTGAATCTATCATGGAAGTATTAGAAAAACCAAAAGTAATGAAAGCAGACATTGAAGAAATTTCGGCGGTAGTAAATTAAAATGACAAATATCGTATTTACAATTCCTTCTGTTCTTAATTCAGGTGGTGGTGAAAAGAAAATAGATATTTCTTCAGATTCATTACAAGATGTATTTGCAAAAGTATCTGAAATTATGGGTGATGATTTTAAGCGTAGAGTTTTAGAAGGTGATGGTACTCCGCGTTCTTTGATTAATATTTACATTAATGGAAAGAATGCAAAATTCTCTGATGGCATGAATACTGTTCTAAATGATGGTGATGAAGTGTATATTTTACCTGCAGTTGCTGGAGGCTCTGAGGAATTATCAAAAAAAGATCTGGATAAATTTTCTCGTCAAGTTATGCTTGAGGAGATTGGGTATAATGGTCAACTGAAATTAAAACATGCCAAAGTTTGTGTTGTTGGTACTGGCGGATTAGGTAATCCAATTACTACAAGACTTGCTGCAATGGGTATTGGAACTTTGAGAATTGTTGATAGGGATGTAATTGAATTATCTAATTTACATAGACAAACAATGTTTGATGAAGATGATGTTGGCCAAGTAAAAGTTGAAGTGGCTGCAAAGAAACTAAAAAAATTAAATCCTGAGTGTAACATTGAAGCATTAGCTGTATCTGTAAATGATTATAATGCAATTGAAGTTATTGATGGATGTGATATTGTAATTGATGCACTTGATTCAGTCAATGCAAGATATGCATTAAACAATGCATGTGTTAAATTAAATATTCCATTTGTAACAGGTGCTGCAGTTGGTGTTTCTGGACAGGTCTTTACTATTTTACCAAAAGAATCTGCATGTTACTTTTGTATGTTCCCTGAATTAGATGAAGACACAATGCCAACTTGTAGTATTGAAGGAGTACATCCATCTATTCTTTCTATTGTTGGAGGTATTGAAGTTGCAGAAGCTGTAAAAATTATTATTGGAAAAAAACCAAGTCTTTCAGAAAAAATTTTGCATATTGATTTGGAAAATCTTGATTTTAATAACACTAGAACATTTAGAGCTGACGAATGTCCAATTTGTGGAACTGGAAAACTTGAAGTTGTTACAAAAGAAGAATTAATTTTAGAAGAATTGTGTGGGCGAAATAGAGGTAAGAGAACTTTTTCTATTACTCCAACTGATACATTTGATCTTGATGTAAATGTTGTAACTGATATTGCAAAAGAAAAAGGATTTCTTGTAGATAATCAAGGTGATTTGGGTTTGTCTATGAGAACTAATGAATTATCTGTAAGTTTTATGAAGAAGGGTTCTGCTGTTGTAGTTGGTCCAAAAGATGAGGCTGATGCTATTTCATTATACAAAAGTCTCTTAGGAAGAGAGATCAAGGTATAATTTAGTCTGTAATTATTACATAATTTGTAGAAAATCTTGTAAAATATTTAGATCAAATCCATAATTTGAAATATATGTGAGATATTTATAACTAATATTATAAAAAATACATTAAATTTATAATTCTAATGAAATTATCTCAATATTTCATGAAAATGTGGACAAATCGTCCATTAGGCTTAAATACAAATTTTTGAGAAAAAAGACAATAACATGAATAACGAAATAGGACGTAAAATAACTAGTCTTACATTAATGACAATTATGGTTGCCGGTGGTATGTCATTTGCTATTCCAGGAATGGAACCAGCATTTGCAGCCAACGCCAACCTATTTGTTTCCGCAGAAAACTCACAATTTGATAACTACATGTCAGGACCTCAGGTCATTGAAGTAGTTGTAATTGATAGTGATATTGATGATACGGATGAGGCAAAAGGTGAACCAGACGTTACAATTAACGGTAAAATACTTAGAATGGTACAAGCCGTCGATGGTAACTGGTATGGATACTTTGCAGACAGAACACAAGCATCTATTGCAGATTATGTATCAACCGTAGGCGATGTACATGGTGAAGGTTTGGACTTCGGTTCATTCTGTAGTTCATCTACACGTTGGGCTGGTACTGGTGTAAGTTTCACTGACACTGTCGGTGTAGCTTTCCCAGCTGGAATTGATGGTGGTGCAAATGGTACAGTTGCAGGTGGTGCTATAACAGCAACATGTAACGGACCAGCTACAATTACAAATAATGGTACAGCCATGAATGTAATTAGAGAAGCAAAGGATATCAATGCCGCAACAGGTTCAACAACTGTAACTCCTGGCCAAATAGGAATAAATGGTTCAGCAGGTACATGGCCTTTCATTCAATTATACTCCCTAAACCCAACTGGTAACGTTGTCGTACAGTACAACAAAGGTGGTGGTGTTCAATCAACAACACTTACTTTTGATACTGTTGATCAATTTGCTGGTGCAAGCTTAGATAGAACAATCTATCCTCGTGATGCACAAGTACACGTTACAATAACAGATCTCTGGTTAAACATTGACCCAACCGACGAAGATTCATGGACATTTAATACTGTCTCAGGTAGTTCAACATCAAACTACCAAGTCTTCGACGAGAATGGTGGTAATGCAGGAGCAGGTACTGCAAATGGTATCATAGACATATCCGGTAACTTCTCATCTTTGATGATTGAGGATAACGGTGTCTTGTTAGTAAATGCAAATACCCAAAGTGCAAGTGTTCCAGTTTTGACACTACAGGACAATGATGATTCTATCATCAGTTGTGCTGCAGCTCAAGACGCAGCAACTTGTAGTTACTCCGCCGCAGCTGTTACAGGCTCTAAAGGCTTAGGTGCAGGTTCACAACCAATTACAATTACAGAACAAGGACCAAACACTGGTATATTTGGTACATACGATGAATCAGATATTTCAGTAATCAAGATGACCAGCGATGCCAAAAGAGGCACCTCTGCTACAATTGATTACAATGAATCACCAGTAACAGTTCTTGCAGGCTTTGACTTCGGTACTATTGATATTCAACCAATTGATGATGAATGGAACTCTGGTGAAGAGATTCCTGTAGTCTTAATTGATGGTGATATCAATAAAAACAGTAGAGCAGACGAAGATCTTGATTTGAATGACCCAGCAATTACATTGATTCCATCATTAGTAACTGGTGATCCATTCACATTAGGTGAAGGCGCAAACTCTACCAAGATAGTTTACATTGATGCAGCCGTTTCCACAAGCACAAAATTATTGACAGCAGACGTTTCAACAGCAGCTAACGCTACAGTTGACTCATTCTCCTTTATTGGAAGAGTGAATTCAACTGCAAGTAGTGTTAGTGCAGCTGGACCAAACCCTGATGCAATATTGATTGACTTTGGAACAACAATGGCTGACTTAAGAAGTACAATCGGAAATACTGATAGTTCAGCTTCCCCTCGTCTAAATGGATTTAATTTCCTTAACATAGACGTTAGAAGCTTTAACGCTACTGGTACATTCGACGTATACCTACTCAACTCTACCGGCAGCATTATTGGTGCCGATGGTCACGTAGGTGGAGCCCCAATCGGTTCTGTACTTCTTGCAAAGGGTGTTGGTGCACAAACATTGGTTGATATCAATGGAACCAACTACCTCAATGAAAATATCAGTACCAAATTGTTTGATACAACCGCAACTACAGGTGCACCTGATGCAAATATTGTTGGAATGTTAATCCACAATACTGCAGGCGCAACAAATTCAATCGCTGCATCTGATGCAGTTGATCCAATTGTTGCAGACATCTTCTCATACGGATTCTTAAATGATGGTTTGGAAGCAGGCGAAAGAATCGCTAACCAAATTATTAGATTCGAATTAGAAGAAAGTGGTGATAACACTGGTAGCTTTGAAGGTAGCTTAGAGTACAAAATGATCAACCAACTCGACATTCTAAATAATGCCACATATGGTGGCATTTCTACAATTGCAAGTGATCCAACATTCATTGTAATTGAAGATTTGACTGACGAGGATGCACCTAGAATCAATTATCTTGATTTGGGTACAGATGGTGTATCTACGCAAGTAGCTGATCAAGAAGAAGCTCCAAGCCACTCTGGTGTTGTATCTTTCGATAATAACAATTACAAAACTGCTGACACAGTAGTAGTTACACTTGAAGACTTAGACCTTAACGTAGATTCTGATCTTATTGATATCTATACAGTAGTATCAACTATCGGCGATCAAAACCGTGATGCAATTGGTACAGGTAACGTCACAACTGGCGGTTACTCTATCACATTTAGTAACGGTGAAGAGCTCGGTAGACTACTAGATATTACATTTGATGACCAAAGATGGACAACTCCTGATTCATCTGCATGTGCCTTAACTGGTGCTGCAGGAACAGATACTGGACTTGCAGCAACTGGATTCACATTAGTTGAATCTGGTGCAGCAACTGGTGTCTTTACTGGAGATTTCCAAATTCCAAATGCATGGTGTAGATCTGGTGCAACAGCATCAGAGACTACAACCGGTCTCGATATTGAAGTCAACTATGTTGACTTTAGAGATGCATCTGGTGAAGTCATTGAAGTTGGCGACTCCGCAGGAGTTCGTGCAAATACCGGTTCAGTTAGTCTTGACAGAACTGTCTACCCAGTACCATTTGGTGTTGAGTCAGACTTTACTGCTGATACTACTAATGAAACACCAACAGGTAGAGCTTTATTCCCAATCCACGCAAGTGGAATGAATACAGCTGGAACAGATCGTTCCGGTGAAGGCCTACAAACTGGTGAATTCTTAACCGGTGGTGATCTTATCATACACATTAGGGTTAATGATCCAGATAACGATGTCTCCGCATCTGGTGAAGACACTATCGCAACCAACAGTACAGCCAATAGAGGCCCAGTGAAACTCTCTGTTATCAGAGGTTCTTCATCTGTAATCCTTGGTTATGCTGGTGGTGATACTGCCTTAGATGGCACTATCGATACCGATAAAGTCAACACCCAAGAAACAAGAGCATTTGGTCCAATGACCGAAATTGCTCCTGATGCAGGAATATTCGAATCTGACATTACAATTAGGTATACTGACGGTCCAGCTAGCACTAAGTGTCCATCTGTAACAGATGATTACACACCAATTGCTATTGGAGCTACCGACGGTGCTACAGACGCAGTAACAGAAAGATTTGATGTTGCCGCATCTTCTGGTAATTATTGTATCTTACAAGGAGATATTCTCCAAGTAGAATACACTGATCCAGCTGATGCATCAGGTGAGATCAACACTGTAACTGATTCTGCTACCTTTGACCTAAGAAACGGTGTACTTCAAACTGACAAATCTGTATACATTATTGGATCTGACATGATCTTGACCCTCATTGAACCAGACTTCGATTTGGACAATGACCAGGCTGAGACTTATGATTTGGACTTAATTGAATGGGACTCTGATGCAGCAACCGTCACCATGGGTGACGCAGATGGCGAAGGAGCAACATTTGACCCAGAACCACTTAACTTTAGAGAGACAGGTGACTCTACTGGAATCTTCCAGATTGTTATCGAAATCCCACAAAGTTTAGCTGGTGACAACTTGGAAAGAGGAGAGGAAACTGTTCTCGAGTACACTGATTGGGGTCCATCCGGATCTGACTATGTTGGCGAAGAAGAAGAAGATGTTAACGTAACAATTTTCACTTCTAACTTCGGAGCAACTGTGGAGCTTGACCAAAAAGTTTACACTTGGACTGATAAAGTTTACATTACTATCGTCGCACCAGATCACAATTTCGATGGTGACTTAATCGATGAAGTTGGAAATACTAGCTCTGACCCAATAAAGGTCTCAACTAGAGGACACAATATCGATGAGTACAAACTAGTCGAAACTGGTACTGACACAGGCATCTTTACTGGTGAGGTTATCCTTACTGGATTTACACACGATGCTGATGGTGACACCACAACTGGAAACAGTGATGGTGCAGATGTAGTCTTTGCAGCAGCAAGTGGAAGCGGACCAACTGATGGACTCTTACCATCTGACGATGATGACGGACTTACTGTCTCCTTTGAATTCTCAGAGGATGAAACTGTAGTCGGTTCAGCACTTATCAGATGGAACATAGGAGAAGTACAGTGGTTAGAAGCAAGCTACCCAGCAAGCGGAACAGGTGTTGTTAGAGTTATTGATCCAGATATGAACTTAGATCCAGAAGCAGTCGACAACTTCGATGTCGATGTGTGGTCTGACTCCGATGCCGGAGGTATTGACCTTACTGTAACTGAGACTAATGAGGCAACCGGAATTTACGAAGGTACTGTGTTCTTCACAACTACTGACGAATCTTCAGGTC